>OGES01001939.1_pt1 | contig 15039 bp, 9 predicted proteins | sample 1570711 | NCBI WGS metagenome assembly OGES01 (sample SAMEA2582133, study PRJEB24529) | metagenome | biome: Human gut stool | place: China | collected 2011 | reverse complement strand
CAGAAGGGCGATGCGGGGAACGATCGTCATAGCATAACGGGTATCGTCATTTGACGTGGACACACGGCGAAACGACTCCACCACGCCGAAAACCGTCCGGACCGGCAGCGCCGGGGTGCCGTCAAATCGCGGGGTCAGGAAAGTGAATGATGCGGGTTTCAGCAGTAATGCGTCGCAGGCAATATCCGCAGAGGAGCAGGTGACCGCCACGTCATACCGCCAGGGCTGACTGAGGGATTCCACCACGCTGTAACGCAACACATCCAGGAAATCGCTGCATTCATGCACATCAACCCGATAACGTGACTGGCCGATCAGTTTTTCTGTTGGACTGAGCCTTTTATTAATCTGTGTTCCACTCATTACAGTACTCCTTCTGCCTGACCGCCAAATACCAGCACTTTGGGGAAATTTATATACTTCTCAGCCCACAAGGACGGAGGCGAGATACTTTTTCCATAGCCGCCATCGCATCTTTCTGCGCAGTCCGGATATAAACCCTTCGCTCTGTGATAATATATTCACCGAAATATTCCTTATCCGAGATAAAAAGCTCTGTTGCTTTACCATTTCTGATTCGAAAGCCATCTTTATGGGTAGCGGCATCTAATTACCAATACAATCTTGCCATGAAAATGTATGATCAACTACTTCACTGGACATATCGATAATGATAGATAATTTTTTGCAAAAATCTTATTTAAATTCCGTAAATAACCCTTCCAATTCTGTAAGGTTAATTATTTTACCGAAAATCACTCCACACATTAAAATATAATTCACACTCATTTTCTTTCACTACAAGAGAATAATCACTTTCCTCAACACGGGTTTCTTTCTGCATATCTTTCTGGCATTCGACAATTATATTGTCGCAGATTTACCCAAGAAAATTTATTGCCCAGCCATGTTACTACAGTATTATTAGTATTTGTTCTCGTTTGTTACGACTGATAGTTTGATGGGGTTCCTAATATTTAACTGGCCTTATTACATAATCAACCAGCACAATTAACATCTGTTAATTTTATTGAATCATCAAACACTTTCTTAAAATTATAAAAACAACTAAACTCTGATGAATTTTCAGACACGGGAATTATCGCCAATATATTTTCAAAAATAACAATGTTAGTTTCTTGGTTTTTCATGATTTTAAAAGAATAGGTTGTATTTTTTTTGATGTATACCATAGAATTATTTTGATCTTCTCCTGAAGCGGAAAGTATTTTCTCTTTCACAAAACTCAAAAAGAAAAACCTTGAGTCACCTCCATTAAATAAAATATTTATATCGTTTAAGAAAATATCTTTTCTTTTATTTAACCCCTGGTATTGTTCAGGAGGAGATACATCATAATTGGAATGCATATCAGGGATAATCTTATAATCAACAAGAGATATATAGTCATCCTTACTAACGCTACCAGAAGAGAAAGTTACGACAAAACGATTGAAATACTCAAGCATTGAGTTATCTCTTGCATTGGCGTAACTCATAAAAAACAACAATAAAAGAAAAACAAATGTATTAATGTGAATCTTCATACGTTGGGGTAACTCCATTGATATCATAAACATGCAAATCAAAGTCTTCTTTTGGCACAACGTACCCTTTTGGTTTCATTATATACCTTGTACTGGACAATGCGTTAGCCCTTATTGATATACAATTTGCCGTTCCTATTCTACCCCCTCCCTGATTCCCTCCAAGGATTAATATACTTCCTTGAGAATTTTTGCCATAAACAAACCCAACATGACTATAATTCATCACAGCTATAGCTCCATAGAAAGGTTTATCTACTTCTTCTCCATTTTTCCAAGCACCAGCATTCCATGAATATGCTAACGCACTGCGTGTAACTAATTCAGCATAACCGGCCTGAATCATGATCCAGTTTACAAATGATGAACACCATGAAACTGAATGATCACTACCAGCAACATTAGTCGTTTGGTGATATTGTTTTATTTGATTATCGAGTTCTGGATCAGTCTCTATCAAGTCTTTAAATTTTTTATATTCATTGATAGCAACAGACATCCACAACGGACCGTGTGATACCGACTGCAAAGTCGACAAAAAAATTACCGGATGAAAATGCCACACCGCCTCATCCTTATCAAACGGCGGCACCTTACTCATCCACTCCAGGTCCGCCTGCCATTTCTCGCAGTATTTCACTTCCAGCGAGTCCAGATCCTTATAAAATCCTTCCCAGCGCCCTGTCGCACGGCCCCCATACCACTCGCTTTGTTGCTTTACTATTAACCGGTTGACCACATTCTTCACCAGCGGATCCCGTACTGCCAGCGCCTGCCTGATTTCTTCTGCCGTCACTTTCCCGTCGCGGTTGCTGTCCATCTCCGCCATCAGGTCACGATAAAACTGTGGTACCAGACCGTACTGATATCCCGCGCCCTGTTCAGCCCTTCGGCTTATCGCCCCAAACGCCTGGGGGATCTAGGGCTGTTCATCACATCATCACCGCTATCTTCCTCCAGCGCCCGGAACCCAAGTAACCCATTGATAAAGAATCTATGAGAGTCTCCTGCATTGATTCAGCTTGTTGTTCGACCCTGAACTTTCATGCGGTAGATAAAAATCATACACCATACTTAACGCGCAAAAATTTCTTTATTTTCTCCGCATTATCCAATGGGAAGTTTTGAATGTTTCCGTTACTTTTGATTTGATAACCAGATAATTGAGAGTCTTTTTCCCCATCCAAATTCTTTATATACCCTCGCCCTTCGTCATGTTTATATGATTTAACCTCATAATAATACGGATATTCGACACCATTGCCTTCATAATTTACATGCCATCGAAGAAGAACAACAACATTTCTATACCCATTTATTTGCATAAAGAAAATGGTAATTAATTCCACCGGGGCATCAGAGTAATAGAAGGTATCGACTTTAGAGTTATATAACTTACCATTATTAATACGGCTTAGATAAAAATATATATCCCTTTTATCAGGCGTATATTGAAAACAAATAAATCCATTAGTAAAAGAGTTATCTTCAAATGGTCCCTGAACAAGGGCGTTAGGGTTATCACCGCACGCATAAATCATGCTTGAAAAGAAGAGTAACACAAGAACCAACATTCTTGTAATGCTATTTTTCATTTTATCCTCAACAGAAAATTTCATTTTCTATTAACTTTGCTTCGCCATCTCTACGTAGCCCAAGCCCTCGCTGATGGGGCCATAAACGCTTCATACTTCTCAAACGCTCAGGAATTTTTTTTATATTACCCTGCTCTAAATCATCACGAATCTCTCTCATTTCACGACGTCTATCTATTAGATCTCCTGGCTTAGGAAGTGCTAATGATGGTCCACGATTATATACTAATGATAGTATGGCTCCGGCACTGTCTGGAGGAAGAATTATTGCCTGGGGATAAATATCAACAACGATCTGACAATATCGCTCTTTTAATACCATGGCCATGTCTAATGCTTTATCTTTTTCGATTGTAATGTCAAACAACTCATGGACAATTGCTCGAGCCTCGTTACCTTTCTTACCAATTGCAGAAAGTAATCTTTCAACCTGTGAATTAGAGTAATACTCAGATAGCAATGCCCTTGCCGATGAAGTAGTTTGCTGCCCCAAATCATATCCATATCCGACAGTGACGCCACTTGATTGGTCTCCTTCTGGGACATATGGTTTAGGCATATATGCCTCCCAGGATAATATGAATTCTGCTGATTTCTTTGAAATTCTATAAACACCTAAAGTTGTTTGGAATTCAATCACATCTGTAAATTTATCAATAATAGCATCTAAAAACACCACCGGATGAAAATGCCACACCGCCTCATCCTTATCAAACAGCGGCACCTTGCTCATCCACTCCAGGTCTGCCTGCCATTTCTCACAGTATTTCACTTCAATCGAATCCAGATCCTTATAAAACCCTTCCCAGCGCCCTGTCGAGCGGCCCCCATACCACTCGCTGTGATGCTTTACTATTAACCGGTTAACCACATTCTTCACCAGCGGATCCCGCACTGCCAGCGCCTGCCTGATTTCTTCTGCCGTCACTTTCCCGTCGCGGTTGCTGTCCATCTCCGCCATCAGGTCACGATAAAACTGTGGTACCAGACCGTACTGATATCCCGCGCCCTGTTCAGCCGTTCGGCTTATCGCCCCAAACGCCTGGGGGATCCAGCTCTCATAAGGGCTGTTCATCACATCGCCCCCGCTGCTTTCCTCCAGCGCCTGAAACCCAAGTTTCTCTAAATCGTACTGGTTAACTTCCTCAACATCATTTTGTGGTAACCAGCCACTGCCGCTGACTTTATACCACCATTTTTGTGACTCATCCGAGACGGGCGTTGCCGCTCCCCGGGAGAGCTGGCACTGCGCGCCCAGCCTCGCCGATGTCGGGGTAAATACCGGCTGTCCCGCGGCATCCTGTCGGGTAAACAGGGATTTTCCCTTTGGCGCCAGCACTGACCTTTTTTCACCCTTCACACACGCCGGATTGGCTAAAAATCCGGGCATTCTGCTGTCCGTACTCAACACTTCCAGATGGACAAACCATTCCCTGTCCACAAGCTGATTCCCCTCACCCGGCGACTCCATACAGCCCATAAACCCGACGGGCGTTCCGGCGCTGACCTTCCATTCCTCCGTTCCTTCCGTCAGTTCCACGGCGTCAAAAGCACCTTTTTGTTTTGCCTTCTGCATCCATTCCGGCATCAGCCCCTGAATTTCACCATCCGGCTCCACCAGCACCGGATCCAGCGTGACCCAGTACTGTTCTTTGCCCGGAACGCTATCTTTCAGCAAACGGACCAGACCAAAGGTTGTCAGTGTCGCGTTTCCGTTCTTCGTGACATAAAAACGCCCCGTCCGGGAAGAGACAAAACGGTCGCCTGCGCTCAGACTCTTTTTCGTTTTTGCCGGAGCAGGATATGTCCCGGCCTCACCGTTGTCTGGCTCCCCCTCCGGTAACCCGTATTGTCCGTTTTTATACTGGCGTAACAGTATGCCACTGTGACCATCCCTGACTTTATAGCAGGGAGATTTCGGGTAATCAGCGACCGGAGCCAGATGCATATACAGGCTGTAAAACTCCAGCCAGCTCTTTTCCTTTTGCGGGTCAGGCTTGCACTGTGATTTCACCAGCACAAAGCTGCTGCTGTAGCGCAGTTGTTGTCCGCAGTATGGCGCTGTCAGGTATTCATTGTTTATCCGGTACGCCACTACCGTACCGTCTGCCATAAACTGGAGAGGTACCGGTTCTTCAGTATTAACGGCGTCTGGTTTTAGCGCCGAGAAAGGATTAGAGACATCGCTGATATGGATCCCGCCGTGCCACAGGCCATTCGCGCCCAGCAGCCATGTCCCGTGCGCTTCCCCGTCGATAAGCCGCATGACATCGTCCAGTGCGCAAAGTTCTTTACCGTTGGTGTCCCTCAGCGGGTAACTGATTTTCATATGCGTTCCTTACCTTGAAATCCTTCCGCGCCGTCGGGGTGGGACCAGTTCCAGTGTGGTTTTCCTGAAGGTCTCCGTGACACCTTTCAGTGACACCCCGGTACCGGGGATCAGATAGTTCGCCACTTTCAGCACCATCATTCCCTCAGAACCATGCTCGATCCCGTTTTTACTCAGCTTCAGATACGATCCGCCGCCATTCAGCGTCAGTATCTCCGGCGTGCTGATGGAAATCCCGTCCTCGCAGCTGGTTATCGTCACCTGCTGCTTTGCCAGAAGCCCCATCGTGTTGTGCTGCGCCTGAATATCAATATCTCCCTGATTAGCCACCAGCTTCGCCCCCTCTTTATGCACAAACAGACCGAGGGCTTTTTCCACCGTTACCGACAGATTTTTCATCGCACCGAGATCAAGATGCTGACCGGCATTGATCATGGTGTTGCGGATGCTGCTGAGCTGAAGGTGTTCACCTGAGGTCAGTGCCACTCCCTGCGGCGCGCTCGCCAGCAGCACCGCCGACCGGAGGTCCCTGATTTTGTCGGTCACAAAATTTATCTGGGTATTAATGTCGCAGATCAGGGCCCCGGCCGCTTCGGCGGCGCTGTTCAGGGCCTGCATCTGGCTGTTGGCCTGGTTTATCTGGTTGATGGCAGGGGCCATTTCAAGCACAGGCCCCTGTGCTTTTGCCTGTTCATCCGCCGTCAGGTAGAGGCCTTTGGCTGCGCGGACCGCGCCAAACTCATCCGTTCGCAGCTCAAAACCAGCGCCGCGCTGCTCACGCTGTGCGTTAACCAGATGGCCCATATTGAGCTGGCTTTTGCCGTATTCGGTGGCGAGCTTGATATGCTCTTCCTGGCGCTTGTCCTCCATCCGCAGCTTATTGTTCGCCGGCGTGCGCCACACGTTACGTGTATGATTCTCGCTGGTAACATGGTCCGGATGCTCTGAATCATGCAGGGCATAAGCGATGTAGGGACGATCCGGGTCTCCACCGTCAAATACGACGGCCACTTCCGTTCCGTCGAGAAGCGGTGAGTGGAAGCCGTATGTATCACCGGCATACGGTTTCGCCAGCCGCAGCCACAGATACGCATAGCCCTGTTCGGTACTGTTGCGGTCAAAGTCCAGTTTCACACGATAGCGGCCTTCCTGGTCGAGCCAGGAGTACGTATCACCTTTCTGTGTGCTTTCCACCCGGGCAGGCAGCGAGCCGGATATCACCGGGCGACTGAGCAGTGCCGGGCGCCAGCAGACGGTTTCGCTGTAGGGGATACCCTCAAACGTCAGCGTAAAGCTGTTTTTACGTGAACCGCTGGTACGTACCGTGGTGATGACGATACCTTCTTTTACGGCATCGGGTAACGTGCCGTCCGTTTCCAGTACCTTACCCGGTGCCAGATGAGGGCTGGAGGAATGCCCGCTGACGTGATATTGCGCGTTCAGAATACGTTCGTGACGCAGACGGGCAAAGTATGCCCCGGACTCTGTACTTTCCGTATCACCTGCTGTCAGGAAGGGTTCCGCGTAATGGTACGTTTCCCCGGTGGTGATCCCTTCCCTGCTGAAAATGCTTTCGGCACTGTCCTGCGGCGTCAGCGCTTCCCGGTAGTTGTAGTCCCGGGTGGTCACACTCCCGCTCACCACCTTATATGCGGTCTGAATATCCCAGATGCTCTCCTGTCCGCTGTCACTCATCCCGGCCTGGTTGCGCAGTGGCAGCGTGACACCGAACTCATACTGCTGCTGACTGTCCTGAAAAATCACCACGTCCTGTTCAAGTCGGCTGTCCATTTCATAGCGCCAGTAAATACCCACCTCCGCCAGCAGGCGCTGAATAAACTCAAGATCGGTCTCCCGCCACTGGGTGATGAGTTCCCGGGATGGATATTCGCGGGAGAGCCGGAACTCGAAATCAGGCCCTTCCAGACCGTGTTTACGCAGTACCTTTTCCACGACTTCAGTGACTGACTGATTGAGATAGATTTCGCTCCCTTTCGTATAGTCCAGAAGGGCGATGCGGGGAACGATCGTCATAGCATAACGGGTATCGTCATTTGACGTGGACACACGGCGAAACGACTCCACCACGCCGAAAACCGTCCGGACCGGCAGCGCCGGGGTGCCGTCAAATCGCGGGGTCAGGAAAGTGAATGATGCGGGTTTCAGCAGTAATGCGTCGCAGGCAATATCCGCAGAGGAGCAGGTGACCGCCACGTCATACCGCCAGGGCTGACTGAGGGACTCCACCGAACGGAAGTTCAGCACATCAAGAAACTCAGTACAGTCATGCACATCAACCCGGTACCGTGATTGCCCTGAAAGCTGTTGCACCACGCTGGTAGCCTGGTTGATCAGGGAATTGCTCATGACGGCTCTCCTTCTGCCTGTGCGTCAAACTCCAGCACAATGCCCTCTTCTTCATCCCAGGTCAGCTGTAGTGAAGACGGCTTTTGTTTTGCCGCCATATGGCTCAATAACTGCTGGCTCAGAACCGGCAGGATCTGCTTATTAAGAAGGCTGTCCACGTTGCGGGCACCGGTATCCGGCAGCAAACACGCCTTCGTTAGCGTGTCGATGAGTCTTTCGTCAATGTGCGTGGAAATGCCGTAGTGGCGTTGCAGACGCGTGCTCACCTGTGCGAGCTTCATGCCGACGATGGTGCGCATGGCATCCATTGCCAGCGGGCGGTATATCACCGTCTGGAAGCGAGCCAGCAGCGCTGGCTGGAAATGATCGCGCAGGATCGGGCGTAACAACTCATGCAGATCGCTCTCAGTAGCTTCTGGTTGCTCTTCCAGCAACTGCATCAGCGGGTCACTTCCCAGGTTGGATGTCATCAGGATCACGGTATTGCGGAAATCAATTTCACGCCCTTCTCCGTCCCGCATAAAGCCCCGGTCAAAGACCTGATAAAACAGGTTCATTACATCCCGATGGGCCTTCTCCACTTCATCGAGCAGCACAACGCTGTAAGGCCGCTTACGGACGGCCTCGGTGAGAATGCCGCCCTGACCATACCCTACATAGCCCGGAGGAGAACCTTTCAACTGCGATACCGTGTGCGGCTCCTGGTATTCAGACAGGTTAATGGTAATGAGCGATTTTTCACCACCATACATAACATCAGCAAGTGCCAGCGCGGTTTCTGTTTTACCTACCCCGCTTGGACCCACCAGTAAAAACACCCCCTGCGCTCCGTTCTCCGGCGTCAGACCAGTTTTTGACGCCCTCAGGCGCTGGGCTATGGCGTTCAGCGCCGCGTCCTGACCAACAACGCGTTTTGACAGGCTGTGCTCAAGACTCAGTAATTCCGTCTGCTCGTCCTTCATTAATGAAGAGAGCGGCACCCCGGTCCAGTCAGCGATGACGGTCGCGACGGTACGGGCGTCCACGTCGAGGCCCAGTAGTGGGTTAGTCTGTTGTATCCCGCGCAGTTGTTGTTGCAGATCAGGGATTTCCGCCTGGCGGGAGATGTCGCTGCGGCAGGCCAGCAGTTGTTCCGTCAGCTTCAGTTCTGCGCCGTACTGCGTTTCCAGTTCATCGAGTTGCAGGATAATGCGGACTTCGTCCCGTTCGATGGCGGCCAGAGGCTCGCGGTGCGCCTCTTTGCCCACCGCGATATCTTCCAGCAGCGCCTGCTTTTCCATCGCCAGCGCGGTGAGCTGCACTTTCAGCCGGGTCAGCGGTTCCGGGATGGTATCCAGGCTCATACGGATACGCGCGGAGGCGGTGTCCAGCAGGTCCACCGCCTTGTCCGGCAACTGGCGGCCTGTGAGATAGCGTCGTGAAAGGGTGACGGCAGCGCGTACTGCCTCATCGGTGATATGCACGCCGTGGTGCTCCGCGTAGCGTGACTTAAGGCCACGCAACATCAGGCAGGCCGTATCATCATCGGGCTCATCAACCTTGACCATCTGGAAGCGGCGCTCCAGGGCTGCGTCGCGTTCGAAGTACTGCTTGTATTCACTCCAGGTTGTGGCCGCGATAGTACGTAGCTCGCCACGCGCCAGCGCCGGTTTCAGCAGGTTAGCCGCATCCGCCCCGCCCGCCTGATTACCCGCCCCGATGATGGTGTGCGCTTCATCAATAAACAGCAGCACCGGTAACGGGGATTGCTGCACCGCTTCGATAATGTTTTTCAGGCGCTGCTCAAATTCGCCCTTCACACCCGCCCCCGCCTGCAAAAGGCCGAGGTCAAGAGTGCGCACGGAGACCGGCTTCAGGCTGTCAGGAACGTTGCCTTCCGCGACTCGCAGCGCCAGCCCCTCGACCAGTGCGGTCTTGCCGACACCCGGTTCACCCACCAGTATCGGGTTGTTCTTGCGGCGTCTTGAGAGAATATCCACCATCTGGCGGATTTCATTGTCGCGCCCGAACACCGGGTCTATTTTTCCGTCGCGGGCGCGGGCGGTGACGTCAAGGGTAAATTTGTCCAGCGCGTTCCGCAGTGCATCACTTAAGCCGTTGTTGCCGGAAACGCCCATATCGCGGGAGAGGTCGTCATTCCGTGTTGAAAGCGACGGGCGCAGACATTCCACCTGCTGCACCTCCAGACGTTCATCCGACTGCGCATCCAGCACAGGATGCAGACGCTCCAGCTGGCTCTGCGCCAGGGTCAGCAGCGGCCACAGCCCATCGCAACGGATGAGTGACGGTTTTTCCACCAGGGCCATCAGCAGGTGCAGGCTGCGTATCTGCTCTTCACCCTCCAGCGAGGCACGCAGCCAGGCCTCTTGCATCAGCGTCTGTATGGCGTCCGACAGCTGCAGGCGGCTACGCACAGAACGGGGAAGCTTATCCATAAAGGTCAGTAAATCCTGCCATATCGCATCCATATCCCACGTATAACGCCGCGCCAGCACCGTCAGGTCGCCCTCGCCCTGCTCCAGCAGTTTCAGCAGCCAGTGCTCCGGCAGGATTTCCGCGTGTGAGCGGGTCTGGCACAGGGAGGCGGCGCCTTCCATCGCGCGGGCGCTGTAAGGGTTAAGACGACGTAACAGGATGGCGGGATTGTCCATGAGATTCTCTCTTTAGCAGTTCGCAGACACGCTACCGCCCGTCGCTGTATCCTTTTTGATAAGGAGTCCAAAGCGCATCAGGTCAGGCAGGAAGATTGTGTTTTTCTTTGCTCAACGCCCGTGAAACAGACGCTCAGCAAAAAGAGCGGACAGAGAGGCTCTGTCCGCCTGGTTCTTACGCCGTAGTGCGTTCGTTCCAGGAATCGGAATGAATGATGTTGCCGTCTTTGTAGGTCCAGGTGATTTTTTCGTAGCGCAGTTCGATCCGCTCAAGGTGGTTGTGCTTCTCGAAAGAAGGATCTTTGATGTCGTGCATCACTGGATTCACTTTCACCACTTTCACGTTTTCCAGCTTCGTGTTGAAGTACTCCACTTCCTGACCCGCGTCGTTGATCTTGTACCACTTGAATTCAGCAGATTTCAGGGTCTGGCCGGTGGTCACCGCCTTGTACAGATACGGGCTGGAAGAGTCGATTTCTTTGGTGAACAGGAACGGCGTGTGGATACGGGTTCCGGTCAGCTTGCCGGTGTTGTTATCGGTCGGGATGTACAGGTTATGCTCCTGCGCCACCACCTCAATGCTGCCCTCACGATCCTTCACATCCACGGAACCTTTAATGTCCGCGCCACCGTCGTCTTTCAGCCACAGATAAACTGGGATTGCCATGTTTACTTCTCCATCTCTCGAGTTGAAACGTCACCTACATCCTGTGACGCATGTTTTGCGCCTGGCAGACGACAGGCGTCAGCCTGCGGTACCAGACTGATCTCGACACGCCGGTTATGCGCACGGCCATCAGGCGTGTCGTTTGATGCAATCGGTCGACTGTCGCCGTAACCCTGCACGGCAAAGCAACTTTCCGGTACGTCCCCGGTATCACGCATCCAGTTACGGACGGCCTCAGCTCTTTGCAAAGACAAGGTTTGATTTAGCTGAACGCTGCCGGTGTTGTCTGTATGACCGCTGACCACGATCAGCCAGCCTGGTCTGGCTTTAATCCCTACCAGTGCATTAACGAGTATTTTGGTTGAGCCGTCTTTGAGTACCGATTTGCCGGAGTCAAACAGTGACATGCTGTCGAGTCGTACAATTTTCGGTACCGGTTTCGGTTCAGGGGCGGGTGGCGGTGTCCAGGTATCGATAGCCTGCTGCAAGGCCAGCCACAGACGTTGTCCCGGGTAATAACCCAGGCTGTAACGTAAAGGTTCTCCCTGACGCTGCCAGCGTTCAAGCAGGAGCGCATCCTGTTTCAGTGCAGCCAGTGATTCTGCTTTAGGGTGGTAGTGATTCATTGGAATAGCATTCCAGCGCTGTAAATGGGTACTGACATGACGGATAAGATCACGATTATTGAGGGCGGAGATGCCCAACGCCGTAAGAACACACAGCCAGATCAGCAGAACCAGAAGACGGGTACGCTGGCCTCCCTGTACTATCGAGGCAAACGGCGCCAGAAGTGGCAAAACCGCATCCGGGAACAGACTTGTCGATGACTGCCCGGGAGCTCGGGAAAACTGCAAGCAGGTGCGGGAATAGAGCCAACCGGCCCAGACAGACCGAGTCTCTGGATTGACTACTCCGAGACGCATGATCACGGAAAATACACGCACAGGCGGCGTTAGGCCGTCAGGTTTCTCCAGCTCATCAGCCAGCGTATTACGGATAAAGGAAAATGCCTGGCTGACTGTCGGCAGCGCCAGGATATTGTCGTCCGTCTGCTGCCAGTCAATGAATGCCTGCGGCGAATCATTAAACGGACATACCATCGGCTTGTCACCCCGGACGATTATCCATGGCGTTTCAGGCCCGGAAAATTCAGCGCTTAACACAGCCGGCAGTGTGATACCCGTCAGGGATTTAATCTGTTTACACTGCTGGCGGAGCGTTTTCAGTGCGGAACGAAGTACGGCTTCATCCTGATGACGGTCTGGCAGGCAACGGTACATTACCGAGAGCTGACCGACCTGGTGCGGGAACTGCGTCTGTATGCTGCGGACAACGTCAGTTAACCGGCTGACGTCGCCGACCCGTAGCCACCATCCCTGGGCTGTTTTACGTAGAGTGCTTCCCTGAAACAACGCATCCAGCATGTCGCCACACACCAGTACAACGGGGCCCTCGGCGTCGAGTAATGGCAGTTCAGCCGCCGGGAGGTTAGCGTCGGATACGGGCTCCTCATGCCGACAGTTTTTGAACACATACCAGCCTGCCAGAAGAATAATCAGCGCAGTGGACAGGCCGTTAAATACGTTGCCTGTCGGAATGAAATACCACAGCAACCACAGTAACCCGGCTACGGCTGCTAAAGTGTGTAGGGCTACCGAAATGATGACTTTTCTGCGCATTAGCCATGCAGCTCCGGTATTTGTGCTGACAACAGCGCCTGAAGCCACAGATGGCCACCCCACCAGATAACCCCGGTCAGAATGACGGCCAGCACTATCCAGAACCAGACCGAGCGCATCAGACTCCAGCGATGTTTCCCCATCCGGTAAACAACCATCGACAGGCCAGCATCAGGTGGAGAAACTCGCTCAGAAAGAGCTTTCACTACCTCATCCCGCTGTGACTGGCTGACCGCTTTCAGGCTGTATAATCCCTGAAAGCCCAGCGCTATCACCCGGTGATAGCAGGTTAAAACGGCCGGGTTCGGTGAAGGTTGACGCAGAACCTCTGCAATCCGATCCCATAGTGCTTCACCTGCCCGAAGTGAGCCAAAAAAACGGGCCTGAAGCGGTGCTTTACGCCAGACCATCTGGCCTTCATCTACTTTCGGCTCCTCTCCTCCTTCGCTTTTTTCGGGCTTACGGCTCATCACCGTTTCATCCAGCAAGGCACATTGTGCGTAGGAAATATGTTCCACACTGGCATCGTCATAACCGGCACGCTCCAGCGCTTCCCGCACACTTTCAACTTGTTTAACGCATGTGTTGTAAAGCGCAGAGCCATTAAGCGTGATGGCGCCTTTCTTAAGCATGGTGACGGTGAGCCAGGTCTCCGTCATTAGCTGGTCGATATCGATATCCTGTCTCATGAGCGCAATACCGCAAACAGTTCAAGTTCCAAAGCACCAAGTAACTCAGGCACATAGAACATACACACCCCCTGCTCCAGCATTTCATGCGCAGCGTGGCTTTCTATATCAAGTGCGAAATACTGGTTTTCCATGCGTACAGGTAACGCTGCCGGGACCCTGCTCACCGGTATCAACGGGATACCCTTGAGCGCAGCGCCATAGATTTCGCGCACATCATCAGGTGAACCTGCCTGACAGAGTGCAGGAAATTTCTCGGCAACCTGCCAGGCCGGGATATCCGAGCGTACAGAAAGATAGAGATCGGCCTCTTCACGCAGACGGATATCGTGGAGGTTGGCCTTCCAGGTCTGTCCGTCCGGGCGGGACATTTCCAGAGCAATAACCCGAGATGGCAAGCTTGCCTCCAGCAAACCCGTTATCAGGTCAAACAGCGGAGGAAACGCCTTAGCTGGCTCCTCGTGGTCGTAACCCGGTATGGCGTCGAGATCATGGTCCAGGGAAAAGGTCAACATACTGCCTGCCAGACGAGCGAGCTCAGCCCATACCTGTTCAGGTGGACGTGAAGGAAAACGCTCGTATTCTGTTAGCACTGTGGCGTGAGAATTCAGTGCATTCAGCAACCAGAAAAGGGAAACATCGGCGACGGCAAAATCGGCGAGCCTTTCGTTGCTTTCTCGTCGCATCGTCATCAGACGCTGGCGTCGGGAACGTAACTGGCGATTAAGCAACATCAGACGTTCGTGAAGGACCGGGCTTGCTCCAAATGACGCCACTGGAGGAATAAAAGAGGGATCCTGTCGCCACGCATTTTGTCCATCCCGAATCAGTCTTGCGACCGGACACACTTTCCAGGAATCATTGCTTTCATGGGCAAACCGGATGGTGAAATTAAACCGGGCAACTGCCATAGATTCTTCTTCAGAGCCAAAGGCATCCTGCAATGTTATCCACTCTTCACGATAGCGAAGCGGCCGTTCTGAACGGACGCCCTCCTGTTCAACGTTGCTCATACCTGGCTGCATGTGCGGCAATGCAATGACGACAGTTACCGCATCACGACCTGCCAGCTGGCTGGCATCTAACTCACGCGGCGCCGGAGGCAGATCGCTCCTTTGCGCATCAATTAATGAACCATCTTCCAGCCAGAGGCGTAACTGCGTAATCTGGATCAGGCCGGACGAAAGAAGACTGTCATTAAACTCAATCTTTTCCACGCCCCAGGGGAATGGGGATGCCAGCGCTGCTGCACCGGCACTGCGGAAAGACTCCCATTCAGCCTGCTGCTGGAACTGTTGAGGGGACAGTAAAGCCCCCTCGTTCCACAGTGGACGATAAATTTTCATCCCATCCTGCCTTATGCTTTTGCTTTGGGCATCTGAGATACCAGCGACAGATTGACGTCCATCCCCTCGACCTGGAAGTGCGGTACCGCGTACAGCTTCACGCGGAAGAAGCCTGGGTTATCCTCAATATCTTCCACCACCACGCTGGCATCGCGCAGCGGATGGGAGG
>OGES01001930.1_pt1 | contig 15109 bp, 14 predicted proteins | sample 1570711 | NCBI WGS metagenome assembly OGES01 (sample SAMEA2582133, study PRJEB24529) | metagenome | biome: Human gut stool | place: China | collected 2011 | reverse complement strand
AAAACTCATAACCCTAAATCTCGCTTGGAATTTAGGGTTATTCGACAGACTGAACCACCGCTTAGCGGTGGTTTTACTTATGCCGATAAAAACGGCACAGTCGGCTTTTATCTGGCTGTGCCGTAAGGCTGTGCTTTTTTTCAGCAATAGAACTCCATGGGATAAGTGAGATACTCGTTGGGATCAAGCTGATCGGCTGTGACGTAACCCGCGGGTGCGCAGAGAAGCGCGGGAATACGGTTGACTACCGTAGCGCAGGTATGCTCGACCGTTGCGGGCTTTACGACGTGGAATTCGGTGTTCGGCTCGCCCGTAATCTGCCAGTCGCACATATCGCCGTCATCGGGGCCGTAGACCTTGCCTATAGTCTCCTCTTCGATTGTAATGCCCTGCATCGTTTCGATAGTCACGACGGCGGACATTCCTATGCAGCGTCCGGCTTCGATAGTCTTGCCGAGAGTCTCGGAATAAATATCGCGGTCAATAATGCACGGCACGTGCTTCTGGTCGATGGATTTAATTGTCAGCCCGAGCTTGTTGCAGATAGCCTCGCTTGCGTTCCAGGCATATGACGGCTCAAACACATCGGGATGAGCTATCTTCTGCTCGAACTCCTCGGGCGTCAGATCGCAGCCGTGAGCGTTGGCAAGCGCCAAGCCGTATTCATCGACGTTGTAGCTGTATGCACCCTTGATTTTAGTAATCTTATGGCAGCCTCCGGCAACAAGACCGACCATGTTGATCCAGAAGATATCCTGCATACCGCTGCCGGTTATTGTGCAGTTATTCGCTTTTGCGATTGCATCAAGGCGGTTTGTCTGCACCGCAGCCGTCGTCCAGGGATAAATAGCCTCTTCGCACGTTGTAATAACATTGATACCGCGCGAGACGCATTTTTCAACGTGAGTGTAAATATCGTCTATAAAACTGAACAGCGTAACGATCGCAACATCAGCGTCGCTCTCGTCAAGAACCTTGTCGGCGTTGTCGGAGATTATAACGCCTGTCTTGATGCCCAAGCCGGCAAAATCGCCGACATCCTGTCCCACTACCGCAGGGTTAACGTCAATCGCACCGACTATCTGTGCGCCGTGCTCATGCAGGTAGCGAAGAATGTACTTTCCCATTTTTCCGCAGCCGTACTGTACAACTTTAATTTTTTCCATAGAAATTTCCTCCTATACTGCAATTATTTCGGCGGATACGCCCGCCTCCTGCAATTATAGTATAAACCCTCTTCTCGGTTGAGAGTCAAGGAAAATCGTGAAAAAATTATCGATTAAATTCTACCGATACCTGCAAACGCAAAAACATATTGCGTCGACTGTCGTCAAAAACATTGAATTCTGTCATTATTTCGCAAAAATAGTCCCCGCAGACGGTTCGGTTATTCTCCTTGCAGTGCCGCAGCAACAGCTTTGCATATTCAACCTCATCGTCAAAGCTGTCAAGATAGACGCAGGCATACATACCGCTGTCGACAATGACGGTTCCCTGCAGAGTCGGCTGATCCCGATAACCGACAAAAACAAACGTATCCTGAGGAACAAAGTTTCCGTTGATGAAATCCTCTTTTTTTATCGATGTGCCGACATTATATGAATGCGCCTGCAAAAATCCGCGCTCCATAAGCGCCTTGCGCAGAACGACAAGCTCCTGCTCGAAGGCGCGCAAGCCCTCCTCGTAAAAATTGCAGGCACACGGCACGCCCCAGATATAACGCCGATCGATATATTCAAGAACAACCGTGCCGGTTTCGGGCGATTTGCGGTACCGTTCGATAGAGGCTATGGCGCGCTCCACCGCGTCGTGCTGCGCCCGAAGCTCGCGCATCTGACGGTGCAGCTGCTCGTTTTTTTGGGTCAGTATCGTCTCTATCAGCACTATATCCTCTTTTTCGAGCACGTCGCCTATCTCTGTAAGGCTCATTCCGAGCTCCTTCATATAGACTATCATATCGAGACGCGCGTTCTGAGCGATATCATAATAGCGGTATCCCGTCTCCGGATCTTTATATTTCGGCTTCAACAGTCCCAATTCGTCGTAGAGCCGCAGCGTCGCAACCGACAAATGGCTCATTTCGGCTGCTTTTCCTATGGACATAAGCCCGTTATCCATTGCTATCCCTCCACAAAACTCTATTCTCACTTTAGAGTTTATCAGTTTTTTCCGATGCCGTCAAGCTTTGGAAAATGGATAAGGGAAAATTTCACATGATATCTCTCCGCCGACAAATTATATTTTACCCGGGCGGCCTTTTTATTCAATCGGCTGTCCATCCGAATTTATATATATGTTAATACAAATCAAGATTGCAGCTTGCTTTTTTCGGTAAATTTGTTATAATCATGAAAAAAGCAGGTTGGAAAGGAAAAATAATATGGACGTTTATCTTGTGAGGCACGGAGAATCTTTATCCAACATCGGCGAATCGCGCGAATTCGACAGTATGCTCTCCCCGAAAGGTGAACAGCAGGCGGAATGCCTCGGTCGGTATTTAGCGAACGTAAGGTTTGACAAGATATATTCAAGCCATATGTGCCGAGCCGTGCAGACGGCGGCGGCCGTTGCACGGCATCAGGAGGGAAACCCCGAAATTATTATTGTCCCGGAATTCTGCGAAACGGAGACGCCCGGTGATTTTGAGGCAAACACAGAGCTTCTCAGGTCGGTCTACCCGAAGTTGAACATAACAAAAACGAGCATGGGAAATGGCTGCGGCGCGGATATAGAGCGTCTTGAATATGCGGTTGATAAGTACATCAATCTCCCCGGATATTCGAACGCCACGGAGACGGTTGTCACGGACGGAAAGCAGAAAAGGTATAATCCGGAAAAAATCCTTATCGTCTCTCACGCGGGAGCTATCTGCTATATGCTGAGCAGCCTTGTGAACTTCCGTTACGACATAAACGTAAATATCGTTCAACACAATACCTGCATAAATAAATTCGAGCTTTTTTTGATAAACGACGTTCCGCGCAAAAGATTTCTGAGATATAACGACGTTCCGCACCTGCCGCAGGAGCTTCGCCTTGAAAGTCAGTTCTAAAATTTCCGATTTATTTAAACTTTATTCTGAATGTTCTGACCTCGTTCGGCTTTATATCAAAGACAAACGCCTTTTCGCAATGAGAAAGCGCCTCGCCGTCTTTTTCCATAAGATTGCATTCCGTGACGCTCTCTATTGCCTTGCAAAAGTCTATTTCGCATTTTCCTCTTGAGGAATACGCCTCAAATACGCGCAGAATGTATCCGTCATCATTCTGCGCTTTTTTAAACGCATCGAGAACAACGCCTTTTCTCTTAACGGAGATAAGCTGTTCGCCGTCATGCGAACCGACAGCGGAATAAACAACCGCGGGCGGGTTGTTGAGCGTATAGGCAAGCTCGGATATCCCCGCCTCCTGCCAAGTGCCGGTATGGGGAACGAGCGAATATGTAAACTCGTTATACCCTATGTCTCCCGTGGGGTCGGGGCAGATCGGCGCACGCATAAGTGTTATGTCTATATTGTTCTCGTGAACAGAAAAGCCGTATTTACAGTCGTTGAGAACGCTCACGCCGTAGCCGGACTCCGAAAGATCGACCCATTTGTGCATACATGTCTCAAATTTTGCAAGATCGTAAGAGGTATTATAATGAGTGGGGCGCTGTATAGAGCCGTGCGCGATTTCGCTCGTTGAGGAGCAGCTTCTCACGCCGACGGGGAAATTCACCTTGAGCACCTTTTCCCTCTCGTGCCAGTCAACGGCGGTTCTGAAATCTATTTGACGCGAATCTTTTTTTAGTGAAATATACTGTGTAACGGTCGATTTGTTAAACTTTCTTAGGATTTTAAGCTCGCCCGCGACGCTGTCGCTTCTGACGACTTCTACGCTCTCGGCCGTTTTAAGCGGATACGGAGTCATCCGATAATCGAATTCGAGATTCCATGCGCTCTCGTGGATGGGCTTATCCTGATAGATGCATAGTGTGTTGCCGACAGCAGCAAGCACCTCTCTGTCGTTTTCCTTGTCAAATACGGATGTTATCTCGCCGTTATTGTCAAATTCGACCCTTAAAATATTGTTTTCAAGCAGATTTTTTTCTGCCTTGACACACGGTTGTGTCGGGTGCTCGCTCTTTGAGAAGCGGTATGTGCGTCCCGAGAGCGACGGAATTTTTTCGGCAACAAACGAAATATAATAGCCCGTTTTATCCGACAGCTTGACGCACGGAATCTGTTCGTCCGCATATTCAACGCCGTTATATCCCCCGGGAAGCTTTATCTTGACTTCACCCGTATACGGTACATTCAGATAGTTTACAACCGTAAACGCTTCCGGGTCACGCTCGGAGAACAGGACGTTCAACTTCTCGTTTATAAGCTTTTCAAGTCCTCCGTTTAGCTCAGCGTAGTCCTCTCTCGCATTCTCATATACCTCGTGGATGCTCGAGCCGGGAAGAATATCGTGGAACTGATTTACAAGCAGTATTTTCCACAGCCTTTCAAGCTCTGCACCGTCATAATCGCTTTTCCCCATGAGCTCGGCGGCGGATGACAATATCTCCGCGTTTCTAAGTGCAAACTCACCGCGCCTGTTGTTTTTTTTGACGAACGCCTGACTTGTAAATGTTCCTCTGTGATTTTCAAAATAGAGCTCGCCGTCGTAGACCGGGAATTCATCGGCTTTTTTGCCGATTTCATCGAAGAATTCGTGTGCAGAGGAATTTACGGTTTCGGGAACGCCGGGGATATTTTTTAATGCCTCTGCGCGTTCGAGCATATCGGTAGTAGAACCCGAACCGCCGTCTCCGTATCCGAACATCCCGAACGAAATGTCCGCTATAGACGACTGTTTGTTGCCGTTTCTGCATTCAAAAACACGGCCCACGTCATATTCGCCCTGATACGACACTCTCGTAAAATATGCGGTCACGTCGTCGCCGGAATGGGAGCGCCATTTGAACATTGAATGCAGGAACGCATTGGTATCGTTTGCGCAGAGCTTCGCGGTTATGAAATTTTTCATCCCGGATTTTTTTATAATCTGAGGAAGCGCCCAGGTAAAGCCGAAGCAGTCGGGAAGCCAATAGGTGTCGGAGTCGATTCCGAATTCTCTGACAAAAAACTCTCTGCCGTAAAGGAGCTGCCTTATAAGACTCTCGCCCGAGGCTATATTCGTATCGGCCTCGACCCATGCGTTGCCCATTACCTCCCACTGTCCGGACTTTACTTTTTCTTTGATACGGCTGAAAATATCGGGCGCGTATTTTTTGACCATATCGTAAAGCACGGCCTGGCTCTGAGCAAATTTATACTCCGGATATTCGTCCATGAGCTCGAGAGTGTTCGCAAATGTCCTCACTGCCTTTCGCTCGCTCTCCTTTACGGTCCAAAGCCACGCAACGTCTATATGCGAATGGCCGCACATTATAACCTTTCCTGGGTGATAATCCGGCAGCTCGCCGAGATGCTTGTTTAAAACATCAAACGCTGGCTTGACGCTGTCTAAAAAATCCTCGCGGGTGAAATCAAATCTTAACACATGGACGCTTTCGTCGACAGCTCTGTAAATTCTCTCGGCGATGACCTTATCATAAATCAACTCTACGCTGTCGAAAAGAGTTCTCACTTTATAGTAATAATCCTCGCACAGCTTATTAACACGTAAAATTCCGGAGGAAACCGCGTCATAATACGTTTCCTTGGCGCCTGCCATAGCGTCGTCGCAGAACCCGCCGCAGCATATTCCGCTCTCGGCCTCTATCTTTATATGCTTGCCCTCATACTTCTCGGGCAGCGGAATATTCTCCCTGCAGACCCAGCCGTTATGAAGCTTTGAGCTAACGCTGCCTATTATTTCGCCGTCAAATCTGATAATTGTCTCGCCGCCGAAATTCATGTTGAAATAGAGCTTCTCGCCCTGTGAGCATACAGGAACATCGCATTCGCACGAAAACCACGCGGCATCATCATATCCCCCGTGCCATCCGGAGCCGACTTTGAAATCCTCCTCGCCGGGATATACAGTGAACCTGCCCTCGCCGTCGTATTTTCCGCGCCTTATTTTCCAGTTGTCAAGGCTGACAACGCTTTCGCTTATATAAGGCTTAATCAGCTCAATTAAATTGGAAAGAACTCTTCTGTTGATTGTAGGCAAAATCAGCACCTCCGTTTTTAGTATATAGTATCATATATAATGGCGATGTGTAAATATATTTTTGTATTAAATATATAAAACAGCAAGCGTATATTTCTTGTGTGATATTATACAGCAGACCCTTGACATAGCGGTCGGCATAGTGCAATATTTTAATATGGATTATAACACAAGAGTAGACCTAGTTTGCCAAATCATGGCACCGACGCTCCGTATCCGGTGCCCTCAAGCGATATAGTAACTGAAAAGCTTGAAAAACCGAAAGCTTTTTGCTACACTTAAATTGGAATAATTCCGCCTATATAAAAAAGATTCTATACGGAAGCAAAACAGTCAGGTTTTCAAGAGAGCTTTTGAGCTTTTACAGGTTCGGATGAGGTAAAACCTTCAAAATAAAAAACAAGAAAGAGAGGTAAATTTATAATGCGAAATGTTTTTGTGAAGATTTTTTCATTGCTCCTGTATATTTTCTCTATTCTAGCTTTGGGAGTGAAAAATCCTACTTTCCCGAATCCGTACAAAACCGTTGATATGTCGAAATTCAAAATGACGTTTGAAGAGGAATTCGACGGTGAACTCGACCGCAGTCTTTGGGTCGGTCATTACACATACGGCAAAACCTCATCCGTCCGCCGCGGCTCTTACTGGAACAATTACATGGCCTACACAGAAAACGACAATCTTGTTATCCCCTTGAAATATCTCGATGAGGGCATGGGCGGAACGGGCGCCGGGTGGTACACGGCGGGGCTCGACACATCCTCGCGCGAGACGGGTTTCCGGCAGAAATTCGGCTATTTTGAGGTTCGCTGCATTCTTCCCAAGGGCGCGGACATCTGGAGCGCATTTTGGATGATGAACGAGGATGTGGTCAATGTCGACGGCTCCGGTCAGGACGGCACCGAGGTCGATGTAATGGAAAGCCCGTATTACGGGCGCATACCGTTCAACAATGTCGTTTACTGCAATCTCCATTATGACGGCTACGGCGAGGCACACAAAGCCAAACAGGTCTCGAGAACCTATGTCAAGGGAAATCCCTATGAGGAGTTCAACACATACGGTGTCGAATGGAATGAGAATGAATATATTTTCTATCTGAACGGCATGGAGTATGGCCGCAGCGATTTCGGCGGTGTTTGCCAAAATCCGCTTTTTCTTATTCTCTCCGTTGAAATGTACGGCGAGAACGGAGTTCCCTCAAGCAGAGACAAAAATGCGGATGAGGCGCAGTTTGTTGTCGACTATGTAAGAGCTTATCAGTACAAGGATTTGTTAAACGCAAAGTAAAAAAGATACTGCTCTCCCCCGCCTCGGCATTGCTCCGCGGCGGGGGCGTTTATTACATTTTTATTTTGCTGTTTTTTCAAGATAAAAAATACCGCTGACTTTGTACGTTCACGGCGCGGGTCAGCGGTATTTTTATTCTTAAAATCAGTTCTTCGGCAGACTGCGTTTTTTGATTATAAATGTGATAATCACAGCCGCTATCAGATAGATAAGAGCAATGACAGTCTCCAATACGAGCGAATTGTACGTGCGCGGATAGAGCCACATCATCCCCTGCACTAAAAGTCTAATGGGAAAGTAAGCTCCGAGCCACACGGAAACTGTGTAAAAGCGTATGCGAATCCGCTTCATTTCTTCATTTTGTGTATCCGCTTTTTTATGATACACATATTCAAAGCCACCTACTGCGGCAACAAAAAGAAGAAAGCTCAATACACCGAAGAAAACCTTTTGCAGAATGATAACGGTAGCGAATTGAATTATCAAAGATATGACTTCAAGCGTAATCAATAAAATCACGACTTGGCGAATACCGTCGGTTTTAACATCTTTAATCTGCGGCAGGTCGTCATCGCTCTCGTATTCGTCGTTTAACAGGTAGTCGGTCGTAACATGAAAAAGCTTGCCGAGTTGAAGAATATTCGTCGAGTCGGGTACGGCCGTCCCCATTTCCCAGCGTGAAACGGCTTGTCTGGAAACATACAGCTTTTCAGCCAATTCCTCCTGGGACATTCCGTTGGACTTTCTCAGTACGACGATCTTTTCCGATAGATTCATAATGGAATCCTCCTTCTGTTTGGTGATTTCATTGTAGCAAGAAATGCCTTTAGACGCCACCGCTTTGGCTTTACATTTATGCAACAAAACTTTACACCGAACTTTTAGAACCAAATTATATCACTAAATTATGGAAAACCCACCGCAATCTGAAAAATTACGGCGGGCTCTGTTAAAAATCCGATGTCGGGAGAACTCGGTAACGAAGGCAAGCGCAACCTTCCCCCGCTCTGATTTTCAATATAACAAGACGGTGTTACGGAATGACAATATATCATTTCTGATAAATTTTAACATAGTCAATAACCATCTGCGTAGAATAATCCTTTTCAAAATCCGCGCTGCCGGGAAGCTCGAGCGAAACTATTACTTCTTCGGGAATTGTCGAAACACCGTTTCCGAATGAGCTGCGAGCGCTTTCAACACCGTTTATATAGAAGATATATTCATCCTCCGTCCATTCAAGCCCGTAGGTGTTGTATTCGTTGTAAATATCATTGCCTACCTTAAATTTACCGAGTGTGCGGGAGTCGATATTCTCAACATCGTCATCCCACCCGTTGCAGTGAATTGTCTGTGTAACGGAATTGCGGCTTGAGGGAAGCTTTGCGTCGGCGCTCATGGCTTCAAAGATATCAATTTCAGCGCCGTAGATTCCGCCCTGAGAGATGTTGTGGTCATAGGGATTGTTGGGCGACTGAATCCAGAATGCGCTCCAAAAGCCCTTATCTTTGTTGCATTTGCAGCGGATCTCAAAATATCCGCGCAGATAGTGCTGCTTTAGGCTGATCATGCCCGAATACCAGCCGGTGCCGAACTTGCCGTCCTCAAGATATTCGGCGGTGAGATATAAATTTCCGTCTCTGACTTCCGCCTGGCTCTCCGCATTGAAGCCGCAGCGACGGGCACCGACACCTCTGTGTTTCCAAACATCGGTGTTAAGAGTGTCGCCGTCAAAGTCATCAAAGAAAACAAGGCTGTAGCCGTCAAGATTCAATTCTTGTCCCCTCGGCGTGCGCGGCGTATCAAACACAAGACAGCCGAGCAGTTCGATAACGACCATGAATCCGACAAAAATCTTTTTTATAGAGAATCCGTTTGAAAAGAAATTTTTGAAAAATTCAACGGCATCATACACGGCGGCTTTCTGGCGGAAAGCGAGCTTTAACAAATCCAAAAACTTGTCAAAATACATAAATACAACCTCCTCAATATCATAATTCATCAAATTTATTATATCATCAGAAAAAACTTTTGACAAGACAATACACAAACACGCGCCGTGAATTTGTCATAGTTGAGGTGCTTTTTATCGCAGCTGTTGACAGAAAATTTGAAAATTTGCCAAAAACCTGCCGTAATCGCGTAGAATTTATGAAAAATAAACAAAAATAGTATTGCCATAGTCAAAATCTCATGTTATAATGGCATTGGCATAGCATACCAATATGTCATAATCTATTTTGGAGAGGTAATTTTTATGTATTGCAAAAACTGCGGAACTATGCTCAACGACAACCAGGAATTTTGTGCAAACTGCGGCGTTAAGGCAGGCGGCGGCGGAAGATTCTGCCAGAACTGCGGAGGAGAGCTCATGCCCGGCGCTAACGTTTGCGAGAAGTGCGGCGCTCCCGTAAACAATCCCGAGACGCCTCCCGTAACTCCTCCCCCTGCAAACGGTCAGCAGAACGGCGCCGTATCCGGCGAATATCTCAACGGTAAAGACAAGACCACAATGGCAATTATCTGCTTCTTGTTGGGCGGTTTGGGTATTCACAACTTCATGATGGGCGAAAACAAAAAGGGCATTGTTAAAATTGTGGCAAGCCTTTGCTTCGGCGTCGGTTACATTCTTGCTATCATTGATTTTGTTAAGATTCTTACAGGCAGCTATGTTGTTGACCCTGAGAAGCTGTTCTAAGTGAAGCTACGGTTCAAAGAACTTTTGCCGAAATTATTTTTCATTGTTTTGCTCGGTATCGGTTATTTGATTTCATCTGTTACCGGTATCGGATGCATATGGAGGCATTTTTTCGGTATACAATGCCCCGGTTGCGGTTTTACACGGTCGATTTTGTGTGCGTTACATTTTAATTTTACAAGTGCGTTTCATTTTCATCCGATGTTTTGGTCGTTTCCGTTTATGGGAATATATTTCCTGATCGGCGACAGAGTAAAAAGCAGGTTGCTCGACGGCTTTATGCTCGCTATTGTGATCGGCTTTTTCGCAACATGGGCAATAAGAGATATCTTCCCGTTGCTTACATAATCTGTTTAACAATTCAGGTTGAAATCCCCGTTCTGCGGAATGGGGATTTTTTCTTTTTATTTCATAACTTGAAAAAATGCTATTGTTATTATGTAACATATTATTGAATATAATTCTGCGTTAAATATAATCCGGCCGTATTCATTTACGGCGGATCAGTTATAATTACTATAAAACACACAATCCCCCGCCGCAGAAACATTCTGTGACGGGGGTTGTGTTATATGCTAAAACAGTCAGAAAACCTTATTTTAAGCGGTTTTCGGGCATAAAAAGTCTACCGTAATTTTGATAGAAATCGTGCAAGGGGGGCAACTACGGTTTAGAGGGAGATGCAATTCTCGATTTAAGTGGGTACAGTGCCATCTTAAAACGGTATTTTCACCTGAAAAATTGCGGCAAAACGGAAGTTATCTATTTCAACATTCCAAGCGCAATGCGCCGATTCAGTTCCCACAGAGCGGTCTTGTTGCTGTCGTATTGAAGTCGCGTGTGCGCTTCTGCATAAGTCAGCCAATTATATTCTGTATGCTCATGAGATAGCTGCAAAAATGCGCTTTCTACCCTCACTGCAAATGCGTACTCCGGAATGACGAAACACTCTTTACCCCATATTGCTTCTGCATTCTTAAAGCAGTTGGCCGGTATGCTGCAGCAGGTGTCGAGCTTGAAAAAATTACATGTCTTAGAAATCCCGGCTTCTTCAAAGGCTTCTCTTTTTGCCGACTCAATGATTGAAATATCATCCTCTTCTCCGCCGCCTGCTATGAATTGCCAAATTCCCATATCGCTTCTTCGAAACAAGCAGAATTGCACGTTGCCGTCCTGTATGCAATATGGAATGACCAAGACCTGATACCTTGCTCGCGCCATTATTTGCCTCCTCTTCTAATGCATTTTTTCAAACTAAATATAACATAAAAAGCCCACCGTGATTTTGATAGAAACCATTTATAGGGTGGTCGTTTTCGGTTAAAGGAAGGCATTGTTTTGATAACCGTCCAACCTTTTTCAAAAAATGACTTTATTGAATCAAAAGTTACTGTCGTGATTTATTATGGCAGAAAATCTCGACTCGAGAAAAAAACGATAATCCGGATGCGCGCTATTGTTCCGGTATTCATCAATTATGGTTTTTTTCAACCATTCTCTTCTTTTTATATTGCTGATAAATTCGTTATATCGTAATATGGTAATCAAGCCATTCGCTTCAGCGTTTATCATTTCATTATATGCATCAGGAATAAATTCACAATTATCTACTGTTGTTTTTTGAGCTGTTATAAAGATATTGGGAATTTTAATATCCAATTTTTGATATGGGTCGATTTTGCTGCACGAATAAATATATCCTTCTATCCCCTTGTATGTATCTTCCAAAGCATTCGGATAGTATTCCTCAAATCTTAATCTTCCGTCTTTTTCAAATCCGTATGAACCCCATTTATACCACAAGCCATCGAATGTAAAACGGCCTTCTTTGCATACCTTTTCCACAGCATTACTCAAATACACGAGCACATTTTCTCTTTTATCCGAAAAATAAATAAGCGGGATATTGTGATTTGAAATCCTTGGTTCTAAAGTCTTGATTTTTCCTATTTGTGATGCGTGAAAATAAATATTATCACCTTTTGAATTTTTAGATCGAAAACCCCTATTCTTCAAACTCAATATAACATATGGAACATAAAAAGTCCACCGCAATTCTATCAAAATTACGGTGGACTTATGGCAAATGACTCTAATTTTGACAGAAACCCGTTAAGGGGGTGCAATTACGGTTTGGAGGGGGGTGCATTTTTGATTTTAGGGGGGTGCAGTTCTTTGCCAAAAGAAGAGAAGTGCCTTCATGAAATAATGTGTTAAGGGAAAATATTTTTTTGTTAAAATGCGTATATTTTTCTCTACACCCCTTGCAAAACAGAAAAAAGCGCGGTATAATATGACCAGAAGAACCAAAGCGGTCATATTTCAGGGAGGGTGCGACCTTGGCTTTTACCGATTACGAGACTGAGCAGCTCCGCAAGGCGTTGCTGAAGGAAACAAGACATTGTGCTGTCACGCTGGGGATGAAGAAAACCTCAGTGAATCAACTGACAAAGGCTGTCGGTATCGCAAAAGGCTCGTTTTATAAATTCTACGAATCCAAGGAGATGGCCTTCTTCGCGGTTCTGGAAAGTATCCACTCCGAGCTTTACGGAGTGGCTGACCATGCACTGAGCGAAGCAAACAGCTTGCCGCCGTCGGAGCGTGCGGCAAAGGCGGTTCTTGCCGTCTGCCGGCGGCTGTCCGATACCGGCGACATGGTTTTCATTGAAAACGATGCGAAGCTGCTTTTGCAGAGACTGCCGGATGTCATCAAAAATGTCCATTACCACGATGGCGAGACGCACATCCGTCAACTTTTGGAGAATCATGACCTTATGCCCAAGTGTGGTGTGTCTTTGGCTGCTGCGACGGTGCGGGGACTGATTCTGACCGTCTCCCATAAGGAGCAAATAGGAGGACTGTACCCGCAGGTGCTGGAAACGCTGGTGTACGGCGCTTGCAGGGAGTTATTTAAATAAGCGGAAGGCCGCAGAGATGCGGCTTTTCCGAGGCACAGCGGTTAGCATACTCTAACTGCATGACTGTGCGTATCGGTTAGGCGAATCTAACATCGAAAGGAATGATAGCGATGCAGGAACACAAGGACTTTTGGGACAAAAATGCCGGGCGGTACGACCGCTTTATGCGAAAGGATCGGGCGGCATATGAGGAGATGTATGCGCTGATCCGGCCGGTTGTAAAAACCAAGACGGTGTTGGAGCTGGCAACCGGCACGGGGCTGATCGCAAAAAACATCGTGAGCGCAGCGGCGCACATCGAGGCGACGGACGCCTCCGCAGAGATGATCGCCGAGGCAAAGCGGGATAACCACTCAGCCAAACTGCATTTTTCCATGCAGGATATGTTCTGCCTGCCCTATGCGGATAAGTCCTTCGAAGTGGTAATCGTGTCCAATGCGCTGCATGTCGTGCCGCAGCCGGAGAAAGCTCTGCAAGAGATCAAGCGGGTGCTGAAAGAGGACGGCGTACTCATCGCGCCGACCTTCACTCATGCGGGAAATTCGTTTTTCGGCAAGGTCAGGGCGTTTTTTATGAAGCTCGCAGGCTTTCCTCTTCACAGCAAGTGGACGAGCGAGGAATACTTGAGTTTTCTGCGGCAGAACGGATGGGCAGTGCGGAAAAGCGTTATTCTGAAAGCGTCATTTCCGTTAACTTATGCCGAATGTACGAAATCGGAGGTGCGATAAAATGTCATTTTTTGAAAACACCCGAAAGCCTGTAGGGCTTGGCGGAAAAATCATGGTCGCCATGATGAATCTGGGGCACAGTCCTGTGGCACGGTGGGGACTTCGCTTTTTGGAGCTTACTCCGGACGCCAAGGTGCTGGACTGCGGCTGCGGCGGAGGGGCGAACATCAAGAGACTTCTGAAAAAATGCCCGGAGGGTATTGTCAAGGGCATTGACTATTCCCCCGTCAGTGTGGAGAAATCCAAAAAGGTCAACGAGGCCGCAGTTACAAAAGGACGCTGCACCGTGTTGCGTGCGAGCGTAGCGGAACTGCCGTTTGAATCGGAACAGTTCAATGCGGTCACGGCCTTTGAAACAGTCTACTTCTGGCCTGACTTGCCGCAATGCTTCCGAGAGGTTTGGCGGGTGCTGAAGAGCGGCGGAACCTTTCTCATCTGTAATGAAAGCAACGGCGACACGGACAAGGACGAGAAGTGGACGGAAATAATAGGCGGCATGACCATCTACAAGGACGCCGAGCTGAAGACGTATCTGGAGCAGGCGGGCTTTCACGATGTGCAGATACACAAAAAGAAAAGCTGGCTCTGCATTACGGCGTGGAAATGAGGGGGCTAAATCATGAGTATCTTTGCATCTATCTTACGCAGCGTATACAAGCTCTCCGGCGCGAAAAAGGCGTTCGCCTTGCCGGAGGATGCACTGCGAAAGGAAATTGAAAAGCAGAACCGGCATCGTGGCGTTTTTACGCCCACCGACCGCAAGGCATATTATGAAACGATCGCGGTAAACGGCTTTCCCTGCCTGATCGTGCGAGAGCATCCGAAGCCGTCCGAGCGCGCGATTCTCTATTTCTTTGGCGGCGGCATGGTGATCGGCCCCGATAAGGGCGACCTGCCTGTGATGCGCAAGCTCTGCCGCGAGACCGGGTGTGATGTGTGGTTTCCGTTTTACCCGCTCTGCATGGAACACTGCATTACTGAAACATACGCGATGGTGTACGAATGTTATCGAAAAATGATTACACTGTACGGCGGCGGAAATGTCAGTACTTGCGGCTTTTCCTCCGGCGGTGCGCTGGCTCTGGGGATCGCGGCGCACAACAACGCGCAGCCCGAGCCGCTGCCGCAGCCGAGACACATCGTCGTTGTATCCCCCGGTGAAGTGCCGTGGAACGATGCGGAAAAGGCGCGGATGCAGGCGCTCAATAAACGGGATGTTTCCATCGACTATGCCTTCATGGTGACGGTGGAGAAGTTCATGCGGCATGGCTGCGAGAATGTGCCGGACTATATGCTCTCCGGCTCCCGGGGAGATTTTACCGGCGTAGG
>OGES01001925.1_pt1 | contig 15132 bp, 7 predicted proteins | sample 1570711 | NCBI WGS metagenome assembly OGES01 (sample SAMEA2582133, study PRJEB24529) | metagenome | biome: Human gut stool | place: China | collected 2011 | reverse complement strand
CCTTTAAGAGCTTTAATCTCTGGACATCATTGTCAATCTCCATCTTTTCCTTGATCAAAGGATTACCGGTGGCAACCGCCTTAATCTCTGCATAGGAAAGTGTTGCCTCGTCGATATCCTCGCAGCTTCGGCTTACTGCCTTGCTTGTCATAACCTGACTGATGAAACGCTGCTTATTTTCAACGAGCGACCAGTTGTATGCATCAAAGGTTCCTTTGGTGACATATCTGTAGATTGCTACTTCTTCATTTTCGTTGCCCTGCCTGATGCCTCGTCCTTCCCTCTGTTCAATGGAGCTTGGCTTCCACGGACAATCCACATGATGCATTGCTACAAGGTGTGTCTGCACATTGACACCTGTTCCACACTTGTCCGTTGAACCAATAAGAACTTTCTTTTTACCTGTCCTCATCTCCTTAAAAAGTGCATCCCTCTGTGCATCTGTCTTGGCATCATGGATAAATGCTATCTCTTCTGCCGGAATACCATACTGGATAAGAGTTTCCTTCAGATAATCATAAATAGTGAAGTCCTTATCCGGTCCCGGTGTGCCGATATCCGAAAAAATAAGCTGGCAGCCTATATGACCGTTGGCATTTCCTTTCTCATATTCTTTCCACACATTTTCTGCTACCTTATTGAGCTTTCCGTCAGGATTATTTGGTGCATCCTTATCAATCAGTCTTGCATCTGTTCCAAGAAGTCTTGCCTCATGGGTAATCTTTAAGAAGTTATCCACACTTGGATCAACTCCACCACCTCTGATACGCTCTGCCCTCACAACAAAGTCTTCCATAACCTGCTTCACATACCAGTCAGGCTCCGACTCCACAATAATAGGCTTGCCTCCTCTGAGGGCTGGCACATCAAGGTCAAGCATGTCTGCGGTCTGCACATCTGCTACCTCACGGAAGATATTCATAAGCTCCGGCAGATTCGTAAACTTATTAAATCTGCTCTTAAAACGAAATCCGCTTCCCTCTACAGTAAGCTCAAGTGCTGTTGTCACTTCACCAAAGTTCGCTGCCCATGAATCAAAGTGATAAATCCCCATCTCTTCAAGTGCCGCTTTCTGTAAGTAAAGCTGCATGACATACATCTCACACATGGTATTGGATATTGGCGTACCTGTCGCAAACACAATGCCTCTGCCATCATTTATCTCAGACAAATACTGGCATTTAAGCTGCATATCCGTTGACTTCTTCGCTCCACTGCTGCTGATACCTGACACATTATTCATCTTGGAAAAAATCGCAAGGTTCTTAAAATTGTGCGCTTCGTCAACCATGATAGAGTCCACACCAAGTTCCTCAAAGGTTATAAGGTCATCCTTCCTGCTCTCATCTGATAAGGATTTCAGCTGCTCCTCCAGCTTTTTCTTCTGGCTTTCCATCTGTTTTACAGTCCAACGCTCCCCGTTACGCTCCTTCATCTCATCAATCGCATAGCTGATTTCATCAATCTGCTCATTGAGCATTCTTTCCTTTCTCTCTGCTGAGATCGGGATTTTTTCAAACTGCGAGTGCGACATGATGATACAGTCATAGTCACCTGTTGCAATCCTTGATACGAACTGCTTTCTGCGGCTTTTTTCAAAATCACGCTCCGTGGCAACTAAGATATTTGCTGACGGATAAAGCCTTAAAAACTCTGATGCCGTCTGACCGATAAGCGGCTTTGGTACAACCATGATTGTCTTATTGGCAAGTCCGAGTCTCTTCTGCTCCATGCAGGCAGCCATCATCTCAAAGGACTTTCCGGCACCGACACAGTGTGCAAGCAGTGTGTTTCCTCCGAGAAGGATTCTTGCCACCGCATTCTTCTGATGTGGCTTTAACTCAATCGCCGGATTCATTCCCGGAAACTGTAAGTGACTTCCGTCATACTCACGCAGGCGGATGTTATTGAATGTCTCGTTGTAATACTCCACATATTTCTGTCTTCGCTCCGGCTCTGCAAACAGCCATTCCTTGAACTTCTCCTTGATCATGTTCTGCTTTTCCCTTGCAAGCATTGTCTCGTTCTTATTGACTTCGTAATGATATTTGCCATCACCGTCATCAATCCTGTCCCTTACTGTTACAGTTTTAAGATTCAGCGTATCCTCAAAAATAGAATAAGCATCCATGCGGCTTGTACCATAAGTCTTAGTAGCTGCCACTGAATGCTTATCCATGCTCTTATTCTCGATGAACCATTCCATGCTCATCTTATTTAAGTGTACCTGAATGCCTGTATTGTAAAACTGGCTTCTGACTGCCCTTGCTCTTCTTGGTGTATTGAGAAGCTCATAGATAAACTGCTCATAATCAAGCGACTCAATCCATGTCGTACCAATCTTTACATCAATATCCGAGGCTTCAATCCATTCCGGCTGCACCTTTTCAAGTGCTGCCACATTGCCTGCAAATCTTTCTGCCTGCGGATTGTCTGTATCAGCCGCCATAGCCTTTGCTACACGAAGTTTGTCTCTCACATTTCCCGAAAGATACTCGTCTGCTGTCTCCCAGCCGATGTCGGGATTGTTCTCGTTGTAGCGGTCTGGATTTAGGAAAACCAGTCCGTCCAGCTCTTCCACAAGAACTGCCCTTTTAAGCTCTGCCAAAGCATCATCACTTAGCGTTATCTCATCCACTGTCTGTCCGGACTTTTCTGCAAGTTCTTCCTTTGCATTTGTAATATCCGGCTCATAGATAGAAAGCATATAGGCAAGATTTACATATCCAAATTCATTGACGGATACATTTAATGCTTCAACAGCCGTCTCCACTCTGTCTATGACAGTCTTTGCCTTAATCGTCTGCTTATAAAACATATCCGCTTTTTTCACCTCCCCATCTTCGTTTACTTCCTCAAGGCTGCAAAGAAGTGGATAATCGCTGTCATCCCTGAATGCTATTCTGTTTGCTTTTGAAGTAATGGCTCCATACTGCTTTACGAAGGCATCATATTTTACATTAAGAAGTCTCTGCTTATCAGAAAGCTCCTCCTCGCTGCAGCCATCCATCTGGATATCAATCAGCTCTCTTGTTATCTGTCTGATTTCATCAAGGCTTCGGATTCGCTCTTCGGCAGTCTGTGATACTTCTTTTTTTACCATCTCGGAATTTTCCCTGTAATAGAGTTTTCCTTCAAAAAATGTGTAAGTGTAGTTTCTCACATCCGGATCAGCCGGGATAACTTCCTCCGTCTGCTCCGCCTCATCTGCCACTCTCTCAAAATCTGTCATCTGTGCTTTGATATTACCGATAGCTTTGTTTAATGCTTCATACATATTGAAGTTCTCATCATTATTCACACAGACTGTATATCTGCTGTCCTGTCCGTAAATCCTTGTGTCATATTCCATAGATCCAAGCATCATTTCCGGATGCTCTGCAAAATAAGAGTTGACTGCAATGCCATTCTCAGTTACACCAAGGTGTACCCAGTCAGGTTCAATATCAATCTTTCTCTCCCTCTTCTGCAAAAACAGGATATCTGCTGTCACTTCGGTTCCTGCATTATCTTTAAATGCAGTATTCGGAAGTCTTACTGCTCCCACAAGCTCTGCTCTTTCAGCCAGATACTTTCGGATAGTAGGATTTGCCTTATCAAGTGTTCCCTTTGTGGTGATTACTGCAACCATGCCTCCCGGTCTTACCTGGTCAAGTGCTTTTGCCAGAAAATAATCGTGGATACGGAAGTTATACTTGTTGTACTTCGGATCAAATACCTTATAATCTCCAAATGGCACATTTCCGACAACTACATCAAAAAAGTTATCCGGATATGTGGTATTCTCAAATCCTGTGATACTGATATTGGCATTCTGATAAAGCTGCTTTGCAATTCTTCCTGAAATGCTGTCAAGCTCCACTCCATACAGCTTTGCTTCATGCATTGTTTCCGGCATACTTCCAAAGAAGTTACCGATACCCATGGATGGCTCTAATACATTGCCGCCTCTGAAACCAAACTGGACAAGTGCCGAATTCATGCACATGGCTATCTCCGGTGAAGTGTAAAAGGCGTTATTTACTGTTGCCCTTGCCGCACTGTATTCCTCATCAGATAAAAGTTCTTTAAGCTCTGCATACTCTTTGCTCCAGCCTGCGTTTTCCTCATCAAATGCCTGTGACAGTCCGCCCCATCCGACAAACTTCGACAGAACTTTCTGCTCCCCCGGTGTGGCAAGCCTGTTTTCTGATTCAATCTGCTTTAGAGTGCGGATTGCATCCATATTCCACTGGTATCTGGTCTTAGCTCCGCCTTTTTCCATTTCCCAGAGGTTGTAGTGGAAGTTGTGTTTTTTCTGTACTGCATCATCTGAAACCACATGTCCATTCTCATCAATCTTGGTTTCCCAGCCATTCGCTATTGCTCTTTCCCTGGTTTCAAGACGATTGGCTTTTACACTATCCTCGATATCAAAGAATCTCTTATAGACCGGATTCATCTTATCCCTGTCAGCCTTCTGCTTTGTCTCATGATAATACTTCTTCTGGTCTTCTCCGCAGTAAAATGGCTGTTTTACCATATAGGATAAAATCTCGTATAACTCACGCCAGTCGAGTGCACCTTCCTTACGCACACCATTCCTGTTCTTATAGCTGATCTTCACATAACCGCTTCTGATTGAGTACTCCACAAGACCATACTTATTGTTGGAATATGCCTTTCTTTCTGCATTATCTGTCCCTAATGCAATATCCCTGATAAGGTCAAGTTTATTGGGCATAAATGCAAAATCAGACTGCACCACATCCATAAGGAATGCCCTAAACGGAGTGTAGCAGCTGCAATCTGTTACAAGAATCTCCGCCGCATCACGCAGGTCTTCATCAAGCTCTGCAATACGCTTGGCATAATCAATCGGTGTAATATACTGAAGCTCTGATGGATCTTTTTCAGTTGTTTCAGCTTCTATCTCTGCACCATATTCTGCCTGTGTTACCATGCGGTCTTCATCGGCAGCTTCCTGTGGTGTCATGCCTTTTGCACTTACATAATCTCTGTTAGAAGCATAGCTCTCCGGCTCATCCGGTATTGCATAATCATCAATCTCTGATTCTGCCTCCTCCGGTTCCACTTCCCGGTATTCGGCATCAATGACCTCATCATCCTCACGGAGTCCGTCCATCGCAAGCTCATCAATACGAGGTGTCTCAGGCTGGTATTCCCCTGTAAGAATAAGTACACCAAGCTCTTTTTCGATATCTTTCCACGAAACATATCCTTCAACCTCTCCATCCTCATCTCGCCACTGAAAACGCAGTCCATTCCCATGAAATGTGTCATATCCGTGCAGTCCCAGTCCGTCAACCGGCCAGCCTGCACCTCCCTGACCATATTCTGCTTTGATACGCTTTGCCCTGGTTCCTGCATCAATCTCTGTTTCAAAAATCTTGCATACCCTGCCCTTGCCACCGATAAAACCTGTACCTCTCATAAGCACCTGTTTGATATACTCACTTGGTACTGTTGCAGACTTTTTGGGATTCAGGTAATTGTATTTACCTGCTAATGCAGCTTTTCTGTCCTGCTCGAACTGACGCATAAACTGATTATTGTTTTCGTCCTCAGTATGAATGGTGCCAATGCTTGCCTGCCCGTTCTGGTCGAAAAAAAAGGAAGCCTGTGTATATTCGGCTTCCTTACTAACACCCAATGAATTGATTTCATCAAGTTCCCTATTCAGTTCTGTATCATCTGATTCTAGTGGAATCGCATCACTATCTGATTCAGTACCACTTCCTCTGCCTGCATCTTCGCCTGCTCTCTTATCTTCCACATCTCCATTGTCGATGACGGATTCTGTGGCTTGTGCTTCGCCAGATACTGCATCTCTAACTGGTCGTACAGCTGGTTCGCTTCCTCCTCTACCGCTGACATCTTCTCGTACATCTTCCCGAATCTCATCAGCGTCTTGTATCTTGCCGGCTCGTTCTCCTTTAGATAGTTCATCGCCATCCTTCCGTATTTGCCCAGCTTCGTGAGATCCTCCATCTCGTCCGGCATCTCTATCTGCGGATAAAGCAGTCCATCCACTTCCTTGTAAGTCATTTCTTCTAACATATCCAATTCTCCTTTCGCTCTCGATTGCCTTTAAGTTACGACTAAATTCTCTAAGAACACTACAGGAGACATCGCATACAATGGAACCAAGACGGTAAATGATCTCTTCGTCTTTGATATTTACGATCTGACTAAAATCCTGTTCTTGCACAGATAAGTCAAATCCGCATCTCGTCCCTACAGCATACATGACACTTGCATATACAAGCTGCTCCATGTCCATTTCCTGCTGTAAGCCATTGCGTTTCTTACTTTCTTCCTTTATCACACTACCTGATAGCTGCATAAGCTCGGTCATTCGGTCTCCGAACTCTTCTTTTATTATAAGCCAAACATCTGTTCCTGTAAACTGTTTTAATATATTTTTTAGAGACTCCCTGTCGCTGTTATCGTACTGCTCAATCTGACCTTCTGACACAAGAAAATCCACATAATCTTTAAGATTTTCTCCCTCAAGGTCCCATGTCAACTTAACATTCTTCCCTCCGGTATCACTGATATCAAAGATATACCTCATGCGTGGATTCAGTGCCCTTGACGGGAAGATGGCGCAGCCTTTCGCACCACGCTTTACATATCTTCCCACCTTTTTCCAGGTATCATAATCTGCCATGAGTGTGCTTTTTTCCGGAGGTCTCTGAGCTGTTACCATAACGATATTGTCAAATTCATAGCGGTATAACTGACCTGCGACCTTTAACACATCCTTCCAGTTCTTTTCTGATCTGGTGATGTTACCAATTTCAGAATCGTATATCGCTTTGACCTTCATATCAACGCCCATACCTTTGTCCTCCTCTACTTAAACATCTCTGCAAACAATCCCTTAAATAGCTTTAACTCATCCTTATCCAGCTCGATTGCAAATTCATTGTCGATTGCCTGTTTTTCGCATTTATCCTTTTTCTTTGCAATCTTACGCACCACACGAAGAAGCACATAGCACTCCTTGGACTTTGCAATGCTCTGTTTAAAGGTCAGCTCATCCTCATCGACTGACTTCTGTGTCTGATAGATAATCTCTTTTAACTTATCATTGATACCATCTACTTCCTCAAGGGAAATAATAACGGATGCCTTAGAAGCACCCGATCTGTCCCACTCCTTATGAAGTTCCTTTACTAAAAACTCCATGTTCTTAATTACTGTTATTGAATCACTTTTCATCTTGCTCTTCCTCCGTTTTCTTTTAATGAAGAAGGGAGCTGACCTTCGCTGATAGGCGCAAAATCAACTCCCTTCATGTCCTCTGCTCCAAGGACTATCTGCTCTGCATAATACATATCCATTGCCTTATTGATGGCATCGTCAAGCGACTCTGCCTTTACTTTCTGTACTCGTGAAAGCACTTCTTTTATCTCAACATCAAATTCCTGTTCCATATAATATCGCCTCCTGTAAAAATCTCATCACCGGCTCTTTTCTTCCTTTACCTGTCTTTCCTTAAAGCCTTCATCGTACTTTCCATCTTCCAGCCTGTCGTAAAAACAGTCCTCTTCAATCGTTCCAAAATCCTCATACATCTGGTGAAGGAAGTCATTCTGCAGCTTCTTTGGTACATCATCATCCTTTGACATATCCTGATAAAAATAGAACTTCTGCTTGAGCTTTGCCCTGTAATCATAGATATCCTCTATCTTTTCCGGTGTGCCATACTCCCTCTTGTATGCCTTGAAATTTGTAGTTGAAAGTGTGGAACCTAGATAAATGCCATGCTCCCACGATACCCCGATTGTGGTATTGTCCTTTGTAGGCTTCTCATCCTTCGGATAACGCTTATACTCTGTCGCACCAAGGGCGATTGTAAGGGAACCTGACTTCATATCCATCACCACAAGATTCCTTGGTGATAATGCTTCAAGCACCATGTAATCATGGTCATTGAAATTATGAAATGTCTGTCCCCTTTCAAATGAGCGGTTCTCCATTTCATAATGCAGGTTAAAATCATCTACCCAGCCCTTATCGGTCATTCCAATCTCCTTAAGCTTTGCAACACATTCATAAGAACTGGCTTCTTTATCAAACCGAAATTCTTTGGAATCGTTATAAAATCCCTGAAGAAAGTGTCCCAGCTGAATATCATCCAGACAGAATCTCGCAGATACAGTTACATTTGCTGCCCTGTAATACTCTGTGAAGTTATCTGCCTCACCAAGTGTCCTTCCAAGCTGCAACAAATTTTCTGCAAGCTCTGACATGTCATCAACTGCTATAAAACTCTTATAATCATCCAGAGTCATCAGCATATTTGTCTCTGTTCCCCTGTCGTTTTCTGTTACCAGTATCATATCTTTTAAATCCATTCTTACCTCCAGTCTCAGAGAGGGACTATGCCCTCTCTGCAAATTTCCTGTTATGGTCTTCCTATCACAACAATCTTTCCTGTGCTTGCCACATCCCTGTAGACCACACCAAGACTTTCATTAAGTGCCTCTACCACCTTGCCATTTCCGACATATACTGCCACATGGCTGATGTTCTTATATCTTCCATTGCTTGTAAAACTGTAAAAGATAAGGTCTCCCGGCTGTAACTCATCAAAGGAGACAGTCTTTCCGGCTTCATCAAGTCCCTGTGCCTCCGCTGCCGCTGTGGTTGCACCGCCGTAACTAATATCCACGCCTGCATCTTTCCATGAATAATAGGCTAAGGAACTGCAGTCATAATAGTTACCGCTGTCTCTTAAATCCTGACTATAAGGGAAGCCAACTCTGTGAAGTGCATAAGAGCAGACTGTTTTCTGCCTGCTGTCTGTAATTTCGTTTAGGATGGCATTGATTTCATCCTCAGTCATGGAGCTTACTCCCGGACTTCCGCCTCCGCCGCCACTTCCGCTTCTGGCATATCCAAGCTGTCCCATAAACTCCGGACTCATGATCTGCTCAAGCATTTCCACCTGATCAGAATTAAATCCATAGACCGAAATCATATCCCTGTACGATTTCAGTGTGACATTCACATATAGAACCGATTTTGTGACAGTTGTTACATTGCCATCTGCATCTGTTTCTTCCACGTCCTTTGTTCCGGTGCTTGTGGTGTATGAACACATATCATTTACAACTGCCTGCAGCCAGCCTTTTGAAGTGTCATTCATGACTGTTGCAGTATCTCCGACACCATGCTTGACCATATAGACTGCCATGATGTCATAGTAATTGCTTGGGTTTTCTTCCATACCTTCATAATCCACATATACAAGCTCTCCAAGGTCATATCCGGTATGCTCATTCACTTTCGTATTCACATCCCGGTTAAACTCCTGCACATAAGCACTCGTTACTGTCTGCACGGTATCTCCTGATTCAAGTGGTGGCAGAAATAAAGCAAATGGAGAATTGTAAAGGATTGCTATCACCGCTATAACCGGAACCGCAATCATGGCAACTACAAGAACAAGTAATAAAAGCACCAATCCGATAATCGGTGCAGCTGCCTTTACCCAGGTAATCGCTTTTCGCACAATCAGATCCTTTACCAGCTTTGCCACGCTGTCTGTCTGATTCTCCTGTGCTTTCATCTTATCCAGAAAGAACTTTATCTTCCTGCTCCGGTTGGTCATCTTTTCATCCTTGACCTCTATGGACACACCTGCAGCATATCCGGCTGCCATGCCGATTGCAGTACCAACTCCCGGTGCAACCGCTGTTCCTGCCGCTGTAGCAGCTGCCTTTGTCGCAGTTTTTGTTGCAACCTTGGCAGTAGTCTTTGCTGTTTCTTTTGCCGTCTCTTTAGCTACCGTCTTGGCTGTATCTTTGGCAGCTTTCTTTGCTGTCTTTTTTGCCAGCTTCTTTCCTGCCTCTACCTTCTTGATACGCTTCTTTGCCTCGGCTGCCGCCTTTTTCCTGAAAAGTGCTGCGCCCTTAGAAGCAGTTCCGGTAACAGGGCGGCTTGCTTCATATGCAAGATATGCTGCCTGCGATACCTCCTGCCCGCCTTCCACCTGCTCTGTTACTGCCCCGGCTGCAAGTGCTCCAGTTCTTCCTGCAATGTGAAGATTGGTATTCTTGGTCTTGATTGAAGTTCCTGACTCTCTGATGTTACGCTTAAACTTAGAAAGACCTTTATCCTTAGCCTCCGACTGATGAATGGTACTCTTTCTATAAGTACTCTTTCCATCAGTACTTTTCTGAAGCATCAATTTTGCAGATGCTTTTTTATCCATTTCATTGGCTTTAGCATCATGCACTTTCGGTCCTCTCTCTACTGTATAGATGTTGCTGCCTTTAATCTTGGCACCCTTTGGCTCGTGGGCATGAATCTTGGCTTTCTCCTTGGTGTGAATGACCATTGGTTTGTCATCCACTTTCTTTATCTTCAATGTTCTCACCTTCTTTCACTCAATATGCAAAACAGCCACCCAGCTTCCCGGATGGCTATGCTTTGAGGTCGCAAATTGCGACCTCTATCAACATTATTCGACATTTTTCTGCATTTCACGTTTCTTCTGTTCCGCAATCTTCTCATGAATGTTGGTATTATACAGCCTGTACAAATCTGTATCCTTACTAATCTGATTATCAAACGGAATCACCACCGAGCCACACTTGATAAGTCCCATTCCCGATGCGGTATTGGTTACAAATCTAAGCTGTGCCTCTGATACTCCGATAACCTCTGCCATCTTGGAACTGTCTGTATTCGCCTGCTTTAAAAGTGCCACAAACTCTGAGTTTGCAAGCATTGTGGTTCTTATATGTAAGAAGTACCTATGAATTAGAACTCTTATCTTAATATATATCTTTGAAATATATACAAAGATGTATGTATGCGTGATTCCTATGAATCCCCATTACGCCCGCATACTCGGAACTACCATCTAGTCGCATATGCGTTCACGATACACTAATTATTAATCAGCATAATCTCCTCTTTTGCCTTCTGAGGATAAGGACTTTGACACCCTTTGTGGTTTATTATCCATCCGCCATATATCTTTCCCTGCTCGCTATGCACCTTCATCTCTCGATCCATCAATTCTCATCACGTAAGCTATGACTGATATTTGTCAGGAACTACACCGGATTTTTACCAGAAGAAATTACTTTCTTTTACAGTAGTTGAATATTCTGTAGTATGCGATATTCTTACGAACATCGTAAACATATCTTAATACACTAGATACATATTGTCGGTAACATCATATGCACTAAATTAATAAATTTAGTAACCTATTATGATTTTTATGCATGCATATAAGTTCTCTTTTGTGAACTTGTATTTTAATTATAACTTCTGAAAAATTATCGTCAAGAAAAAGTTCCTTTTTGTGTTCTTTTTGTGTTATCATATAATATGTATTTAATGTTTTTATTTGTGGAGGTTATTCAATGGAAGATATAGAAAGATCAAATCTAGCTAGAACAATAAAAAAATATAGAAAAGATCGAAAACTTACTATGGAGCAATTAAGTGAAAAAAGTGGAATAAATTTATCAACATTAAAGAAATATGAAACTGATAATAGAAATCCTAAACTAGAACAACTCTCTAAAATTGCAGAAGCGTTAGAAGTAAGTGTATTTGAATTTTTAGACATAGAGGTAAAATCTGTAAACGATATTATATCTCTTGTTAATAAAATGAATATTGCTACTGATATTGATTGGGATATTGATAATGATAAAGTATGTATTTCTTTTAAGAATAAAGAAATCAATAATTGTTTAAAAGAATACGCTGTAGATTACAAAAAAGACAATATATTAATTGAAAAAACAGAAACTAATTATGAATCTACACTTACAAGACTTATGCTTATAAATGACAAGCTCAGATAAAAATAAATCATTGCAACAGTGACCAAATTCTCGTGCAAGCGCGGATATTAACTCGTGATCACATAAATACAAAAATAAAATCCTGGTTTCACTTCGTATAACTTGCCATCAACCTTAAGACTAACCTCACATAACGCTATGCATCCACGCTTAATACGTATGCCTTTTCTCCTTTCAGCTGCCTGGACTGCCATATTTCCACCATACTTTCCATCACCAGCAACCGGCTTGTTTAATATAATCTTATCTTTATCTCGTATACTATATCCATCTTAACTAATAATTCCAATACTCTTAATCCACTTTGTAAAAAGTACTTTCCACTCACCAGTCTGTGCAAAATCATCACCACAGCCATAACCATGGCCACCTGTTCTGAATATATGAAGTTCAGCACTTACCCCGGCTTTTCTTGCTGCCATATAAAAGCCCACACTGTTCTCAGACAATGTTGTTCTGTCATCATCCGTTTCACATATAAATACTGGCGGCATATCCGGTCTTACAAGCTTATCCGGATTATACTTATGCAGTATCTTTGCCTTACTGTCACTGATTCTCTCAAGCACCTGTTCCTCAGACATATATCTTTTGCCTGCTTCAATACAATCGTCAATACTTATAACCGGATATGAACAAACAGCAAAATCTGGTCTTGCTGATAGTTTATCATATTCATCCTTATACTTATAATCCGCATACACATCACTTTCATACGCTGTTGATAATAACGCTGCCATAAAGCCTCCTGCTGAAAAGCCCATGACGCCTATCTTAGCTTCATCTATACCGAATTCCTGCGCCCTTCCTCTTATAACTCTCATTGCGCGCATAGCATCTATAAGTGGGACATCCTCTGCATTATCATGTTCATCTGATGGAAGTCTGCATTCAAGAACAAATGCAGCTATTCCCATACTATTAAGCCACTTTGCAACATCTTCACCTTCAAAGTTGTATACAAGGCGTCTGAACGCACCTCCTGGAATAATCAATACTGCCGGAATCCTTTGTCTGTCTGTACTGTTACCAATACCATCAGGTATATAAGGAACAATATCCGGATCTGTAATGTTCTGCACTATATGCTTTACTCTTCCATCAGGCATATCTTCAGTGTAATATTTTCTTGTAAGCTTAAAGTTCTGCGAACCCGGAGCCCCATGCTCAAACAGCCTTATCTTGTTTACTGGTGTCTTAAACACCTCATTCTGCGTATCTGTCATATCTACTCATCCCTGCTCTCAAGAAACAAAAGCTTATTAGCCTGTATGCTCAGCTCATCATAATGCATAAGCATATCACTCTCATCATATTCTTCTGAAATCACTTTATAGCCTTCAAACCTTATAAGATTCTTGAAATATTCTTCCACATCTGCTGTCTGCTTAACAACAACCTCACTGAATGCCACTCCCTCTTCTGACTCCTGAAAATCTGGTCTGTAAAGAAGCTCACCGGTAATTATATTTTCTTTATCGGCTACAAATACAGCTTTGGCATAATATTTGTTACTGTCCGTTGTCGCAAGACGTATTCTTCTTGGTGGTGCCATCGTCTTATCATTCATGGCATTCGCTTTCCTGACTTCTTCTGAATCAAAATATTCCTTTTCAATTATCATATTTAACCTTCTTTCTGTCATATAAATCACTCATAGTTTTACAATATCCAAAACAGGACGATATATTTAAGGTTCTTATGGATATATGTTCTAAACAGGCTTTTGTATCAGGGGAAACTATTTTTCCATTTTTTAGCCCCTAAAAATGGAATTTATTTTTTCACTTTCTTTTCCCCAGTTTTGCATTAAATAAATTCATTTTCTTCTTTTCACCTTGCTTCTTTTTGAAAAAATTATATTTCCTTTTTTATGAAGAATTTCGGAAAATTAGATTTGCGTGATACAAAGAAGTAATTATCTACCACTATGCTAACTCACATAGTGCTAAACGTCAATTATTTCTTACCATTATATTTCATCTGGTCTGACTTCTGTTGAATTAACTTCACACACCATCTGCATCATATAATTTTTATTCATATCACCATTATCAGGAACTAATATAAGTTCGTGTATGCTGCTTGGTAAAACATATAGCCCTTTACAATTATTAAAGCCAGCTAATTATGAGATATCAAAAACAAGGAAATACAAGCATGATATTGGAAAGATAGAAAACATGGAATACGATAAAATATCCGATTTTTATACATGTAAGAATAACTGGAAACTTACAGTATCACATATAAGACACAATAAAACTAAAACAGGACATGCAGTTCAGAAGATACCTAAGCAAAGGGATTGCGAATGTACTCGCTTAAAGTACTCTTTTAGCAATTGCAAGAAACATAAATAAACTTCATAATAAGATTCAGAACGGGAAGACAGGAACACATTTATTTCCTTTAAAAAGTGCCTGAATTTAGAAATATCAAAATAAAAATTTTAAAAACCTATATAGGTTTATTAAAGTACGCCAATTTTTGGAACATCCCATTCATTTTAATAAATAGTAACTTATCACCAGTAAACAAGCAACTTAAAGCCACTTTTATCTGGTTCAGTTTTTAAGCAGTTTGGTTCAGTTTTGGTTCAGATAAAAAACCAAACTGTACTAGTTTACACCAATTTACATTAAGTATTAGTATATACATTTTTTGCCAAACCGCTTAAATACTGCATTCTAATTTCAAGCAATTATACTATTCGTATGATTACATTCTGTCGTGGAATGTTCTAGTAATAACTGTTGCAAGTGGTAATAATCTGCTCTTTAATATGCTGATAGCATCTTCACTTATAAGTCTTGCACCACTTGTCGCCACCATAACTGGATCAACAACTATATTTCCTGCTTTATACTCTGTAAGCTTATCTGCTATTACCTGAATCAGTTCACCTGAAGCAACCATTCCTGTCTTGACAGCATCCGGATATATATCTGTAAATATACCATCCAGCTGCTCTGCTAAAAACTTAGGAGATACCTCCATTATATCTGTTACACCAGTAGTGTTCTGTGCAGTCAGGGCTGTGATTGCACTCATCGCATATACACGATTAGCTGTCATTGTCTTTATATCTGCCTGTATTCCGGCACCTTTTTAGTCTTTATATAATCTATGAGCCCCACCTGTTCAAGCTTTTTCCTTAATCTTGTAACATTAACAGTCAGCGTGTTATCATCTGCTATTTTAACATCATATCCCCACTTTAATAACTGTTCACATACATTATCAGCTATAATCCTGTCATCCTCAACTATTAATATTTAATACATAG
>OGES01001924.1_pt1 | contig 15134 bp, 8 predicted proteins | sample 1570711 | NCBI WGS metagenome assembly OGES01 (sample SAMEA2582133, study PRJEB24529) | metagenome | biome: Human gut stool | place: China | collected 2011 | reverse complement strand
TCTGGCAACCAGTCCGAAAAGCAACTCGGCTTATAAGGGTATCAATGATGCCTTGCAGCTCGTACGGCAAACCGGGAATTTACCTGTACCGTTGCACTTGCGCAATGCGCCTACCCAACTTATGGAAGAATTGGGGTACGGCAAGGACTATAAGTATGCACATGACTATCAGGGGCATTTCGTGGAACAGCAATTTTTACCCGACGACATTCGTAACAAAAGAATCTGGCATGCGCAAGAGAATGCAGCGGAAGCTAAATTGCAGGAACGGATGCTGCATTTATGGAAAGACCGCTATAAATAATTTTTGCCTTGTCCCCTTTCCACGGAGTTTATGAAAACACCTTTCATCTTTCAGACTAAAAGTCAATTTATTGATGTATAACGTGTTATGGCATGAAGGATAAAAGAGTCATCTTTCAGTTTCCCTTCATGACCGTGAACGGTGGAAAGTTTGGCTTACGTTATTGAATCGTTCGGCTGAGAAAAAAGTGTTTCTTCAGCCAAACGATTTTCCAACCTCAGGAGATTGAAATGACAGGTGGCTGAAGGATGACTGAAACATCTTTTAGGTTTCAATATCCTCATTATGAATATGATAGACTCTATCCTGAAGGATGAAGGATGTTTTTGCAAATTCTATTGCGCTAATCTGTGTTTTTTGTGAGGCTGTTCCATGGAATTTTGCTAACTTTGTCTTTTCATATCTACATTGTTAAATAGAAAACGCTACAAATACAGATGAAAAGCGATATAGAAATTGCCCGCGAGTGCCGATTGAAGCCGATTGAAGACATTGCCCGCCAAGTACAGATTCCTGTGGATGAATTGGAACATTATGGAAAATATATTGCCAAAGTGCCGGAATCACTGATTGACGAGAAAAAAGTAGAAAACAGTAATTTGATTTTGGTTACGGCCATTACTCCCACGAAGGCCGGTATAGGCAAGACTACCGTTTCGGTAGGTTTGGCTTTGGGACTAAGCTACATTGGGAAAAAGAACATCGTGGCTTTGAGAGAACCCTCTCTCGGCCCGTGTTTCGGTTTGAAAGGTGGTGCGGCTGGAGGCGGTTATGCCCAGATATTGCCGATGGACAAAATCAACTTGCATTTTACGGGGGATTTCCATGCCGTTACTTCGGCTCATAATATGATTGCCGCTTTATTGGACAACTACATCTATCAGCATCGGGATGAAGGTTTTGCCATGAAAGAAATTTTGTGGAAACGCGTGTTGGACATTAACGACCGAAACTTGCGTTATGTTGTAACCGGACTGGGAGCCAAGACGAACGGGGTCACGATGGAAAGCGGTTTCGACATTACTCCGGCATCTGAAATCATGGCGATTCTTTGCTTGTCGAAAGATGAACATGACCTGCGCCGCAGAATCGAGAACATATTGTTGGGCACTACAATCGAGGGAAAACCGTTCCGCGTAAAAGACATGGGAGTGGCCGGGGCAATATGCGTACTTTTAAAAGACGCTTTACATCCCAATTTGGTACAAACCACGGAAAACACACCGGCTATCGTGCACGGAGGACCTTTTGCCAATATCGCACACGGATGCAACTCCATATTGGCCACCAAACTGGCTATGACGTACGCGGATTATGTGGTGACGGAGGCCGGTTTCGGAGCAGATTTGGGAGCGGAAAAGTTCTTCAACATCAAATGCCGGAAGTCCGGCTTGAATCCTAAACTCACCATACTTGTCGCTACGACCCAAGGTTTGAAAATGCACGGTGGGGTAGCGTTGGAAGATATTAAGAAGCCTCATTCGGAAGGGTTGAAGAAGGGTTTTGAGAATCTGGACAAGCATATCAGGAACATGCAGGCCTTCGGGCAGACGGTAGTGGTTTGTTTCAATCGTTATGCAACGGATGTGGATTCGGAAATAGAGTTGTGCCGCGAGCATTGTGAGAATGTGGGAATAGGCTTTGCCGTGAACAATGCTTTCTCGGAAGGCGGAAAGGGAGCAGTTGAGCTGGCCGAACTGGTGGTGGACACTATTGCCAACCGCCCATCCCGTCCGGTCGTGTTCTCCTATACAGACCGTGATAATATCGAGACGAAAGCGGAAAAAGTAGTTCGTCAAGTGTATGGAGCCGATGGTGTCGTTTTCTCAGTCGCAGCCCGTAAAATGTTGGAAAGGGTACGTCAGTTGGGTATAGAGGATTATTCCGTCTGTATAGCCAAAACGCAATATTCATTTTCGGCAGATGCCCATGCATACGGAGTGCCGCACGGATTTAAAGTGCAAATTCGGGATATAGTAGTCAATTGCGGAGCCGAAATGATCGTACTGATAGCCGGAGATATATTGAGAATGCCCGGATTGCCGAAATCTCCCCAAGCGGAACGGATTGATTTAATCGACGGAAGAATAGAAGGGCTTTCTTGACACATTTGGGCGAACATCACGGGACCTGATTTATAGGGGATATGAGAAATCCGACGTTTTGTATAACAGGAAGAAAGAATCTTTCGGCTATATGCGTGTCTGTCATATTAGGATTATGTATAGGAGTCGGATATCATTGGTATGCTTCTTCCCGTCCGGACATCACAAGAGTCGGAAAAGTAGATACCCTGAATACGCAAGCTCGTTTGGTGCGCTACGTCTATCCGGACAGTGCGTTACTGTTTGCCCGGAAAGCAGCCCGTATGGCCCGGAATTATGCGGACGGGCGAAGCGAGGCCTTAAATCATCAAATGTTCATTTGCTTCTTGCGAATGGACTTTGATGAGTGTATGGATTTGTACAATCGGATTCAGCAGTCCACCAGTAACCAGATAGAATTGCTGGTGAGCGAAGTGAATATGATGATGATATGCCAACGTGCCGCACAAAACCGTTTGTTCTTCGATTATTATAACCGCGCACTTGAAAGGATTCAACGTATCAGAGAAGAATATGATGAAGTGAAAGGCCGTAATAAAGAACGGTTGGACTACGCCATGACGGAATTCAGTTTGACCACGGCTACCAACTATATCAATCTGATGCAAGAGCAAGAGGCTGAAAAGGAACTTTCGGTAATTGATACGGATGGATATATACGTCAAAATAAAGCTTTACTTATTTACTATTATTACCTGAACGGTTTGATTTGCCAAAATCGTTTGGATCTGGGGAAAGAGCGTGTAGTAGATGCGTTCGATTATTTCTATCTGGCCTACTCTTTCGCTGAGCGTCTCGGTAACATTTACTTTTCCTCCATGTTGGAACAAGTCTTTTCGGAGATGTTTGCCCAACCGAAAAACTATGATATCATCAAGACCTACCGTAAAGTTGAATTGGATTATTTGTACAACTCATTAGTTACGGAGAAACTTAATGAGGCCGGATTCCCTGTATCCCTGCGTCTGTCTACGGCATTAGCCCAAAAGGCTTTGTCCAATGCCGAACAATGCGGAAATCTGTTGCTTAAGATTAACGGATTCCGAGTGTTGGGAAATACTATGTTTGCCAAAGGGGAATATTATAGGGCTTTGAATTGCTTCGAGACGGCTTTGTCATATTTGAATCTTCATCATCAAATTTATTATCCGGAAGACAAAGAACGATTGCTGACATCTTTTGAAAGCCGGAAAGACTCGGCAGTAGACATGTTATGGTCGAAAGACAGTGAATTCCAAACCGTTCCGGGCTATCTGACCTACATCCGGGAACGTTTAAGTGCGACGTACAGTGCGCTGAATGACAAACAGAAATCAGATTACAACCGAAATCTGTATCTGGACTTGATGGATTTTACCCGTCAAGACAAATCTCTCGAAAGCCGTGTAGATATGGTGGCGCAGGACAACAAGATATTAAACACACTTCTGGGAGCTATTATTTTACTGACTCTTGTTTGTGGCTTTTTCCTCTTTTTATATGCACGCAAATGGAAACTGCGGGATGCCAAACAATATTCTTTATTGAAAGATATGTCCGAATGGTTTATGGAGGTAGCTTTCACCAAATCGGAAGAAGGACTGGAAGAAGTGCTCAATGCCTATCCTTGGATAAAAAAGGAAAAACGAATCCTTCATGAAATCCTCCGCCCTTATATCAAATGGACGGAAAAGAACCGCATCCTGTCCGACCGAATGGATGAGGAAAGGATGCAGCTTCGTGAAGAATATCTGCAAAGCGAAAGGCAAATAGCCCGCGACAAGAAGAAAAACATATCCAAACGGGCGAAAGTTTCTTTAGTACATTCCATCATGCCTTTTATCGACCGTATTTTGTATGTGGTACGCCGGATGGAAAGCAAAAATGAATATGACCGAGGTACTTTGACCTACATAGGTGAACTTGCAGACGAAATCAATTGCTACAATGATGTACTCGCCGAATGGATTCGTATGAACCGAGGCGAGTTGGAACTGACAATAGAAAGTTTTCCGCTACAAGACTTATTCAAGTTACTGGATAAGGGCCAGTATAATTTCAAACGCAAAGGTATTGACTTTTTAGTGGAACCGACGGACGCATGGGTAAAAGCAGACCGTGCCCTAACCTTTTTCATGCTCAACACTCTGACAGACAATGCACGTAAATTCACGCCTTCGGAAGGGCAAGTCACGGTATGTGCAACAGAATTGGCGGATGCTGTGGAAATTAAGGTCTCAGATACGGGATGTGGACTTACGGAGTCTGAGATAGCATTGATTTTATCTTCGAAAATCTATGATGCCCAACAGATCGGTGTCAATTCTTCGACCGTACGCCATGAAAAAGGAAGCGGCTTTGGCTTGTTGAATTGCAAAGGTATTATCGAAAAGTACAAGAAGTCGGGAGAGTTCTTCAAAGTATGCTGTTTCCATATCGAAAGTGAAGAAAATAAAGGAAGCTGTTTTTCTTTTCGCTTACCTAAGGGAATAAGACGAAAGGGCATGATGGTACTGACGTTTATTTTCTATTTACTCACTTGCGGTCAGTATACGTATGCTATCCGGCCCAATATCGGTAATGCTCCAACTCATGAAGAGACAGACATGAATTACGGAGAGCTTAAATGGGCCGTGTTTTATGCCGATTCGGTCTATTTTGCCAATGTTCACGGTGATTATGAACGCAGTATGCAATATGCCGATTCCACCTTTAAATATATCAACCGTTATTATGAAGATTTCTTACCGGAAGAATGCGTAAGCCGCCAACTGACTGCTACGGGAAACGGCATGGAGGAACTGGAATGGTTATCTTTAGGAGTGAAGGCAGACTACTTCCTGATCATGGGATGTCGAAATGAAATGGCCATTGCGGCATTGGCGTTACATGATTGGGAGAAGTATGAGTTCAATAACAGACAGTTCACACATTTATATAAGCTATTGACCAAAGACGATTCTTTGGAGGAATTCTACGCCCGACAACGAAACACACAAATAAACTTATCGGTCAGTCTGGCCTTATTGGTCTTTATGCTCTTTATTTTTTCCGTCCTGATATACATTGTTTATTTTCGTCGGCGAATTCTGTTTCGTTTCAGCGTGATGCAGGTCCTTGAAACCAATCATGCCATGCTGAATGTCATCGAAATGTATGCACGTCCCGGACGTACGGACGAATTGATGTCTCAACTCTTATCAGTCGTGTTGTCCAGGCTTAAGGAATTGCATGAAATAAATAGCGTCCGGCTGTTGCTATATCGGGGAAAAGGAGAGAAAATCGGAACGTTTTTACAAGGAAAGGAAGACTATGGAGTATTGGCAGATTCTCTACTCAGTCAGGCTTATGAAACGGAAAATGCTGTTTTTGATGAAATGTCCAACACTCAGATTTATCCTTTGCTTCTTCGCCTGAACGAAAACGAACGACTCTGTATCGGTTCTGTAGCTGTCAACTATGGGACTTACCGGATGCAAAAAGAAGATTTCATTTTTGAGAATTATATCGTAAACTATCTGGCCTTTTTACTGTATGAAGCGGTCATACAGCGGGGGCAAGACCTGGAAAATGTGGAAAGTGCGGAGAACGAGAAACAACGTTCTTTGTACGAAAGAACACGTATCAAAGTACAGAATCAGATTTTGGATAACTGCCTTTCTACCATTAAACACGAATCGATGTATTATCCCAGCCGCATGAAACAAATCATACGGAAACTGGAAGAACAAGAGGAACATCATGATTTGAAAACATCCATCCACTCATTAAGGGAGCTTGCCGAATACTACAAGGAAATATACACTCTGCTGTGCGCACAGGCAGACCGGCAGATTGACACCGGATACTTTAAATGCGAGAAACTCTCTCCGCACATCATCGGAGAAGAGTGGATGAAAACAATAGAAGTTTGGAGAAAGAAAAAGGCTTATGCCCTTCGCCTGTCTTTTGTCGACGAGTTGCAACAAAATAGTTTTATGAATGTAGATGCTACATTGGTGCGCTTCATGTTGGAGACCTTGACGAAAGAATGGGCAGCCCGGTTAGCGGAACATGAAAAAGATGGTTGCTTGACGCTTCGCGCATCGGAAGACGGTGGTTTTGTCCGTTTTACGTTGCAGGCCTCCGTTCGGATTTATGAACCGGAAGAAGCTGTAATATTATTCCAACCGGACGTCAAGCATTATCCCTATCTGTTGTGCAAGGAAATTGTTCGAGAACATGATAAACTAAATAATTTTTGCGGTTGCCGTATCAATATCGAGACTGATGTGCATTCTTCCGGATGCAGTATATGGTTTACCGTACCTAAATATAGATGAAATGGGAATGGATTCTTTTAAAATCATTATTGTCGAAGACGTTAAACTGGAGTTAAAAGGAACTGAAGAAATCATCCGCATGGAACTCCCGGAAGCCGAAATCATCGGAACAGCAATGAATGAAGGCGAGTTTTGGTGTCTGATTAAGAAAGAAGTTCCGGATTTGCTGTTATTAGACTTGGGATTGGGCGGCTCCACGACCATCGGAGTGGACATTTGCAGACAAGTCCGGTTGACCTATCCGGAATTACGTATCCTGATTTTTACGGGAGAAATACTGAACGAACGCTTGTGGGCCGATGTATTGAAAGCCGGAGCAAACGGCATTATCCTGAAAACAGGTGAACTGCTTACGCGTAACGATGTGCGCCAAGTGATGGATGGCCGCAATTTTGTTTTCAACGAGCCTATTATGGAAAAGATCGTCAGCCGCTTTATGAAATCCGTGGAATCGGAACGTTTACATAAAGACGCGCTCATCCATTATGAAATCGATGAATATGACGAACGTTTCCTTCGCCATCTGGCATTAGGTTATACAAAAGAAATGATAACCAACTTGCGCGGAATGCCTTTTGGCGTAAAGAGCTTGGAAAAAAGACAAAACGATTTGATTTCACGTTTATTCGATACCAACGAAAGGGGAGGTATCAATGCCACCCGCTTGGTTGTGAAAGCATTACAATTACATATTATAGACTTAGAACATTTGGAACCGGATGAGGAATAGGTTCATGATATACCGGAAAGGACATAGTGTGGCTTCCGCACTGTTGTTCGTTTTGTTGATTGCACATCTGCTTTTGCCTTTATTGGCATGGTTGGGAAGTGCGGCGGGATTTCCTTTGGGTAATCTGTTTTCCAGCGAGGGAATACGATGGTATTATCTTCATATTCAGGATTGTTACCGTTCTCCGTTCATGGCTGTAGTCTTTCCCGTGGTTTTGGTATTTGGAGCGATAGAGCGTTCCGGTTTGTCTGAAATCATAAAGGATACTATCAGCAAAGGCGTACTGTCTCTCACTTACCGGCAACGTAAGGCTTGCCTTATGGCCGGTACATTCTTATTATTGTATATGGCCGGAATGCTGCTTCTGTTGCTCGGTCCACATGCCATATTGCTCAGTGTGACAGGGCATCTTTATCCGTCTCCTTTCGTGTCCGGCATCTTGCAAACCATGTCTTTGGGTTTTGTCCTGACCTCGTTATTATATGCCGTCCTGAGTTTTCATTTACGAGGCTGGCAGGAATGCCTGTCTGTACTGTATTGGGGAATCCAACGTTATGATGTATGGATTCTTATCTCCATGTTGGCCGCGCAGCTCTACAATACCTTATGCTATGTATGGAACGGAGCCTAAAGAGGATGTACGGAAAGTTTTCAAGGCTTAAAGGGGCGTCATCCTTAGGCTTTCTGGCGAAAATATCTATTTTGATGTAAGTATTAGAAAAAACATGATAAAAGATTTTTTGAAAAGGATAGAGGAAGAACTCAACGAAGAACAGCGTCGGGCCGTCTGTTACGACAAAGGCCCTTCGTTGGTGATAGCCGGAGCAGGGTCGGGCAAGACACGGGGATTAACCTATAAAATAGCCTACTTACTGGAGCGAGGATGGAAACCATGGAACATTCTGGCACTGACTTTCACCAATAAGGCTGCGCGGGAAATGAAAGAGCGTATCGCCCGGTTGGTAGGCCATGAACTTGCAGCCGGATTATGGATGGGAACGTTTCACTCCGTCTTTTCCCGTATCTTGCGGAAGGAAGCCGATAAAATCGGGTTTTCTTCCTATTTTACCATCTACGACCAGGCCGACTCACGAAATCTGATAAAGACCGTTATCCGTGAAATGGGGCTTGACGACAAAACCTATAAACCGGCAAGCATAGCAGCCCATATTTCCAACGCCAAAAACCGCTTGATACTGCCGGAAGCCTATCTGTCCGACAATGCTGTACGAATGGCAGATCAGGCGGCCAAGATACCGATGACGGGAGAAATCTATCTTCGCTACATGTCCCGTCTTCAGCAAGCCGACGTGATGGACTTCGACGATTTATTGCTCTATACTTATATATTGCTCAAAGAACATCCCGAGGTCTGCGAGCGATATGCGGACAAATTCGATTTCGTTTTGGTGGATGAGTATCAGGACACGAATTATGCCCAACACTGTATCATATGGGAATTGACCCACAAGAAACAACAGGTGTGCGTGGTGGGAGACGATGCACAAAGCATTTATAGCTTTCGTGGAGCAAATATTGATAACATCCTTAATTTCACGCAGAAATATAACAATGCGAAGCTGTTTAAGCTGGAACAGAACTACCGTTCTACAAAGACAATCGTTTTGGCTGCCAACAGTTTGATAAGCCATAACGACCGACAGATACCGAAGGATGTTTTCAGTGATAAGGAGAAAGGTTCGCCCCTTCATGTGTATTCCGCTTATAGCGATATCGAAGAAGCCGAAATCGTGGTAAACCAAATCGCAGCGTTGCGGAGAAAAGAAAAAATGGAATATGATGATTTTGCCATTCTTTACCGTACCAACGCACAGAGCCGTACTTTTGAAGAAGCTTTGCGCAAACGGGGTATGCCTTATCGGATTTATGGAGGACTTTCGTTCTACCAACGAAAGGAAATAAAAGATGTGATAGCCTATTGCCGTTTGACCGTAAATCCCCACGACGAAGAGGCTTTCAAACGGGTCGTCAATTATCCGGCACGAGGGATTGGCCAGACCACGGTAGATAAGATTGTATCCGCAGCTTCCACAGACGGAGTCAGTTTGTGGAAAGTGGTGTCTCGTCCCGAAGAGCATTCCTTGCCCGTAAATAAAGGTACGATGGGTAAATTGAAGTCGTTCACGGATATTATCTCCGGTTTCATCGAGAAAACAGAGCTGATGGATGCCGCCTTTCTCACACAGGAAATCATCCGTGAAAGCGGTATAATGAGAGAGATTTTTCAAGATATGAGTCCGGAAGGAATGAGTCGTCAGGAGAATGTGCAGGAACTGTTGAATGGCGTACAGGAATTCATCTCCAGACGTTTGGAGGAAGGGCAAAGTACCGGACTCAGCGATTTCCTGCAAGAAGTATCGTTATTGAGCGATTTGGACGAAGACGAAAGTGACGAACAACACAAAGTGACATTGATGACGATTCACTCAGCCAAAGGGTTGGAGTTTCCGGTGGTATTTATCGTTGGAATGGAAGAAAATCTATTCCCAAGTCCGATGGTGGGAAACAGCCAACGCGCATTGGAAGAAGAACGTCGTCTTTTTTATGTGGCTATTACCCGTGCCGAACGTTATTGTTATCTAAGTTTTGCCCGCAGCCGCTATCGTTTCGGTAAAACGGAATTCAGTAACCCGAGTCGTTTTCTGCAAGACATAGACCCACGATATGTGGAAATGGATGCTCAAGATGGTTTTTCGTTCGGACAGACAAGGCGAAGGAATTTTGCGAGTGAGCGAGTGCAGACCGAGTTCCGATCGAGTCTGTCGAGCGTGAGCAAATTATGCAAATATGAAGACGAAGATGATTACGGTACATCTTATCGGGAACGTCATCACCGCACTTACGGAGAAGGTGTCGGGAGTAGTTCTCCAATAGTAGCAAAAGTTTCCGGTTTGAAACCTTTGGGAAGCGTAAACCGACAAGTTCCTATACGAGATGCAAAGCACGACGACACAGGGCATCCCGTTGTTCCGTCGCCACCGTCATCAACCAGAGATAACAGTGAGCTACGGGCAGGCATGCGGATTGAGCATGAACGTTTTGGTATGGGAGTGGTGAAAGCTGTCGAAGGCAGCGGAGAGAACACCAAAGCCACCGTGGAGTTTCAAAATACGGGCACCAAACAACTGCTGTTGCGGTTTGCCCGCTTTAAAATCATGTCGGCAGAATAAAGCGATAAAAAATAGTATTTGGATTTTCATTGCCGGAAAGTATTATAAGCGACAAATCGGAATTTAACGGGAAGAAAAAATGGAGAAGAAATTATCTGAAATGAGTTTAGAAGAATTATGGAAGCTATTTCCTATCTATTTGACAGAGCATCAGCCCTATTGGAAAGAATGGTACACTGATGAAGAAAGCTTTTTGAAAAACAGAGTTCCTAAAATAGAGAGAATAAGCCATATAGGAAGTACAGCTATTAATTCTATTTATGCAAAACCAATTATTGATATTCTCGTAGAGATTTCAAAAGATTATTGCTTATCTGACTATAAAGACCTAAGATATATTGGGGATAATGATGAGTTATATTTTAGAGATTATCTTATTGAGCATGCCAATATTGCTATCGAGTACGAGAGAATGAAATTGAAATTATGGAAGAAATATGAATTTAATAGAGATGATTATACAAATTCTAAAACAGATTTCATTCAAAAGTACACCGAGAAAGCAAAGTTGGAATATGGAGATAGATATTAATCAAAGCCATAATCAATAAAAAAATAGCCGGAGGAAATGAGTTCCCCGGCTATTTTTATAAAGTCATTTCACGTCCGTATAACCATCGGCACCAAGCAGTTCCACTATACGCTGCTTCCATTCCCCCTGAATGATGTTTTCACCGTCTTTCACGGCACCGCCTACGCCGCACTTCGTCTTCAGTATCCGCCCCAGTTCTTTCAAGTCGGCCTCTGCACCGACGAATCCTTTCACCACGGTGACCACTTTTCCACCGCGATTCTTGCGTTCGATACCCACTCTCAGTTTCTGTCGGTTTTTGGGAGGCGTGTCAGCCTCTTTTTCCTCGCCGCTATCGAATGCGAAATCAGGGTTGGTGGAATACACCATCCCCAATCTCGATTTCCAGTCGTTGTCCTTTGCCGACATGGCTCAATCCTCCGTCAGTTTCCGGTAACGGATGCGTTTCGGTTCTTCCAGTCCGAGACGTTTCATCTTGTTGCTTTCGTATTCCGAGTAACTGCCCTCGAAGAAGAATACATTGCCATCGCCTTCGAAAGCAAGAATGTGCGTACAGATACGGTCGAGGAACCAACGGTCGTGACTGATGACCACGGCACAACCGGCAAATTCCTCCAGACCTTCTTCCAAAGCCCGGAGCGTGTTCACGTCGATGTCGTTCGTCGGCTCGTCGAGCAGCAACACGTTACCCTCTTCTTTCAGGGCCATGGCCAAATGCAAACGGTTGCGCTCACCTCCGGAGAGTACGCCACATTTCTTTTCTTGGTCGGCTCCGGAGAAATTGAACCGGCTCAGGTATGCACGGACATTGATGTCGCGGTTTCCCATACGCATCAATTCGTTACCGCCGCTCATAACTTCATACACGCTCTTTTCCGGAGAAATGTCCTTATGTGTCTGGTCTACGTAGGCTAATTTGACGGTTTCACCGACTTCGAACGTACCGCTGTCTGCATGTTCCAACCCCATAATCAAACGGAAAAGCGTAGTCTTACCCGCACCGTTGGGACCGATGACGCCCACGATACCGTTGGGTGGAAGCATGAAATTCAGGTCATTGAACAATATCTTATCGCCAAAAGCCTTCTGCACGTGTTGCGCTTCGATAACCTTGTTACCCAAACGCGGACCGTTCGGAATGAAGATTTCCAACTTTTCCTCTTTCTCCTTCTGATCCTCGTTAAGCAATTTGTCGTATGAATTCAGACGGGCTTTACCCTTGGCCTGCCGTGCCTTCGGGGCCATACGCACCCATTCCAATTCGCGTTCCAAAGTCTTCCGCCGCTTGCTGGCTGTCTTCTCCTCCTGTTCCATGCGTTTGGTCTTCTGTTCCAACCAAGAAGAATAATTGCCTTTCCAGGGAATACCCTCACCGCGGTCAAGTTCCAGAATCCATCCGGCCACGTCGTCCAAGAAATAACGGTCGTGCGTCACGGCAATTACCGTGCCTTCGTATTGGTTTAAATGCTGCTCCAGCCAGTCGATGCTTTCGGCATCCAGATGGTTGGTCGGCTCGTCGAGCAACAACACGTCCGGTTTCTGCAACAAGAGGCGGCAAAGTGCCACGCGTCGGCGTTCTCCTCCCGAAAGGTTTTCCACCGACTGGTCGGCCGGTGGACAGCGCAAAGCATCCATGGCACGTTCCAATTTGCTGTCCAGATTCCAGGCATCCGTAGCATCGATGATGTCCTGCAATTCCCCCTGACGGGCAAACAAGGCATTCATCTTATCTTCATCCTCGTAATATTCCGGAAGACCGAATTTCTGGTTGATTTCTTCATATTCCGTCAGGGCATCCACGATAGGCTGCACACCCTCCATGACCACTTCCTTCACGGTCTTGGACGGGTCCAACTGCGGTTCCTGAGGCAGATATCCCACGCTGTACCCCGGCGAGAATACCACTTCGCCTTGGAAATCCTTGTCCAGTCCTGCGATAATTTTCATCAAGGTGGATTTTCCGGAACCGTTCAAACCGATGATGCCGATTTTAGCCCCATAGAAGAAACTCAGGTAGATGTTCTTCAACACTTGTTTGTTGGTCTGGTGGATGGTCTTACTCACGCCGACCATGGAGAAAATGATTTTCTTGTCGTCTACTGTTGCCATAAGTTGTTTTTTGTTTTTATGGAGTTAAATGAATAATCCGATGGAAAGCAATGCCCCGAACAGGAAGATGTTGCGTGCCGTTTCGCCTAATACGCCGTTCAGTTCCCGGCCTCGCTTGAGTCCCGTCATGCGTCTCCAAGTGACGGCATGCGGTATGAGATAACACACCGGAAGGAGAGCGGCCACAGGTTTTCCCGAGAGCCACATCGTCTGGCAAAGCCCCACAGCCGCAATGCCGAGCCAAAGATAAAGATTTTCTGCGGCTTTTTCGCCTATTCGTACGACTAAAGTGATTTTTCCACCGGCTTTGTCGTTGTCACGGTCACGATAGTTGTTCACTACAAGCAGGCAGTCTATCACCAGGCCGCAGGCCAAAGACAACGTCCATACCTCGGGAACTACCGTACCGCTCTGCAGATAGTACGTGGCACCCACCGGAACGAGACCGAAAAACACCAGTACGAGGAGGTCGCCCAACCCGAGGCGGGCCATGCAGGTGGTATAAAGGAAACAGAACACCACACAGCATACCCCGATGAGCACCATCGTCCATCCGCCGTACCACACCAACGGCAAGCCGGTGAGGCAGGAGAGGAGCGTGGTACAAATGATTCCCCGGCGCATGGCAGGCAATGTAATCCAACCTTCGGCACAGGCGCGTTTCGGACCGAGACGCTTCTCGTCGTCCAACCCTTTCCGGAAATCGTAATAATCATTGATGAAATTGGCGTCGATTTGCATGAAGAATGCAAAAAGGAAGCACAATAAGGCCGGAACCGGACGGAAGAATCCGTCGGCCCAAGCTGCTGAAATCCCGATCATGACCGGCACGGCCGCTCCCGTCAAGGTCTTGGGGCGTGCGGCCAGAATCCATGCATGCGGTGAGTTCGTGGAGATATGAGACATATTTGCCATGGGTAAGAATCGCTATAATTTTATACGTAAATAGGTACGGTCGTCAAAAGACTCGTTTCCGGCGGCCACTCCTTTGGTGGACGGGTGTTCTCCGATGCGTAACGGGTCTTCGGCCAAAGAGCATGCCAATAACCGTTCGGTTTCCTCCAACGTATCGGCCAACACCGGATAGCCGTCCGATGCCAAAATCAATTCTTGGGTGTCCGACGGGAGAGGCAAGACGCGAATCTGGGACAGGTCAACCGGGAAGCCGTCGAGGACAGCGTATCCAAAAGGCCCGGCATCATCGGCATTCTGGAAAGCACACTGGTCTTTCAAGTGCGTCCAAATCCACTCACGCCCAACATCGCGAGCGCACAAGTCTGCGATGGAATGGCCTTTTCGGAGCAGATACCGGAGCACGTCGGCGCGTATTCCTGCGAGGATGCAGTCCGTAGGTTTAGGATTCGTGTAAGGCATCCCGTTGAAACGGCACAAACAATCTCCTATCATCCAAACTTCATGCCTGTGAACAGAGTAAACCACCGCACTGGCCGTCATACGGTTCTCCGCATGGCGTGCGGCCTCTTCGTATACCCCGTGCACTTCGTAATAATGCCGGATGGCAGAAGTGAGGCAAGCTGCCGCCGTGGCTGCATCGGCATCTTTTGGAAGACAGGGTATGGATGCACGAAGCACTTCCATGGCCATTCTTCCGGAACTTTTTCCGTCCATACGGAGTGTCCCTTTACTGGTAGAACCGTCGATAACCGCAAAAAAGTCACGACTTTCCGCTATTCCGTCTTCGCATAGCCCTGTTCCGTCCGTCTCCTGCTTCTCTTCGGGGATTTTGAAGAAATCCCTCCCGCTTGGCAGACTTCGAGCAAGCTCGGTCTGCGCTCGCTTGCTCGCGATTTTCCCCTTTTGAAAACGTTCGACGACTGTGACCGGACCGGTCTTCGGGGCGG
>OGES01001919.1_pt1 | contig 15147 bp, 9 predicted proteins | sample 1570711 | NCBI WGS metagenome assembly OGES01 (sample SAMEA2582133, study PRJEB24529) | metagenome | biome: Human gut stool | place: China | collected 2011 | reverse complement strand
GGAGTATCTCATCTTCAGTCAATATAAGATAGTCTTTCATCTTAATAATGTGTTAATGTGCCCATATGCCAATGTGCCAATTCTGATGCAGTATGCGCAACCAATTGGCACATCAGCACATTAGCATATTGATTATTCTTCCTCTTCTTCGTAGGTCTGATAAAGAAAATCGTTATAGGGATATTTCTGAACGTGTAATTCTTTCACTCGCTGATAAACTACATTTTTCAGTTCGTCTATATTGATTCGTTCGCGGGCGGAAATAAAGAGGCAGTTATCCTCCATTTTTGCCATCCACGTCTTCATCAGTTCTTCGAGTGTTAAGTTTTCCTTTGTTCGGGGGGTAAGGTCGTCCGGCGCTTTCTCCACGTAGGTGTAAGCGTCTATTTTATTAAATACAAGTATCATAGGTTTGCCACTGCCTCCAATCTCTGCCAGGGTCTTGTTCACCACCTCAATCTGTTCCTCAAATCCGGGGTGGGAAATATCGACTACGTGTACAAGCAAATCTGCTTCACGCACTTCATCCAGGGTAGATTTAAAAGATTCTACCAGGTCGGTAGGCAACTTGCGAATAAATCCTACCGTATCCGACAACAAGAACGGTAGATTATCAATAATCACTTTACGCACAGTGGTGTCTAAAGTCGCAAATAGTTTGTTTTCTGCAAACACTTCGCTCTTGGAGAGAAGATTCATCATGGTTGATTTTCCCACGTTGGTATAACCAACCAGTGCAACACGTATCATGCGTCCGCGATTCTTTCGTTGGGTAGCTTTCTGCTTGTCAATCTCCGCCAGACGTTCTTTCAATAATGACATACGGTTCAGGATGATACGGCGGTCCATCTCGAGCTGTGTTTCACCCGGACCACGAAGTCCCACGGAACCTTTACCGCCACCGGCACCGGAACCTCCTCCCTGGCGTTCCAAGTGAGTCCAAAGTCGCTGCAAACGCGGCAACATATATTTATATTGTGCCAGCTCTACCTGCGTCTTCGCATTGGCTGTCTGTGCACGCATGGCAAATATATCAAGGATCAGTGAAGTACGGTCCAGTATCTTCACTTTCAGTTCGGCTTCAATATTACGAATCTGTTTCGCAGAAAGCTCATCATCAAAGATGACCATTCCTACTTCACGTTCTTCTTCCTCTTCGTTACGAATATATTGTCTGATTTCTTCCAACTTTCCTTTTCCGACATAAGTCACTGAATGAGCTGTCGGCAACTTCTGCGTAAATCGTTTCACTACTTCCGCCCCAGCCGTCTCGGCAAGGAAAGCCAGTTCATCCAGATACTCGTTCGTCTTACGCTCATCCTGCGTTTGTGTGATGAGTCCGACAAGCACTGCTGTCTCTACTTTGGCTTCGGATATTACAAATTCTTTCATTCTTTACTTCTATATATAATAATGTGGGCGCAAATATAACAAAAAAAAAGAGGACAATGTTTTATTGTCCTCTTTTTCGTATCATTTATCACCTTAGAATCTATAAATCAAACCACATCTTTTCCCAAATTTTAGGAGATTCTTTGGGTGCATTAGGATTAGCAGTCATTTCCTCAGGACTATATTCCCATCTACGAATAAGTTCCCGAGAAGTAGCTTCTGTCGGCACAGTAAGTACAGGTACCTCGTTACCATTGGATCCTGATCTTCTCCACTGTACAAATTCTTCCAACGGTCTGTCCATCAAATCAATCCATTGCTGAATATGAATCTCATATAAAGCTCTATCAGGTTCCAATGTGTTTAAATCATCCAAAGCATCAATAAATTCAGTTGTCTTTACCGGATCTGCTTCATAATAATCACAAGCTGTTTGAATAGCTTTCTTATATAATTCATTAGCCTTCACCAAATTAGAAGTTACTCCCAACCCACGTACATACGCTTCCGCTTCAAAAAATAACTGTTCCTGATAAGAATAAATTAATTCAGGTGCCTCTTTTCTAAAAAGATACTTACTTATAACGGAAGATAATAAATCCGCATTTTCATCATCAGTTTCTTCTGCTGCCTGCCGAGTATCCAAGCCTCGATACACCCCGTCAGCTCCCGGTTCAAAATATCTGGAAATACGAGAATCATTACGTTCCTGCATAGGCTTCAATACATTATTATTTGCAAAAAACATAATATTGATGCCATTTGTATACTTCTCCAATATTTTATATTTAGGATTTTCATTACCAGCAGTCTGTAAATATGGGAACTGCAGATTATCATCAGCCGAACTAATCATACCACCGTCACTTATCAACTTTCCAATCTGTTCTGCTTTCGTCGGATCTTTATCCACCATTGTCATTAAAGTTCTGAATTTTAAAGATTTGGCCAACCGAATCCACTTTTGCATATCACCTTTATAAAAAATATCGTAATCAGTAATGGCCAAAGGATCATCCAAGTTGATCTCATTCAACGCTTCATCCAACAAGCTTACTACACCATTCAAAACTACTTCCTGAGAATCAAATTTTGGATACTTAACTCCTTCTACCCAAGCCTCTGTAAATGGAATATCTCCCCATATCATTGTTGTCTCATAAATATGTTGAGCTAGAATAATTTTACATTGAGCAATTCCATTATGATTGACAGGAGTAGCTTCTTGAGCATTTTTGATAGCTAACTGCAAATTATTACCTCCAACAGAATAGTAATGCTTCCATGTATTACCAAGGCTATATGGATCTATGACATAATAACCTTCCGCCCAGCCCCCATAATCATCGCCGCCGTCTGCCTGACACTGGATACTTTGAGAAAGAGGAATGTAAGCATCTCCTCCGGTACGACTACCAGCCCAATTCACTACTGCATAATTGAATAAATATCCGGGATCCACCTTTTCCGCAGAATTTGGATTATGATTAACATCCAACCAATCACTACATGAGCTCAAAATAGCACATGTAAATATGATTGCTATAGTATATATTGATCTTTTATTTTTCATATTATTTCTCTTTGATAATTATTATAATGTCAATCTAATATTAAATCCGAAACTTCTTGTTGTCGGGATACTATTGAACTCAACTCCCCCACCGATCTGTGCAGGTCCAAAAAAGTTAGCTTCCGGATCAATGTGAGGCACATGATCTTTTATAATCCAAAGATTACGAGCCTCAAAGCCTAAATCAAGAGATTTGACAAAGAAACTTCTAAACCATTTTCTAGGAAAACTATAAGAAAAGTTCAACTCACGTAATTTAACATATGAAGCATCGAAAATATTACCCTCATTATTACTTGATTTTGCCACATGCCCCCAATAATCTTGCATACTTTTAACCGGCACATCATTAGCTCTGTAAGTTCCATCAGATTGTAAGATGACTCCCGGTTCAATAAACGACGCATCTTCTCGATGGGCAGCAGTTTCAGCAGCAAGTCCGGTAGTACGTAAAGTACCCACTGTTTCAGAGTAAAGAGAACCACCTTGACGAATATCTATCAGGAAACTCAATGTGAAACCTTTGTAAGAGAACGTATTATTAATACCCATTGTAAAGTCCGGGTAAACATCTCCCAAACGCACATTGTTTACAATTTCACGGAGTCCTGTCTTTTCGTTAATAACATAATTGCCCGAATCATCACGTTTCCAACCTGTACCATACAGACCAAACGAACCACCAACTTCCGCTTTTATCTGCAATCCACTCAATCCACTAGTCAACGAGTACTCATCCAACCCTTCTGCCAGCTCATCAACTTTCTGGGTGTTTTTTGCAAAAGTAGCCTCCAAGTCCCATTTAAAATCCTTAGTCTGTACAGGGGTAACTCCTAATGCTACTTCAATCCCTTTATTAGATACTTTTCCCGCATTAATATTATTGGCAAAATACCCCGTGGACAAAGGAACATCAATGCTTACGATTTGATTTTTAGTTACACTTTTATAATAAGTCAAGTCTAAACGAATACGATTTTGGAAAAAGCGTAAATCAGTACCTACCTCAAACGATGCCTGATTTTGTGGTTTAAGATTCTCATTCGGCAATACACGAGGACCTGTAAATCCTACTAATCCATTATGGGGAAAAACATTCGTTAAATTATACTGCAAAAAATAAGAATTAACCGGAGTATATTGAAACGCCAACTGGTATGGTTGTTCATCACTACCGACATTAGCATAACTCATACGCAATTTTCCATAACTCAAAACATCCTTATTCTTCATCAATTCTGTAAAAATAAAACTACCACTAATTGACGGATAAAAATAAGAACGGTTATTTACAGGTAATGTAGATGACCAGTCATTTCTTCCTGTCACATCCAAGAATACCATATTCTTATAACTGAAGCTTATATCTCCATAAAGACCAACCAGCCGTTTCTTAGAGGTATAATTTACCGGACTCGTTGTCTTAGCATTAGTATATGCATACAATTCATCTACAACCAGATTTTGCGCCAACACATTATTATTTCTCCAGTCTTCCTGATATATATTGTGTCCCAACATTACTTTTACTCCATAATCTTCCGCAAATGTTTTCTCATACGATATCATCAAATCATTATTCAAAATACGCTTATAGAGATCCCATGTCTGGAACTGTCCTTCAAGATTACCAATTGTCCCTTTCGAATATACTTTACGTCTGGTTTCTGTATAAAAGTCAGTTCCTGCATTATTCGAGATTGTCAGTCCTTCTATCGGTTTATAAGTCAAAACAATATTGCCGATAAGACGATCCAACTGATTAGTAAATTTATTCTTGTTGATTATCCAATACGGATTGTTACTCTTTCCTTCCGGATCCAGTGATATTTGCTTACCGTATTCGTCAATCCAATTGTTTTTCACATCGTTGATATTTACCGTACGCGGCATTCCGTTTATCAAAGGAATGAGCAAGTTATTATCATTAGATCCCTGAGCAGGCCGTCCTTCCGAATCAGAGCGGATGTACTGTGCTGAAACTCGCCCTGTGAAGTTCTTGGTGAAATTCATACCACCATTAACGGCAAAAGCATATTTATTATAATCGGATCCGGGCACCACCCCTGTCTGATTAGTAGTAGAGACACTGATTCTAAAATCAGAACGTTCTGTACCACCAGCAATTGCGACATTATTTATATAACTCATACCTGTCTCATAGAAATCTTTTACATTGTCAGGATATGCTTGCAAAGTAACCTGTTCTCCTTTAAAATCTGCAAATGTCTGATCTTGCACAGAAGATATCTTAGGCCCCCAACCATTCAACATTTTTACATTATATTTGCCATAACTTCCTTGTGCGTAATCATTTTGAAAATCTGGCAGTTTCAAAACATTCTCAAAACGTGTGGAAGAATTAACTGTAACAGATACCTGCGAATTGCGACTACCTTTTTTGGTAGTTATTACGATAGCACCATCTTTCGCACGCGCACCATACAATGCAGTTGCCGCAGCCCCTTTTAAAACATTAATAGACTCGATATCATCCGAGCTAATATCTCCTGCACGGTTTCCAACATCAACAATGCCATTAGTTCTGTCCGGATTGAACGCCCCATTGTCAATAGGCAAACCATCAACAATAAAAAGTGGAGACGACACGCTACCAATAGAAGAAGCACCACGAATCTGAATACTAGAACTTCCCCCTGCAGTACCTGACGACTGTCCAATCTGTACACCTGCGATCTTACCTGATAAGGAGTTTAAAACATTACTTTCACGTGCCTTGGTTATTTCATCACCTTTAACACTTGTCACTGAATATCCCAAAGACTTTTCAGAACGTTTAATCCCCATCGCAGTCACCACAACCTCATCAAGTTTCTGAGAATCAGATTTTAGCACAACTTTCAGATTCGGTTTTATAACCACTTCCTGCGTCTGCATACCAATATACGAAATCTGCAAAGTCTTTGCAGAACTTGGTACATTCGACAAATTAAAATTACCATCTACATCTGTGATTGTACCTTGAGTGGTACCTTTTACCAACACAGAAGCGCCAACAACTGGCTGCCCGTCTTCTTCAGAAATCACAACACCTGTGATCTTCTGAGTTTGGGCAGTTACCAGACTTATGCCCACAAAAAGGCATGCCAATAACAGCATCAATTTTCTTTTCATAAATTCTCTCTTAAAGTTTAACTTTACATTATTTGTATCTTTACTCTAACAATTTGCAAATATATTAATAAAACTGAAACTAACAATTATATTAATAAAAAAAGGTTGCAAATATAACATTTTGTTATTTTATGTGCTGTATTTATGCCGATAAGCATGTTTTTTCTTATTAAAAGCGCTGATTGCTAAAATAGCTAGTAACACTTTGCATGAGCAAAATGCATCTTTTAATATTTCTTTTACTCGTTTTTAGTCATAAAACACCTTTAAAAGCTATTCTTTTTGCTTTTTTCGTGGAAAAGCGAATAAAAAAGTGGCATTTAATTTAAAGTTTTGTGAATACTCGGTTATTTGGAGATTTGTTTTTTTTAGAGATATTAATGCTTATTCGTCTCTGATATAGCACAGAATTACGTCTAATTTGTTCTATTATTAATTTAAAAATGAAAGTATGGAAAAGATCAGTTACAACCTTGTGTTTAACAGAAAGAAGAGATTGAATAAAAAAGGAATGGCGTTAGTACAGGTAGAGGCCTATCTGAACAGAAAAAAAATGTATTTCTCCACCAAAATATATCTCAAACCCGATCAGTGGGATGCTAAACGAAAGATGGTGAAGAATCATCCTAACGCCAATGTTTTGAATCGTATGTTGTATGAGAATATAGCAGCTATTGAGCATACTGAACTTGGATTATGGCAACAAGGAAAGCCAATATCGCTAGATTTATTAAAGAATTCGATTGATAAGCCTCTAAGTAACGGGAGCTCATTCTTAACTTTCTTCAAAGAAGAAGTAGCTAATTCTCTTTTGAAAGAGAGCACCAGACAAAATCATCTTTCCACCCTTGAATTACTTCAGGAATTTAAGAAAGAGATATTATTCACCGATTTGACATTTGAATTTGTGTCCTCATTTGATAATCACCTGCAGTCTAAAGGCTATCACCTTAATACCATTGCCAAGCACATGAAGCATCTAAAACGATATATTAACGTTGCTATAAATAAGGAATATATGGATATACAAAAGTATGCTTTTAGAAAGTATAAAATTAAAAGTATAGAGGGAAGTCATACGCACTTGGCTCCGGAAGAGTTATATCGCTTTGAAAATTTACAGCTAACAGGAAGATATACGAGGCTACAAAAAACAAAAGATGCTTTTTTATTTTGTTGCTACGCAGGGTTACGATATTCTGATTTCACCAGTCTGACCTCCGCAAATATTGTTGAATTCCATCAGGAAACCTGGATTATATACAAGTCTGTTAAAACTGGTATTGAGGTACGTCTTCCTTTATATTTATTATTTGAAGGCAAAGGAATTGAGATATTGCAACGCTATAAAGATGATCTTGACAGCTTCTTTAAGTTGAAAGACAATTCTAATATCAACAAAGAATTGAATTTATTAGCAGGCTTGGCGAAAATAGATAAACGTGTGTCATTTCACACTGCCCGGCATACAAATGCCACCTTATTATTATATAGTGGTGCCAATATTACTACGGTACAAAAGCTATTAGGACACAAAAGTGTGAAGACTACACAGGTATATGCAAATATAATGGATATAACAGTGGTACGTGATCTTGAGAAAACGGCCTCATCAAAAAATAATAATAGGTACAAAAGCTAGATGAAAGTGTTCTGTTTTTAAGATTTAGTTTTAGAAATGGAGGGGCTAATTTTCTCTAATAGAAAGAAAAGTGTATAATTAAATGAAAGAATATGCAATATCAGTTTCAAAAACGCATATGCATAACCTAAATACACATCGTTATTACGAATATTATCACTCGTCCCATTTAAAGGAATAAAGTGTTCCTTTAAAAGGAACGAGTCATTGGTCGTAGAGAAGCCCTTGCTTTCTTTAAAAGGAAAGGATTAAAAGCTAATTTATAACCCTGATAGCCTCTAATAGCTATTAGAATCCGGCATTTGGGGTTCTTTCATTTTAGCGTCAGATAAATGATAAATACTTCTTTTTACATAATTAGATGTAATTACACAATCTCTTTGATACAGAAAAAGCATATAACCATCCAATATGAATATTCATCAATCATATTCTCTGCGATTTTGGAGAATATTTGAATCCACCCCTGCATATTTTAAAATATACAGTAATAAAATATGCATTTTTTCATCTGGAGTTTTTCTTTTTCTTAGATTATCGTTTGCTAATGAATATATTATTATAGTCAATAATTATTGGATATAATTTAGACAAGAAACCCATCTTCAACAGTTAAGATGGAAATAAGTTTTAGCTTATATCATATAAGACAAGAACTTAAATAATTAATTAATAGATTGTTATGTCCTATTTTTGATAGAAATCTGGTATCATAAATCAGCAAATTAATATGTTTGGTAGGTATTTAACATATTGATAATCTGCATAATAACTACAACAAAAGATTTATTGCCGAAGGAAAGTAAACATCGTGTATATTATTAGTAATCAAGATATTATAGTTGTATTTAGTTCTGCAAAGACTTTGCAGATTTCGTACATTGGTATGCAGACGCAGGAAGTGGCGATAAAGCCCAATTTGCGAGTGGTTCTCAAATCTGATGCACAGCTAATAGATGAGGTTGTGGTAACCGGATATGGGGTAACTAAAAAAGCGGCATTTACGGGATCTGCCCAAACGGTGGATAACAAGGACTTGATGAAAAAAACAGATGCAAACTTTATGAAGTCTTTGGAAGGATCAGTAGCTGGTTTACAGGTAAATAGCTTGACTGGACAACCTGGTGCATACGCTTCTACTACTATTCGTGGAGTTGGTTCAATGAACTCTGGAACCGAACCTTTATACGTAATTGATGGTATTGCCATTTACACAGACAAAATGGGGGCTTATAACAAAGCCGGAACAGGGGATATGGCGGCAAGTCCGATGGCTAATATCAATCCTAACGACATTGAGTCCATCACAGTTTTGAAAGATGCTACAGCTACAGCTATTTATGGAGCTCGTGCAGCGAATGGAGTAATTGTAGTTACTACTAAAAAAGGTAGTCTGGGAAAAGCGCGTTTTAATGTGAATGCAAAAGTCGGAACTAGTTTTGTAGGTAAGATAGATCATAATTATCGTACGACAAATCTGGATAAATACAAAGAGATCTGGACCGAAGGACTAACAAATGCAGGATATGACGGTGAGGATGGCATGACTTCTGCTGAATGGCTGAATGCCTATGTTATGGATTGGTATAATGTGGACTTGACGCAAAATATCAAGAGTGTGGATTGGCTGAAGGAGATTCTGCAAAATGGTTTTTCACAAGAATATGATATCAGTGCTCAAGGCGGGAATGAAAATTTGCGCTATTATATTAGTGGAGGATATTTTCAGAATACAGGTATCGTCATCGGAACTGGAATGAAACGCTATAGCGGACGTATTAGTTTAGATGGAAAAAGCGGGCGGATAGGATATGGACTTTCGGTGAATGGAGCACTCTCCGATATAAACAATACTATGACTGAAAGCCAATATACTAATCCTATTGTAGCAGTATATGACATCCGTCCGTTTGAACAGGTGCGCAATGAAGATGGAACATATAATACAAATGTTAATTATAATCCTGTAGCCATTAACGATAAAGAAAAAGGTGATAAACGCAATCAAAAGCAGATTACATTGGTTGTGAATCCATATTTTACTTATAATATTATTGATGGCTTAACATGGAAGACAAATGCAGGATTGAGCTTAATTGACTTGGACGAGTTCTTTTACAGTTCAATTTATAATCCTCAATATTCCGGTAGCGGTATGCTTGGTCAAAGAAATCAGGAAAGGGCAACAACCTTGACCATTACCAATACCGTAAACTTCAACCGCACTTTCAAAGACATGCATCATTTGAATGTATTGTTGGGACAAGAAGCACAGAAAATATCTTATAGAACAATTTATGCAGCTGCCAGTGGATATCCTAGTGATGCTGTTTTTGAATTGGACAATGCTTCCAAGCCAACAGGGGCGGGATCTTCAACCAAAGCAAGCACTCTTTCTTCATTCTTTATGAATGCAGAATATAACTTGAATGATAAATATTATCTGTCAGGCAGTTTCCGTTATGACGGCTCGTCAAGATTTGGTGTAAACAACAAATGGGCTCCTTTCTGGTCTATAGGAGCAAAATACCGCATCTCTAACGAAAGCTTTATGGAAAATACCAAAAGTTGGTTGACAGATTTGACTATCAGAGGTAGTTATGGAACTGTAGGTAATCAGGATATTGGTTATTATGCAGCAATGGGATTATATAATTATGGATATTCTTATAATGGTAAACCAGGAGCTATTCCTTACCAAATAGCCAATCCGGATCTAAAATGGGAGACTGTTGCAAAAGCCGATATCGGTATCCATGCTGTTTTCTTCGAAAGACTGACACTCGAAGTGGACTATTATAACCAACGGACAAAAGATATGATATTTGATGTACCACTTTCTTACACAACTGGATTCGGATCTATCCTGAAAAATGTAGGTGAGATGGAAAACAAAGGTATAGAATTCTTGATTAACGCTAACGTACTTAGAAATAAGGATTTCAGTTGGGATGTTCGTTTCACTGGTACGGCAAATAAAAATAAAATCATAAAACTTGCCACAGAAAAACCAATTGAGAATACTCTAACTATCAGAAAAGTTGGCGAGGCGTATAATACATTCTATATGCCGGAATATGCAGGAGTGGATCCTGAAACAGGAGAAGCAATGTGGTATAAAGGACAAGAAGGGGATGAGAAAACAAAAAATGTAAATGAGGCCGGTCAGCGAATTGTAGGTTCTGCCGATCCTAAATTTTATGGTGGCTTTGGAATGAATTTCAAATACAAAGGTTTTGACTTCTCTTTTGATACCAGTTTCACCTTGGGAAATAAAGTATATAACTCCGGATTTGCATTTGATATGCAGGTTGGACATTATTTCTTAGGTCCGGTATCTAACTATGTTTATGACAACCGCTGGCAAAAGCCGGGAGATATAACCGACGTACCCAAATTTGTAGCTGGAGACAACTCGGGAGCAGAAACTAATTCCAGCCGTTTCTTAATGAATGGTTCTTATTTAAGAATGAAATCCATGGTTTTAGGATATACTCTTCCGAAGAACCTTATGAATAAAGTGGCTATTGACAATTTAAGAGTTTATATCTCTGCTGACAATTTGTTCACTATCACTGCTAAAGATTTTATAGGATTTGATCCACAAACTAGATCTACCGGTATGCAGTCTTGGGCATATCCTGTACCTAGAAATATCATGTTCGGTCTTAATCTTAGCTTCTAAAAAATAACTTTAGAAATTTATGACAATGAAGAAAATATTATTTGCTTTATTAACCGGTTGGATGGCTATTTCATTCACCGCATGCGATGACTTCTTGACAGAAACGCCATCAACTTCTGTTCCGACAGAAGAAGCCTTGGTTACTACCCAAGATTTTCAGAATGCTTTAAATGGTGTATATTACACATTAGGTTCATATCGTTTTCTGGGACGTGATGTATTAGCAATTGGAGATGCGCCAACGGATATCACTTCACATTCCGTTGCAACGTCCCATTTCTATGACATCTTCCGCTATCAGATACTGGATACTAATTCATACATAGAAGAAATATGGGCATACGGATATTGGGCTATCGACCGTTGTGCACGTATCATTAAAGAAGGTGCTTCATTTAAAGAAGTAACAAAGGGGGATCTGACAGAAGTGGAAGGATGCATCGCTCAAGCCTATGCAATTAAAGCCCTCTGTTCTTTCTATTTGACTAACATGTTTGGTTTGCCATATTCGGAAGCCAACAAAACGACATTAGGTATCGTAAACGTTACTGAGCCCGTCCCTGCCTATTCACAGGTGTCAAGAGTTAGTGTAGAACAAAATTATAGCCTGATTCTTGATGATATAACGAAGGCTAAAGAATATTATGCTAAAGAAGGTGTTGAAAATGTAGGTAAACAGTATATGAATACGGCTGCAGTTGCTGCACTTGAAGCTCGCGTAAAACTCTATATGAAAAATTACGAAGGGGCTATTACGGCGGCTCAAGAGGCAATAACCCTAAGTGGTGGTACAATTGTATCAACCAAAGAAGACTATAAGAATATGTACACGACATTGGCTGTTTCGACAGAAGACATTTTCTTTATAGCAAAAGCCGAAGATGATTATTTATCTGCTAATGCTCTGAATACTTTATGGAATAAATACGGTTTGTCTATTAACAGCGCAACAATAGCAGAATATTCATCTAATGATATTCGTCTGGCACTTCTTGGCGGTACGTGGACTGGTGGAAAAATGCGTGGTATCACAACCAATAATCAGATTTCTAACTTGCCGGTTTTCAGACTGCCTGAAATGTATTTAATACAGGCAGAAGCATATGCAAAACAATCAACTCCTGATTATGGTAAAGCTAAAGAAAAACTGTTGGAAGTAGCGGCAAAAAGAAACCCGGATTTGGATGATAGTGAAATTGCAGAGGATCAGACGATTATTGATGTGATTGACAAAGAAAGAAAATTAGAACTGGTTCAAGAAGGACATCGCTTCTTTGATGCAAGAAGATTAGGCAAAATTATTAGTGTGGCAGATGGAGCGTATACTAATTTCAACATTGCCAAATTTGTGTACCCAATACCTTCTTTTGAAGTTAATTCAGGTTTTGGAGTTATACAAACAGAGGGATGGAGTGATAATCTACCTCGATAAAACATTTTTTAATATTGCCTCCATATAAGGATAAGTTTTAAATAAGTAGATGAGACCTGCAATTTTAGAATTAATCGAAATTGCAGGTCTTATTATTTATAAATATATACATAAATAGTTTTACGTAAGAAACATTTACTTCAACATCGTATCGAATAATGGGGAGAAGGAGCACGTCTATTAGACTACAGACGTTATATTGATCCGGAAGACTGGGAAATGACGATGATGATTCCAATGACAGAGTTCGACGGTAATGAAAGCTTAAATATTGCCACTGATCAGAATCCATAAACAATTCACTTCTTTTTAATGAAATAAAAAAGAGTAGATACAATATATCCAATTCCAAGATATAAAAAAGATACTGATTTATAAAGGTAAAAATGAGACTAAACTCTTTGGCAAGCCTTGGAGTTTTAGTCTCATTTCTATTAAGGGGGTTATAAAAAAACTCGGGAATCTATTTTTTACAAAAGTAATTTAAAATAAAATATTCCTGATAGTTGTCATCCATTTACGGCTTTATTTATATATATCCTATTAACTTCTATAAGGGTAGTTCATTTTTTACAGCAAAGATAAATTTCATTTTAAGGACTCTTCAACCCTTCTATCTTTTATCATCAAGGAAGCATCCCCTCTCTCACAATATCCACCAAAATCGGTTTCAATCCGCTGACGAAACATTCCACCGCAATTACCATGAGGCGCATCATTACATTGTTTCCCGTCTCGCCCAATACGTTTACCAATTTCGTAGAAGCACGAAGAATAAAGAAAGTCAGCAGATAAATCAGGGCAATAGTGCCGATCAAAATTCCCTTCATTTCATAAGAATGTGCATCCTGCATCAAGACAATAGCATTGGCAATCGCTCCGGGACCGCATAACATAGGAATGCCGAGAGGAGTAATGGAGATATCATCCGCATACGTTTTGATTTCTTCATCTTTCAGTTTCATCGGTGTATAACGGGCTTGAAGCATATCAAAGCCGATCTTGAAGATAATCACCCCACCGGCAATACGGAAGCCATTGGTAGAAATACCGAAAAACTTAAAAAGAAACTGCCCGGCAAAGACAAATACCATTATTGTAATAAACGACACAATGGTGGCGCGACGTACGATAGACTGACGTTCCTTATCCGTCATACCATGGGTCATGGTAAGGAAGACAGGCATCGTTCCCAATGGGTTGGTCAATGTAAAAAATGAAGTGAAACAAAGTAAGGCAAAAGGCAGAAGCGTACTATCCATGATTATATCGTATTTTATGCAAAATTAAAACGCAACAAAAATACGACTTAATCCAGAAAACCTATAATAAATCCATTAATTCTTTCAAGGAATAGATGTGATAAGTAGGGAGGAAAGGGAAAGCTGTCCGTTCTGTCACATTGTAGAAAGCCTGATGCATCCCTACTCCGTGCGCTCCGGTTATATCCGCTTCCCAACTGTCACCAATCATCAAGGATTCGCGCAATTCGGATTGAGTGGCAGACAAGGCAAAATTGAATATCGCCGGCCAAGGCTTCAACACTCCGAGATCTTCCGAAAGAATCACTTTTTTGAAATACTCGTCCACTCCTGCCGAACGCATCTTGCGTGATTGCAATTCACGGAATCCATTGGAAAGGATATAGAGGTTATATTTAGGAGCAAGATATTCCAATACCTCCTTTGCATGAGGCATTAAAGTACTTTTAGTGGGAATAATCGCGAAAAAATCTTTCGAGAACTGTTCGGCAAGCGCTTCATCTTCCATTCCCACAGCCTGCAAAGGATAAAAGAAACGTTGACGGTTCAATTCATCTTTCGTTATTTTTCCTTCGCCGTACTCAATCCAAAGTTCGGTATTTCTTTGCTGATAAAGGGTATAATAATGATTGAACGAATCAAAATAACGGTCGAACGAATATTTCTGATATACTTCTTCAAAAGTATCACGGGCATTTTGAGAGAAAGCCCAAATGGTATCATCAAGATCAAAAAAGAGATTTTTATATTTCATCAGTAGTTAGCGTATATAGGAAATAAAAAAGCCAATGTGCTAATTTCTTGAATCCAGGAATCAGCACATTGGCAATTCAAAAAGGGATGCCTACCTTATTTTACCTGGATAACCAAGTATCTGGATACACTCCAGAATTCAGTAGGATTAGTAATCTTCAATGTCAACTGGCCTTTGTCATCTTTTACCAATTCATAAGAACCGGACGGATGAGTAGTCAGTAACTCAGCACGTTTAGAGTTTAATTCACTTAGATTCCATCTAAGCCAACG
>OGES01001906.1_pt1 | contig 15198 bp, 14 predicted proteins | sample 1570711 | NCBI WGS metagenome assembly OGES01 (sample SAMEA2582133, study PRJEB24529) | metagenome | biome: Human gut stool | place: China | collected 2011 | reverse complement strand
AAAAGCCGTCCCCTTGGGGAAGGTGGCATCGCCGCAGGCGATGACGGAAGGGGTACTCCCGGGCAAGCGGCTTTGTGCTTCAGCCTGAAACTGTGCCGCTATGCCAAAGGCCCCATCTCCGAGGGGGCTGTCGCCGTAGGCGACTGGGGGAGTTCCCTCGGGAGCGCCTGAGAGGGCGGATTTCCCTTCTTTTCGTCCCAAATTCCACGTTTTGGGGAGAAAATCGCAAACGATTAAGCAAAGTGCACAAAAAGGCGGCGCAAAGTTTGGCAGGGACTGTTTTGACCGTTCCCGGGAGAATACTTTTGAGAAACAACAGAACAAATTAAAACGAACTATCGCAACAAACAGAGAGTTTTCACGAACAAACAAAATAGGCGGTTATATACTTTTTGATATGGGAACTATACCCAAAAAATATTAACACAATTATGAAAAAGGTGTTAACATGAAGCCAGAGATCGGTCATAGCCGCAGTATGGCATAAGCTGCTGCGGCTGAAATTCAAAAGGAGGTTTCTGGTATGATTAGTTTCTTACTATGTCTGGCGCTCCTTATCATCGGCTACTTTGTCTATGGTAAGATCGTGGACAACACGTTCGGACCGGACGACCGCGAAACTCCTGCTGTGCGCATCAACGATGGCGTTGACTACGTTGTGATGCCCCAGTGGAAGCTGTTCCTCGTCCAGCTGCTGAACATTGCAGGTCTGGGCCCCATCTTTGGTGCACTGCAGGGTGCTCTGTGGGGTCCCGTGGTGTTCCTGTGGATCACCTTCGGCACCATCTTTGCCGGCGGCGTACATGACTACTTCTCCGGCATGATGAGCGAGCGCAACGACGGCGCTTCCATCGCTGAGGTCACCGGCCGCTATCTGGGCCCTGTGATGCAGAACATCATGCGTGTGTTCTCTGTGGTGCTGCTGATCATGGTCGGTACTGTGTTCGCAGTCGGCCCCGCAGGCCTGATCGTTACCCTGTGCAAGAACGGCGGTATGTCCGGTGTGGTGACCACCACTCTGTTCTGGCTGATCATCATTCTGGTGTACTACTTCATCGCAACCTTTATCTCCATTGATGCCATCATCGGTAAGATCTACCCTGTGTTCGGCATCTGCCTGATCATCATGGCTGTGGGCGTTATCTTTGGTATCTTCACCAACCCCGCCTACACCATCCCCGAGATCTGGGCAAACTTCAGCAATATGCACCCCTCCAACACTCCTATCTGGAGCTTCATGTTCATCACCGTTGCCTGTGGTGCTATCTCCGGCTTCCACTCCACCCAGTCTCCTCTGATGGCTCGCTGCATGAAGAGTGAGAAGCAGGGTCACTTCGTATTCTACGGTGCAATGGTCAGCGAGGGCATCATCGCTCTGATCTGGGCTGCTGCTGGCTGCGCACTGTACACCATCACCGATGGCAAGATGGTCGGTCTGGCCGAGGCTCTGGCTGCCGGTCAGTCTGCCGCTATCTACGACGTCTGCCTCAAGACCATGGGTAATGTCGGCGTGGCACTGGCTATGATCGGTGTCGTTATCTGCCCCATCACCTCTGGTGATACCGCATTCCGTTCCGCTCGTCTGACCCTGGCCGACTGGCTCAAGATCGATCAGGACAGCTACGCAAACCGCCTGAAGCTCTGCATCCCCGTGCTGGGCGTTGGTGCCTTCCTTGGCATCGGCAACGCACTGGGCTTCATCAACTACACCGTCATCTGGCGTTACTTCAGCTGGACCAACCAGACGCTGGCTATGATCGTCCTGTGGGCTGCTTCCATGTACCTGTTCAAGGAGAAGAAGAACTTCTGGATCACCGCCGTGCCTGCTACCTTCATGAGCGCTGTGTCCTGCACCTACTTCGTGCTGGCTCCCGAGTGCCTGGGCAAGATGATCAACACCTATGCGGACGGCAAGCTGGTGGCTTACAACACCGCCGTTGCTTACCCCATCGGCATCGTCTTTGCCATCGCAATGCTGGCTCTGTTCCTCCATGCTACCAAGAAGCACTCTGCTTCCAAGGCATAAGGAACTGACGGCTCCATATTTCCGTAAGTAACTTGCGCCCGCCGCTGCCTGACCGTACAGCGGCGGGCGCTGTTTTTTAAAAACAAGGCTTGCAATTGCCCCCGTCCCGTGGGAAAATAGGGGCGTAGAATTTAAAGCAAAGAAGGGAACTACCCATGATTTTCAAACCCGCACAGCTGGGCATGGCAAAGCTTGACCCGCAGGAGCTGGAGGCAGACAAAAAAGCCTGCCGGAAGATCGGCCCCTGCGGCGTGGGCAAAAAGGCGCTGTACCTGAACAGCTTTTACATCGACCGCCGCTATTATCTGCCCTACGGCAGCATCACCCGGGTGTTCAAGCGGGTGGCTATGAGCTCCGGCGGTTTTTCCGGCAAGGGCGTGTTTGCCTCCATGGCCTATCTTGTGGTGGAGTACGACGGCGGCAAGCAGAAGCAGTGCAACTTCAAGGACGAGCGGGACGTGGACGCCCTGCTGGCAGTGCTTGCCAAGGAGCAGCCGCAGCTGCATCTGCTGAGCGCTGCCGGAGAGCAGGCGCTGGAGAAAAAGGCTGCCGAAAAGGCCGCCCGCAAGCTGCCGGAGCTTTCCGAGGACGCACAGCACAGCCTTACCGTGCTGCGCCGGGCAAAGGAGTATCTGGACGCAAAGCCGGAGCTTTCCACAGAGTTGAGCGCCGCCGAGCGCCGCAAGCGTGCGCAGCTGCAAAGCAAACCGGTGTACCGCTATGTGGCGCTGGCCATCTTTGTGCTGGGCGTTGCAGCGGCAGCCTATGGTCTGTATTCCGTGTTCAGCCACACCGGCAGCTACGGTGTGTACTTTGCGCTGTTCGGCTTTGCCGCCATCTTCCTGTTTTCCAGCTACAATATGCTGCCCACCGCCCACAATAACAACAACGCCATCATGAAGCGTGCAGACAAGGCGGAAGCCGCCATGACGGAGTATGTCAAGCACTACCCCCACGGCGCATTCCCGGTGGCAAGCTGGTACGCCCACCCCATCGTGCTCAAGCGGATGATGGACGCTATCGAGGAAGGCAACGCCGTCACCGTGCCGGAAGCACTGGATGCGGTGAAGGCGCGCCTGAAGAGCCTGAACGCGGACGTGCAGGTGGAGCAGGAGGAATACGACGAGGTGGTGGTCATCAAGGCCCTGTTCCTCAACCACGATTATCAGTAAAATAGTTGAAAAAATCCCCCGGGAAAATCCGCGTTTGCGTAGCAATGAAAGCCCCAGTGGGGCTTTTAAGTGGCAGAGCGGTCTGCGTAAGCAGATGGAGGGGTTTTACCCCGACAAGCTCCGCAGGCGGTTCGGGTTCCTGAATTAAAAAGAATCGTTCCTCTGAATATGGCCAAAGCGCACGCGGCGGCCATTTTTGATCGTAAAAGGAGCTTATTACCATGATTTTGGGTATTATGGGCGCTATGCCCGATGAAGTAGACCAGCTGTGTGCAAAGCTGGAAAATGTCACCGTTGAGCCCTACGGCGGCGTGGAGTACCACAAGGGTACGCTGGCCGGCAAGCAGGTGGTGGTGTGCTGCGCCGGTATGGGCAAGGCCAACGCCGCCGCCACCACGCAGGTGCTCATCACCAAGTTCGGCGCAGAGAAGATCATCTTCTCCGGCATTGCCGGCAACATGACCAGCAAGATCGGCATCGGCGATGTGGTCATCGGCAAAACGGTGCTGTACCATGACGCCCAGCTGGATATGATCTGTCAGAACCCGCCCTTTTTGAAGGAGTACACCGGCGACCCGGAACTGATCGCCGCCGCCGAAGCTGCCTGCGCCGAAGCCGGGGTAAAGGCACTGGTGGGCAAGATCGCCACCGGCGACCTGTTTGTGGGCGACAGCGAGACGAAAGCCGCCATTGAAGCCAAGTGCGCCCCGGACTGCGTGGAGATGGAAGGCGCTGCGGTAAGCCAGATCGCCGCCAAGAACGGTGTGCCCTGCGTCATCCTGCGCGCCATGAGCGACAACGCCGACGAGGACGGCCACGAAGTTCTGGTCGTCAAAAAGTTCAGCATTGCCGCGTATGTTGCCACCGCGACCCAGATCGTGGCCGCGATGGTGGAAGCGCTCTGAGCAGAGCGCCTTCCCTTTACAGAAAGCGTTCCAGCCGGATGCGGTTGTCCTCCTCAAAATCCTGCACTTTCTGCATCAGGCGCTTGGAGCCGGGCGCAGCATCGGGATAGTCCTTCTGGGACTTGATGCAGTCCATCACGCCCTGGCTGCTGCCCTCGGAGAGCATCTCGGCCAGATTCCGGGTGGACTTGTCGGTCAGGGTCTTCATTCCGATGCCCATTCTGGTGTTGAGCTTTGCCATGGCGCTCTGGCCCTGGGCGGTTCCGCCGCAGGCCTCGATGGCGGTGTGGGCCTCCTGGTTCAGTTCGCGGTAGATGTTCCGTTCCCGCAGCAGTTCTGCCTTGAACTGCACGTCGTCCGTCATCGGCACGATCTGTTCCAGCGTGTTTTTGCCCATTTCCGTGTTCTGCACCACGGCTTCCAGCAGGCTGAGGTTGTCGTTTTTCAGATGTTCCATAACAAAAAAATCCCCCTTCTGGCTCTTAGGATGTCCAGAAGGGGGATCTTTTATCCAGTGATCTTATCCGGCGCAGACCTGGCTGCCGCCAGCTTCCTGCGCGGCCTTGAGCCGTGTTGCACAAAGCTCGTACAGTGCGTCCCAGTTTTTGCCCCGCACCTCGCAGGTGCAGGCGCAGCCGATGGACTGGGTGAACGGCACCCGGCGCATCAGGCCCACCGAAGCCACATAGGCACGGGGCATCTCCGCGTAGATGCTCCGCAGCTCCTCAGCCAGTTCATCGCAGGTCTTGTCCGCACAGCCGATGGCGAACAGCGTATCGGTCAGGCGGCAGACCACCCGCTCGTCCGGGCGGTCGTAGTGCTTCTTCCACTGGTTCGCCACAAAGCAGACCAGCTGATCCATGACGGCATCGCCCTGCTCCGCCTGCATCTGCTCGACGCGGTCCAGCTCCACCAGCGCCAGCGAGGCGCAGCGGTGGGCGTCGGTCCAGTCATCCAGGCGGGTGCAGAACTCGGTCTCAAAATAGCGGCGGTTGAACACACCCGACAAAAAGTCGTGGTTCATGTCGTCGCGGCACAGCTCCCGCTCGCGCGGGGACATCCGGTCCTCCGGCAGGTCGTTGCCCGCCAGCGGCGCGGTCATCTGCAGTTTCCATATCTTGCCGTCCGCAACGATCTGGCGGCGCAGTACGCAGTCTACCTGCCCATTGCGCAGCTCATAGTCCACCATCAGGCCGTCATCCTGCCAGCTGCGGGCTGCTTCTTCGTCCGCTTCGGTCAGGGTCACGTCCTCAAAGGCGGCCTGTGCGCTGCGCACAAATTCGCGCAGGTCCTGCTCGGTCCATTCTTTCTTCATGCGTCTTTCCCCATCATTGTGGTGCCGGATTCTCCCTCCCGGCACACCTTGCCACGAAAAACACTTTGAAAATGTTTCTCAGATTACAAAGATTATACCACTTCTGCGGAAGACTTGCCAGCAAAACGCACAAATTTCAGCCAATTTTTTTGCAGATCCGTCAATCTGCTAACGTTCTCCCGGTTTTTCCGGTTTTTATGCACGGCAGACCGCCTCGCACTCGCCCAGGATCTCTTTGGCCAGCTTCTTTGTGCCAAAGCCCTCGGCAGCGCGCCAGGTCCAGTTGCCGCCCAGACGGCCGGGCGTGTTCAGGTGGCCTTCCTCGCCCAGGCCCAGCCAGTCGGCCATGGGGATGATGGCGCGTTCGGAGGCCGAACCCAGCGCTGCGCGCAGCAGGGCCACGCGGGCCGCATCGGTCTTGACGGCGGCGACCTCTTTGGCCGTGGGGTGGCAGGGGGTCAGATGCAGGTAGGCACAAGCCATGGCCTTTTCCTTCTCAGCCGCCCCGGTCTCCCACCAGGCGGTCAGGGTCGTGTTGTCGTGGGTGCCGGGGTAGACCACGCTGTTCCGGACGTGGTTGTGGGGCAGATACTCATTGTCCCCGCCGCCGAAGGCAAACTGCAGCACCTTCATGCCGGGGAAGCCGCTCTCTGCCAGCAGCTCGCGGACGCTGTCCACGATGTCGCCCAGGTCCTCGGCGATGATGGGCAGTTTGCCCAGCGCATTTTCCAGCGCGTGGAACAGCTCCATCCGGGGGCCGATCTCCCACTTGCCGCCCTTGGCGGTCGTGCTGCCCGCCGGAATAGCCCAGTAGGTATCGAAGCCGCGGAAGTGGTCGATGCGGAGCAGGTCGTAGATGCCCAGTGCATGGCGGACCCGCTCGATCCACCAGGCATAGCCGGTCTCGCGGTGATACGGCCAGTTGTACAACGGGTTGCCCCAGAGCTGGCCGTCGGCGGAGAAATAATCCGGCGGGCAGCCGGCTACGCGGGCAAAGCTGCCGTCCGCCGCCAGTTCGAACAGCTGACCGCCCACCCAGGCGTCCACCGAGTCGGCCGAGACATAGATGGGGATGTCGCCCAGGATCTGGATGCCCTTGGCGTTGGCATAGGCTTTCAGCTTCTTCCACTGGATGGCAAACTCATACTGCAAAAACTTCCAGAAGCCGATCTCTTCCTCGTGCTCCGCGCGGAACGCGGCCAGTGCATGGCCATCCCGCATCCGGTACGCGCGGGGCCACTCGGTCCAGCTCTTCATCTGGTTGGCGGTCTTCAGGGCCATGTACAGTGCATAGTCCTCCAGCCAGCTCTCGTTTTCCAGCGTGAAGGCATAGTAGGCATCCGGGTAGTAGTGGGCACAGCCGTGCAGCCCTTCGCACTGCCTGCGCCAGGCCGCGTATGCCGCGCGCAGGATCTTGTAGCGGCTGGTGTACAGGGTGCCGTAGTCCACCTGAAGCGGGTCTTCGCCCCAGGATTCCGCCTTGAGCTGGGCGGCGGTCAGCAGGCCCTCCGCCTTGAGGGCGTCGAGGTCGATGAAGTACGGGTTGCCCGCAAAGGCCGAGCAGCTCTGATAGGGGCTGTCCCCATAGCCGGTGGGGCTCAGCGGCAGGATCTGCCAGATCTTCTGGCCCGCTGCGGCCAGAAAATCCACAAACGTTTCCGCTTCCGTTCCGAAGCAGCCAATTCCATAGGGGCCGGGCAGGCTGGACACCGGCATTAAAATTCCACTTTCACGCATGATGTACCTTCCTCATTTCGTTCGGATTTCGGTTATTTCCTATCATAACATAACCGCAGACTATTTTCCACAGGCAAAAATCGTGGTATACTTGTTTCTATCAAATAAAACCCTCTCCGTCAGCGCTCACGCGCTGCCACCTCTCCCGAAGGGCGAGGTCTTGGCATAATCTCAAAAACGGCCAAAAGCTCCCCCTTTGGGGGAGCTGGCGAGCGAAGCGAGACTGAGAGGGTCAGGAGGACACCATGCAACCCACTCAAAAATATTACGAGGCCGATGCCTACCGCACTGAGGCGGCAGGGCGCATCCTCGCGGCCGAGCCGGACGGCAACGGCGGCGGAAGGATCGCGCTGGACGGCACGGTCTTTTACCCCGAAGGCGGCGGTCAGCCTGCCGACCGGGGCACCCTGACCCTTCCGGACGGCACGGTGCTGCACGTCACCGACGTCCACGAGCAGGGCGGCGTCATCTGGCACACCACAAATGCCCTGCCCGAAGCCGCCGCCCCCGGCACCGAAGTGCAGGAGGCCCTTGACTGGGCCTGGCGGTTCGACAAGATGCAGCAGCACACCGGTGAGCACATCCTCTCCGGTATCCTGCACCAGATGTTCGGGGCTGAGAACGTCGGGTTCCACATCGGCACCGACGCGGTGCGGATGGACACCAGCGTCCCCATCTCCGCCGAGGGCCTGCGGGAGGCTGAGCTTGCCGCCAACCGCATCGTCTGGCAGAATGTGCCGGTGTGCATCACCTACCCCACCCGCGAGGAGCTGGCCGCGCTGACCTACCGCAGCAAGAAAGAGATCGAAGGCCAGGTGCGCATCGTGAGCATCCCCGGTGCCGATGTCTGCGCCTGCTGCGGCACCCACACCACCGCCACCGGCGCGGTGGGCCAGATCAAGATCCTGGCCGCCGAGAACTACAAGGGCGGCGTCCGGCTGAGCATCGTCTGCGGCGAGCGGGCCCTGCTGGCCGCACAGGCCATGCGCCAGCGTCAGGCCGACATCGGTGCCCTGCTCAGCGCCAAGCCCAGCGAGACAGCCCACGCCGTCCACCGCGTCTTCGACGAGTACACAGCCCTGAAATTTGCCCATTTCGGACTTTGCAGCCAGCTCTTTGAGGCGCTGGCCGCACAGACCGCCCCCGGCGAAGACGCCATCCGCATCGTGCCGGGGCTTGACCCGGACGGCCTGCACCGGCTGGCCGTCAAGCTCAGCGAGGCCACCACCGGCCTGTGCGCGGCCCTGACGGCCAACGAAAAGGGCACCGGCTACTGTCTGGCCAGAGCCGACGGCGACGTCCGCGCCCTGACCAAAGCCCTCAATGCCGCCCTGAACGGCCGCGGCGGCGGCAAGCCCGGCATCTGCCAGGGCAGCTGCGCCGCATCACCCGAACAAGTTGAACGATTTTTGAAGGAGAACCACAGATTATGAGAATGCGCTTCAAACCCTACGCCCACGATGAGCTGATGGCCGCCGATTTCCACGTCCACGAGCCCCTGATCTGGGGCGGCCGGTGGCACGCACAGTATGCCCGCCCGGAGCAGCCTTTTGTGCTGGAGCTGGGCTGCGGCAAGGGCGGCTTTATCTCCCAGCTGGCCAGCGCCCACCCGGAGAACAACTACCTCGGCATCGACATCACCGACAAAGTCCTCATTCTGGCCAAGCGGAAGATCGAGGCCGCCTATCAGGAGGCGGGCCGCCCCATCGACAACGTCAAGATCATGAGCACCGACATCGAGCGCATCAAGGGCGTCCTGACGCCGGAGGATACCGTGAGCCGCATCTACATCAACTTCTGCAACCCGTGGAGCAAGAATGCCTCCTCCAACAAGCACCGCCTCACCTATCCCCGCCAGCTCATCCAGTACCGCGCCTTCCTCGAAGACGGCGGCGAGATCTATTTCAAGACCGACGACGACGATCTGTTCCGCGACAGTCTGGAATACTTCCCCGCTTCCGGCTACGAGATCACCTGGAAGACCTTCGACCTGCACGAGAACGAGCCGGCATGGAACATCCGCACCGAGCACGAGGGGATGTTCACCGAGATGGGCATCAAGATCAAGGCTCTCATCGCCCGGAAGCTGCCCGGCGACGAGACCGTAACCTGGATCGAGCCGAAGGTGCTCAAAAAGATGGCGGCTGCCGAAGCCGCTGCCGCCGAGGCCGCTGCCCACGGGGAGACCGCCGATGCGTGACCCCTGTGAGCTGTGCGTGAACAATGTCCCGGACGAATACGGCACCTGTTATTGTGCACAGGGTGCCGCACTCGACGAGGACGAGATGGCACGGTATCTCTCCCGCAGCACCCGCGCCTGCCCCTTCTTTGAAGCGGGCGATGAATACAGCATCGTCCGGAAACAGAATTAACGGAGGTGTTCCCTTGCTTTCTTTTTTCGTTGATACCACCGTCTGCGGCTTTTCGCTGTATCAGGTCTTCGCTTACTTCCTCATCTACTCCTGCCTCGGCTGGTGTCTGGAGGTCATCTACGCCGCCGTCACGACCGGCAATCTGATCAACCGCGGCTTCCTGAACGGCCCGGTCTGCCCCATCTACGGCTTCGGCATGGTCATCGTCCTCTTCGCCCTGACGCCCCTGTCGCACAGCCTGCTCCTGCTCTACCTCGGCGGCGTCATCCTGCCCAGTGCGCTGGAACTGGTGGGCGGCTGGGCTCTGTACAAGCTCTACCACACCCGCTGGTGGGATTACAGCGATTACCCCTTCAACATCGGCGGCTACATCTGCCTGGAGTTTTCCCTGCTGTGGGGCGTGGGCACCCTCATCGTGATGAAGCTCGTCCACCCCATCATCGCCGATGCGGTGGCCTTCATCCCGCCGCTGGTGGGCCTGATCCTGATGTTCCTGCTCTACGCCCTCTATGCCGCCGACACCATCGCCACCGCCTTTGCTGCGTCCGACCTGGCCCGCGACCTGGATGCGCTGGAAAAGGTGGCCGACAGTATGCACGCGGTCAGCGACGCCATGACTGAGCTGCTGGGCACCAACGCCATGGCCATGGACCAGAAGATGGACGAGAGCCGTTTGCAGTTCAAGCTGGCGGCCGCCGAGGCCCGCGACAATGCAGCCAAGCTGAACGCCCGCGAGGCAGTCGCTGCCATGCGCGCCAAGGCCGACGAGGCCATGGAGGCCGCGAAGCGGGCCTCGCAGGACGCAAAGCTCAACGCCAGCGAAGCCGCCAATGCCGTCAAGCTGGCGGCCAAAGGCAGAGCCGAGCGCACGGCCGAACTGTTCCGGCTGGAACAGCTGGCCGAGGAGCTGCAGGCCCGCAGCGAGGAGCTTCGCTCCCGCACCCAGCGCGCCACCCCGCACTTCGGCAAGCGCCGCATGCTTCGCGCCTTTCCCAAGCTGAAGCACGGCGAGCAGAACCGCTCGCTGGACACGCTGCGGGAACAGCTGAAGCGAAAATGAACCAAAAATGGAGCGTTCCCCGCAAAAGGGAGCGCTCCATTTTTTCATGGTCCGATTCAGTTCCAGAGGTCTTCCGGGTACAGGCCGTCCTGCGTCTTCTGCGCGATGGCGGCCACGACGGTGGGCTTGTCCTCGCGGTAGGTCACGCCGAACCACTTGTCGCGGCTGTGCAGGATCTTCACGGTCGCCTTTCCCTCGTCGATGAGTTCGCTGATGACCAGCGGCAGGAAATACTCGCACTTGAGCGGGTTCTGTTCCAGATTCTCGGTCAGCCAGCCTGCAAAGCGGCGCTCGGCCTCATCAAGGAAGCTCCGGCCGAAGCCCCACAGGTTCATGCTGACGGGGGCGTCCAGCGGCAGGTCGTGCCAGCTCGCGCCGCCGTCCTCGGTGTAACGGATGCCGCCCTCGTATGTCTCGATGCGGGTGCGCTCGGTGACGCTGTGCAGGGTGCCGTCCGCGTTCGCGACGCAGACGCCGCGGGCAACGCTGCCGTTCTCGGAGACGGTGTTCTTCAGCAGATAGCTGACCATGCAGTAGTCGTAGACCGTGCCGTCCGCGTGGGTGGACAGGTAATCGTAGATGACCTGGAACGCCTCCGGGCCGTAGTAGTCATCCGCATTGATGACCGCGAACGGGCCGTCGATGAGGTCTTTTGCCGCCAGGACCGCGTGGCAGGTGCCCCAGGGCTTGACGCGGCCCTCCGGGATGGAGAAGCCTGCGGGCAGCTCATCCAGCTGCTGGAATGCGTATTTCACGTTCATCACTTTGGCCACGCGGTCGCCGATGGCCTTTTTGAAGGCCTCCTCGATCTCGTGCTTGATGACGAAGATCACGGTCTCAAAGCCTGCACGGCGGGCATCGTAGAGGGAATAATCCACGATGACCTGCCCGTTGGGGCCTACCGGGTCGATCTGCTTCATGCCGCCGTAACGGCTGCCCATGCCAGCCGCCATGACCACCAATACCGGTTTGTTCATGTTCTAATACCTCCTGCGCAGTGCGCGTTTTCTGCCTTTATTATACTCCAAACGGCAGGCGTCAACAAGTGCCGTTCTGCATCGTGCGGGACCCCCATGGATTCTACCGCTCCGATGTGTTAAAATAGGGGCAGATCAGATCACGAATCGGAAAGGAGTTTTGTTCATGTACACTGCATCCTCCGCCCGCTATTCCACCCTGCCTTACCACCGCTGCGGCCAGAGCGGCCTGCTGCTGCCCGCCGTGTCGCTGGGGTTCTGGCACAACTTCGGCGATACCGCCCATTTCGAAACCATGAAGCAGCTCTGTTTCACGGCGTTCGACCACGGCATCACCCACTTTGACCTTGCCAACAACTATGGCCCCGCACCCGGCAGCGCCGAAAAAAACCTGGGCCGCATCCTGAAGGAGAACTTCCGCCCCTACCGCGATGAGCTTATCATCAGCACCAAGGCCGGCTATGAGATGTGGGACGGCCCCTACGGCAACTGGGGCAGCCGGAAGTATCTGCTGTCCAGCCTGGACCAGAGCCTGGAGCGGCTGGGGCTGGACTACGTGGACATTTTCTACCACCACCGCATGGACCCCAACACCCCGCTGGAAGAGACCATGGGTGCGCTGGAACAGGCCGTGCGCAGCGGCAAGGCACTGTATGCGGGCCTGTCGAACTACGACGGCCCCACGCTGGAAAAGGCCTGCGCCATTCTCACCGAGCGGCACGTGCCCTTCGTCCTCAACCAGAACCGCTACTCCATCTTTGACCGCACCATCGAGAAGAACGGCCTGAAGGAGACGGCCAACCGTCTGGGCAAGGGCATCATCGCGTTCAGCCCGCTGGCACAAGGCCTGCTGACCGACCGCTACCTGCACGGCATCCCCGAAGACAGCCGCATCCGCACCGACGGCCGCTTCCTGAAGGAATCCACCCTCACCGAGGAGAAGCTGGAGCAGATCCGTGCCCTGAACGCCATCGCCGCCGCCCGCGGCCAGACTCTGGCCGAAATGGCACTGGCCTGGATCCTGAAGGACGGCCAGGTCACGAGTGTGCTCATCGGCGCATCCCGCCCGGAGCAGATCTTAGACGACCTCAAGGCGCTGGACAACACCGCCTTCACCCCCGACGAGCTGCGCGCCATCGACGCAGCTTCGGGCTTCTGAGAAAGGACAAGTCCTATGAACAAGAAAACAGTCTGGATCACCGGTGCTTCTTCCGGCATCGGGCAGGAGTTCGCCCGCCAGTACGCGCGGCTGGGTTTCCGGCTCATCCTGACGGCCCGCCGGAAAGACCGGCTGGATGCCCTGGCCAAGGAGCTGCAAAACCGCTATCATGTGCCCTGCCGCGTCCTCCCCGCCGACCTGGAACGCGACGTTGACTGCGAGGCCCTGTGCACCGTACTGGCCGCTGAGCGCATCGACCTCTTCATCAACAACGCGGGCTTCGGCACCTGCGGCTGCTTCCTCGACACCGACCCGGAAAAGGAGCTTTCCATGCTGCGGGTCAACGTTCTCGCCATGCACCGGCTGTTCAAGTTCGTGCTCAAGAAGATGGACCGGCAGGGTTCGGGCACCATCCTGAACGTGGCCTCCTCGGCGGGTCTGCTCCCGGCCGGGCCGTTCATGGCGGGTTACTACGCCTCCAAGGCCTATGTGGTCAGCCTGACGCGGGGCGTGGCCGAGGAGCTGCGGGAGCAGCACAGCCCGGTCTACGTCTGCGCGCTCTGCCCCGGCCCGGTGAACACCGAGTTCAACGACCGCGCCGACGTCGTCTTCGCGCTCAAGGGCATCTCACCGGAGCTCTGCGTGGAAGAAGCCATGCGCGGGATGCTCCGCCGCAAGACCATCATCGTGCCCTCGGCCCTGATGCGGGCCGCCACCACGGCCCAGAAGCTCGTGCCCGCCCCGCTGCTCATGCCCATCCTCGCCCGGCAGCAGAAGCGGAAGCTGGGCCGGTGATTGACTTTTGCCCGCCGACACGATACACTAAAGTCAGACACGCACCGCCTTCCGCATATTTTTGGACGGCGGTGGAACATCATGCTATTGCAGGAGGAATTTTTCCATGAAGATCGCACTCATCAACGAAAACAGCCAGGCCGCCAAGAACGGCCTCATCGAAGCAGCGCTGAAGAAGGTCGTGGAGCCCATGGGCCACGAGGTGGTCAACTACGGCATGTATGCCGCCGACGACAAGGCACAGCTGACCTATGTGCAGTGCGGCATCCTGGCCGCCATCCTGCTGAACAGCGGCGCAGCCGACTATGTCATCACCGGCTGCGGCACCGGCGAGGGTGCCATGCTGGCGCTGAACAGCTTCCCCGGCGTCATCTGCGGCCATGTGGAGGACCCCGTGGATGCCTACACCTTTGCCCACGTCAACGACGGCAACGCCGTGGCCATGCCGTTCGCCAAGGGCTTCGGCTGGGGCGGTGAGCTCAACCTCGAATACTGCTTCGAGAAGCTGTTCGGCTTCGGCCACGGCCAGGGCTACCCCAAGGAGCGCGTGGAGCCGGAGCAGCGCAACAAGAAGATCCTGGACGGCGTCCGCGCCGCCACCTTCAAGCCCCTCATCGAGTGCCTGCAGAGCATCGACCAGGACCTGCTGAAGGGTGCCGTGGCCGGTGAGAAGTTCAGCGAGCTCTTCTTTGCTTCCTGCAAGGACGACGCGCTGGCTGCCTACATCAAGACCCTGCTGTAATTTTTGCCAAGGAGACGCACGATGAGCGCTTTGTATCACTTCAACGCAGCCGCTTCGGAGGTTCTGGAACTGTTTCTGGAATCCGCCGTGCCCATGATCGCCGGGCTGGCAGAGGTCATCGGCCTGTTCATCATCGTCACGAGTCTGGTGCGGGCGACCTACCATTACATCCGCGCCTTCTTCTTCCACGACCGGTACGATTTCCACCACGAGATGAGCAGCGGCCTGACCACCGCGCTGGAATTTCTGATGTCGGCCGAGATCGCCAAGACCTTTCTGCTGCAAAACCTCGAATCCGTGGTGCCGCTGGCGGCCACGTTCGCGCTGCGGGCTTTGATGAGTCTGCTGCTGCACGTCGAGATGCGGGGCCAGCATAAGACGGAGAAATGACTCCCCCGCCGCCGGGCCGCGGCTTCGTCCAAACTTTTCCGGTCCATTTCCCACCCGGATTGTGAAAAACGTAAAAAATACGGTCTGGCACTTGACACTTTGACCAAAACGCTCTATACTCGTGCCATCGAAAGCAAAGGCGCTGACGGAAGCAATTCCGCCAGCGCTTTTTGTGTTTTCGGCAGAAGTTCGGACTTCTGTGCTTCCGGGGGAAGATCGAGGGCCTCCGGAGGGGAAGATCCGCGCTGCCGCGCAGATAGAGGGGCGCAGCAGCCGGAGTACGCAAGGCCGGTTCTGGTGGCCGGCCGCATAACAAATGGGGAGGTATCCAGTTATGTTCCGTTCCGTAGACACCTGCTGGGTGTTGGTGGCCGCGTTCCTGGTCTACTTCATGCAGGCGGGCTTCGCGCTGTGTGAGGCAGGTTTTACCCGCGCCAAAAACACCGGCAACATCCTCATGAAAAACATGATGGATTTTTGCATCGGCACCCCGTGCTACTGGCTCATCGGCTTCGGCCTGATGTTCGGCGGCACCGGCGCACTGATCG
>OGES01001903.1_pt1 | contig 15220 bp, 8 predicted proteins | sample 1570711 | NCBI WGS metagenome assembly OGES01 (sample SAMEA2582133, study PRJEB24529) | metagenome | biome: Human gut stool | place: China | collected 2011 | reverse complement strand
ATAACTACGTTCTGCTTGATAGGCCAGCTCTAATTGTCTCTCTTCCCCTAGCCACCGACGGCATCTTGAACTCGTAATCAAAAGGGAAGTTAGCATCCGACGGCGCATCGCCATATTTCACGGCAAACGTCATGGGTAACTTGCCCGAAGGATTCACCTCTCCGGTCAGGATATCCGTGATACAATTGCCCACCTCTTGTCCCGGCTGGAAGGCACAAACCACTGCATCTGCCAGTCCCTTCCAAGAAGCAGTTTCCACCGGGCTGCAGATGTTGAGAACCACCACCAGTTTCTTGCCTGCAGCATGATAAGCGGCAGACACTTGCTTAATCAGAGCCAATTCGTTCTCCTTCAGGAGGAAATCTTCCACACGGCGGTCACAGCCCTCGCCACTGACACGCCCCAGCGTAAGCACGGCAATGTCGTTGGCTTTCACTTGTGCAGCCAGTTCCTCGGCAGTGGGCAGGAACTCCTCGGCACGGGGCAGCGGAGTAAAGGCGAAAGGTGGTTTTCCGTGAGGAAAAAGCCGTTTCTGCTCGTCGGCCATATGCTTCTTGTAGCGGTTCAGCAATTCTTTGTCCACGGTGTAGCCCGCATTGCGCAAACCTTCTACCATAGAAACCGTGTAATAGCCGATGCCCGTACTGCCAAAGCCCATGCCGGCAGGAACCATGTCATAGGAAGTAGTTCCATAAAGGGCCACTTTTTTGATGCCGGCAGCCATGGGTAGCGCCTGCTTGTTATCCAGCAGCACGATACCTTCCGCACCTATCTCACGGTCTACTTGCGCATGAGCCTCCAAGTCGGTTTTATTGGGATACTCGTAGCCGGCAAAGGTATGGCTCTTGACCACAAACTCCAGCACACGCTTCACGCTGCGGTCGAGGAGTGCCAAATCCAGTGTACCACTCTCTACGGCTTTCAAAATAGCTTTATACTGGCGGTCCTGCCCCGGTTGAAGCATATCGTTTCCTGCTACGATGGAGGTCACGGCATCTTTTCCGGCATTCCAGTCGGACATCACCAGTCCCTTGAATCCCCATTCGTCGCGGAGGATGTCTTCTGTCAGTTCACGGTCCTCGCAGGTATATTTGCCGTTCACCTTATTGTAGGCGGTCATCACGCTCCAGGGCTGAGACTCTTTGACAGCAATCTCAAAGCACTTCAAATACAGCTCGCGCAAGGGGCGTTGTGTCAGGCGAGAGTCGTTGTTATTGCGGTTGGTCTCCTGGTTGTTTACGGCAAAGTGTTTCAGGCAGGTACCTGTCCCCCGGCTCTGGACTCCGTTGATATAGGCAGCAGCCATTTTACCAGCCAACACCGGATCTTCCGAATAATATTCATGGTTACGTCCGCAGAGCACATTTCGCATCAGGTTGACACCCGGTGCCAGCAACACATCCAAACCATAATCCTTCACCTCCGTACCCAAAGTACGTCCCACCTTGTGGGCTGCATCCGGATTGAAAGTTGCTGCCACCGTGGTGCTGGAAGGAAATTCCGTAGCATGATAAGTACGGCTGTCGAATTCCCGCTTGGCAGCCATCGCCAACCGGTGCGGTCCGTCGGCAAGATAGGCGGAAGGGATACCCAGTCGGGGAATGTCGTAAGTACGTCCCGCTGTTCCGGGAAACTTGGTATCACTTCCCATCGACATTCCACAACCGATAACGAGGTGTACCTTCTCTTCGAGGGTCATGGCACTGACTACTTCGTCGATATTATCGGCACGCAGTCTGACTGACTGATTCGAACCGGTCGTCTGTGCAGTCAAGGCAGATGCCAGACAGAGTGAAAATAAAGTAATTGACAATCTTCTCATATATATTATATTTAAAAAGCCACAAAAGAAGCCCCCGTACAATTAGATGATTTCCACGGGGGACTTCTTCTACAAACAATTAATCAGTTAGAAAAATCTAATTTTGTCTATCTGCATCAGATGACGAAGTTAGATTTTGATTCTTTATACGCTTTACCAACCTGCATTTTGTTCCATATTCGGATTCAAGCGGATCTCCTTTGCCGGAATAGGCAACAAATAATGTCTTTCCTTGAAACCATAACGCGTTTTATCCTTGTTATACTGAATGTATTCTACCGCTACATTATCCGGCTCATCTTTTCCTGCCTTATTTGACAAGATAGGTGTTCTTTCACCCTGATCCTTAAGCAAAGCCTCCGCATCTTTCCAACGGATAATATCCTGATAACGGGTATATTCAGAACAGAGTTCCAGTCTCTTTTCCAATTTAATGGCATCCAAGGTAGCCGTCTTTGCATCCAATCTTGCACGCTGACGCACCTCATTCAAGCAAGCATCAGCTTCGGATTGATTGCCATCCTTCAGGTTTGCTTCAGCTGCCAGTAACAAGACTTCAGCATAACGCATCCAACGATAGTTATTATATGAACACCAGAACCCAGCAGGAGATTCTACATTCGAGAAGCGACGCTTCCACATGAAATAACCTTCATTAATCAAACTCTGCCCTTTGGCAACCTTGGCACCCAATTGAGTAATTTGGTCATAGGTTTTCATTGTCTGATTCAACCGATAACCATCTACACCCTCTTCCTGAACAAATGCATCATACAACTTTTTCTGAGGAACCATAAATCCCCATCCGGTACCATTAAACTGATTGTTAGAGCCAGACATATCCAACTTATCAGTGCGCCAATGATTCATCACCTCAAAGAAACTGAACTCATCCATGGAATTACTTGCATCAAAAATACGGTTACTTTCGAGCATACTTTCACAATTATACTCAGCCTTGTAGGTCAAGATATCCTCATAATTTCCATCATAAAGTTTATACTTACCGCTAGCTCTAACCTCATTCAAGACAACAGCAGCTTCATGGAATTTTTCTTGCCATAAATAAGCTTTACCCAATATAGCTTGTGCCAACTGCTTGGTAACACGCCATGTCGTTTTATCATCTACACTCTTCTTTTCCTCCAAGAGTCCTGAATTGATAGCTTCAGTCAGGTCCCGCTCTATCAACGCCCAAATATCAGCCTTAGGCGAACGAGCCAACTGATATTCGGATTTATCAAGCTCATGGTCTACCAATGGTACATCACCCCACATAGAAACTAAATCAAAATAAGCAAAAGCACGGAAAAACTTGGCTTCAGCACAAGCCTTCTTCTTCAAATCAGTATCAGGCTCAACACGTCCCAGAATCACATTCGCCTTATAAATAAGCTGATAGTAGCTTTCCCATACGCCTCCGATAAAACTTTGGTCTGAGCCAAATGAATATTCATTACAGCCTTCCAGCTCTGCATTGTCATTACGACCACCACCACCTGCCCAAACATCGTCCGAAAGGGCATTCTTCATCATCGTATAGTTATAGTATGTACCCTTGAGTTGTATATAAAGCGCATCAGCTGCTGCTTGAGCTTGTTCGTCAGTTTTATAATAAGTGGAAAAGTCCAATACACCTTTTTGAGGTATATCCAATTTGTCTTCACACGAAGTGCCAGCCAATATAAGGAGCGCTCCGAGCATTAAAGAATATCTTAATTTCATATGTTTTTCATTTTAATAAGTTCATAAAAATCAGAATGTCACACTCAAACCAAGAACAACCTTCTTTGAATTAGGATAACTACCTTTATCCACACCTAATGAATTTCCGACACCGGTAACTTCAGGGTCAAAACCAGGATAGTCTGTAAAAGTAAAGAAGTCCTCAAGTGAGCCATATATACGTAGATTTTCAATTGCTACCTTCTTAATCAGTTGCTTCGGGAAAGAATAACCTAACTGAATCTGTTTAATTTTAAAATAAGAACCGTCAAATACACAACCGGAAGAAGTCAGATACTTGGTATAATCTGTAGCGCCTGATGCAGGAGTCTTCCCATTGCGATTGCTTTCTGTCCAACGGTTTTTTGTAAAATAAGTCAGCTGATTCAAATTGTAATCCACACGGTTCAAGCCACAGAACACATCGTTACCTTGAGAACCCGTACCAAACAAGATAAAATCAAATCCCTTCCAAGCTGCATTCAAGGTAATACCATAAGTATAGTCGGCAATTCCCTTACCAATTTCTGTCTTATCATTATCCGTAATACCTTCTACACCATCAATATCTCTAAAGATTGGCTCACCGGTTTTTGAATCCACACCCATGAAATCATAACCATAAAAATACCACGCGGGCTTACCTACCTCAAAACGGGTAATGGCTCCATAAGTCACATAAGTAGCCCCATCAATACTTGATAAAGACTCATGCATCTTGGTCACTTTATTCTTCAATGTAGCAACGTTGGCACGGACACCATAAGCAAAGTCACCAATACGATCTTGCCATCCCAGTTCCAATTCAAACCCCTTGTTCGTAATATTACCGGCATTAACTGGCGAGAAACTGTTACCTACTACAGTTGAAGCCTTAATGCCCGAAACAATCAGGTCTTTTGTCTTTTTATGGAAATAATCGGCTGTAACAGTCAAACGGCTATTCAAGAAACGGGCATCAATACCTATATTGGTTTGTTCAGAAGTTTCCCATTTAAGTCCGTCATTACCGGTAGCAGAGGGAGCATAACCATTGATGTAAGAGAAATTATTATTATCACCTACAGCCAAATGCCCGGTAGCACCAATTGATACATTCCATTTATAACCGCCCAATGATGCAGTAGAACCATTCTGTCCCCAACTGGCACGGAGCTTTAATTGTGACAGCCAGTCTTCAGTTCCTTTCATAAAATTTTCCTCCGAAAGAACCCAACCCAAAGAAACTGCCGGGAAATAGCCCCAACGTTTGTTCTTTGGCAACACAGAGAGGTCAGCAGCATCGGCACGCAGTGAGAACTGAGCCATGTACTTTCCGGCATAGTCATAATTCAAACGTCCGAAGTAAGATAATTTACGAGTATAGGTAGGCTCACCACCACTTACATCCTTTACAGCATCAGATGTAGCATAGGCAAAGTAGAAGAAATTAGGATCATTCTGCAAGAAACCCAAATGCGAAACTCTGTTAATCACATTTCCCCACATATCTGTAGTATCTTCATTATATCCCTTCTTACTTCCGCTAACGCCATAAGAACGGCTCTGACTATAAGAAGTTCCCAACATCAATGTTGCGTTGTGTTTGCCAAAAGAACGGGTGTAGTTCAAAAAGTTCTCCCACTGATAATAGGTTGGGCTATAATCCGAAGCCGAAACCTCCACCCAATCACGTTTAGCCTTGTCAGTATAGTAATAAGATTGCCCCACGCCATAAGAGGAAGTTGAAGCCAAACGATAAGAAAGACGAGAAGTAACGGTAAGCCCCTTGATAGGCATAAAATTCAAATAAGTAGAACCATTGATATTAAAGCCTCTGTTCTTGGTATAAGAGTTGTCACGCATGGCAAAAGGATTGATAGCTTCGGCATTGCCAGTGAAAGCTGATACACCATAAAGGTTGCCGTTTCCATCGCCCAACATATTCTTATGATCCTTATAGATGGTAGCCATATTCAACGGCAAGTCATCAATAGGATAAAGAGGCTTGGTCAGAGGGTCTAATTGTAATACAGAAAGCATCATGCTACCATACTCATTGCCCTCGGCTACGGACTGAGTTTTGTAGTGCTCAATCTGATTATTGGTACCTACCTCCAGCCAAGGTTTGATTTTCCAGCTGGCATTTACCATTCCCGTGAGTCGTTCATAAGTATCGGCATTGCCGACAATCATACCGTCGTTATCAAGGTGGGACAATGACAGATAGAAAGAACCTCTGTCGCTACCACCTTGGAAAGTCACATTATGACGTACCATCGAACTGTTTTCAAAAGCCTCATCGACCCAATCCGTATCGGTTTTTCCATCCCAATAGGTATCAAAAGCACTCTGGGTAAGCTTCTTGTTTTCCAAGAAGAATTCCTTGTACTGCGCAGCATTCATTACTTCGGGTACTTTACCCAAACTCTGTGAAGTATATTGAAAATCGTATGTGATTTTACCGTTTCCTTTTCCTTTCTTTGTAGTAATCAATACTACACCGTTACCGGCAGCAGCGCCATAGATAGCTGCAGAAGCACCATCCTTCAAAACTTCCATAGACTCAATGTCATTAGGGTCAATACCACCAATATCGCTGGCAATACGTCCATCCACTACATACAGCGGATCGCAAGAGCCGTTAGAACTTATTCCACGGATACGCACCTGTGGAGAAGCACCCGGTTTAGCAGATGCACTGAGCACTTGCACACCAGCAGTTTTACCCTGCAATGCCTGCTCAGCACGGGTAATGGTACGTGCTTCCATATCTTCTGATTTTACCGAAGATACGGCACCGGTCAGTGAACTTTTCTTCTGCACGCCATAACCTACCACCACCACTTCATCCAGCGTTTTAGTGTCTTCTTTCAATATCACATTCATTACTCCTGCCACTGCTTTCTTTTCTTGTGTCAGGTAGCCGATGTAGGAATAGACAATCGTCGCTCCTTCTTTTACAGACAAAGAGTAGTTGCCGTCCATATCCGTAATGACACCGTTGGTAGTGCCTTTCTCAAAGATACTCACGCCAATCATCGGCTCGTTCAGGTCATCAGTAACTCTACCGTTCACCTTTACTGTCTGGGCTTGTGCCAGACTGAAAGGAAGACAGATCAATAGGAAGAGTGCCATAGCTGCAAGTCTCTTCCGAGCTGTTTGCTTCAGATTTTGTTTCATTTGATTAAATTAGATTTATGTTAATAATAAAAGGTTTCTTAAGAAAGTGTCAGAACCCACGTGTAGGAAATGCCATCACTACCTCCAGCAGTTCCTTGTCATGGTTATACTTCACTTGGCAATCGTTATTGAAAATCATCGTTGCTCCCTTTTCTGCGGTATAAGGTTCCCACTCGGGTAACCCTTCGGCATTGGGATTGCCCGTACGGGCAAAGTTCAACCACGCGCTGCTCATCTTTTCGCCCAAAGCTTGTGCTTCAGCGCCACCCCCGGTCATGGAAGCGTGGCGCACTACATTGTTGAAGGCAAAGGGAATGTCCATGCAGTGCGTGCTGCGAAACATGCCGTCAAGTACGGGCGATTCCCATGCGAACATGTACATATAGACCGGAGCACCCTGCTGCGCAGCTTTCAGTTTAGCCTGCTCCACAGCACCGGGACGGAACACGAAGTCCACATCCACCAAATCTTTAGGCTGATAGCCGGGGTAGGCTTTCTCGAAAGCGGTAAGGAACTCGTCCGTACGTTCGCCGTATTTCTTTTGCAGGAATTCCACCGCTTTTTCTTTGGTAATGGTACGGAAAGCGGGGACATAAGTACTCATGGTAAATTCGTGCAGAGTAGTGCCAATCATTACCGGAATGCCCTTGCTTTGTGCTGGAGCTTGAGGGTCGAAAGGCTGTACGGGCAGTACATCGCCGTCCACCGTAGGCGCCCAGCCAAAAATGAAGGAAGACACCCCCTCCTTCTCTGCCTCTGCACGCACTTTGGCTATCGCCTTGTCACCGGCGGCAAGCACCTTGTCATACGGCATCTTGCAGAGTTCGTCTATCTGCGAAGCCTTCAGACCAAGTTCTTCCATCACGAAACTACCAATGCGACGAGAATACTTTTGCTCCATCGTGCGAAGCATAGATCCGCTTTGTACAATGGCTTTATGGAACAAGCCTCTCGCCGATGGCGTGGCAAGTAGCGTAGAGACCTTGCCTCCTCCACCGGATTGACCGAAAATGGTAACATTCCGAGCATCTCCACCGAAGGATTCTATATTCTTATTCACCCATTGCAGTGCCGCCACCAGATCAAGCAGTCCGGCATTGCCCGATTTTGCATATTTATCGCCATAGGCGGAAAGGTCGAGAAAACCCAGGACGTTGAGACGATGATTCAGCGTCACAACCACTGCATCCCCTTTCTTTGCCAGATTTGTTCCGTCATACGAGGGAAGCTCCTGACCACTGCCGGCGGAATAACCTCCACCATGCAGCCACACCATGACGGGGCGTTTCTTCCCGTCTTTCAGTCCCGGTGTCCAGATATTCACCCGCAGACAATTCTCGTCAGGATAACCGTCATCCCAGTTGAAGGCAAACGCCTGCTCGTCGCTGTACCATCCCATGCGCTTGCCTTGCGGACAAGTAGGGCCGTAGGCACGACTGCTACGGACACCTTCCCATTTGTCAACTGCTACAGTTGCCGAAGAAGCCGTAATCTCCCCCTCCTGCCCACAAGCAGATGCTTTCTCTATTTTAGCTGTCCCTCCGCACGAGGAAAGTAGGATGGCGGAGAATGCTAACACTGACAAGAATTGCTTTTTCATATTATGTATTAGTTTTATGTTTTTATGATTGCAATATTAGCACATTCTCCCCAGAAGGATTTTCTACGTTATCCAAACGGCTTTCCCCGATGTTCAAAACAGCTTTCTCCAATGTTCAAATGTTTGCAGATTTGTTCAAAACATGCTCTCCGGCAGTCTCTCTCTCAATTTTTATGAGTATTTTCGCATCGTAATGCAGAGATTCGTTGAACAAAACAAATGGATGACATGCCAATGCTTTTAGTCTACACTATATATTATGAAATACATTAAATACTTACTTCTATTGTGTTTAATCACCGCGTGCAATCCGTCGGACACAAAGCCCACACCGGAAGGCAGCATCGAAAGCCCCGTCATCACCAATGACCTCTCCAATCAGAAGGTCACCGCCTTTGCCGAAGATGCACAAGGACACATTTGGATAGGAACTTCACGAGGGGTAAACAAATATAATGTACACGAATATCATCAGTATTACTGTACGGATGACTCGCTGGATATACCCGATAATCAAATCAACGACCTCTTCCGTGATTCACAAGGCCGGTTGTGGGTAGTCACCGTAAATGGAACCAGCCTATACACAGACAAAGATAATTTCCAAAATATCCCACTGGACTTCCCCAATAAAAACGGCATCCAAATACTCGAGAACAAAGACGGAAAGATTTTTCTGAACATGATGCACAACCTTGCCGTATATAATCCGCAAACACACAAATTTGATGTGCCCATCAAGATATTCGACCCGAACTATACCTTCAACAACCGCTGCTTCATAGACCAGAGCAACAAACTGTGGGCAGTGACCCCACTGTCTCTGCGCCGCTACAACTCCTCCACACTAGCGCTGGAAGACTCCATTCCAATGCAAGGCATTTTTCCCACCCACTTCTTCATGCACACCAACGGAATCCTATGGCTGGCGGGAAACCGCCAGATAACATTGTTCGACACACATACGCACAAATTCAAGGAAACACCCCAAGCCCTTCGGAGCCATCCGTTGCTGCTGCATGCCAACGTCAACTACATCCACCCTTACGGCAGCAACAGCCTGCTGCTGAATACCGCCCAACAAGGAATGTTTCTCTACAACTACGTGGAAGGATACGTGATACATCAGAGCGAAAACGGTTTTCCCTTCGAAGTGCCTCACTTCAAGATAAGCACCATGTTTACCGACTCACAGAAAAACCTGTGGATAGGCTCTGTAGACCAAGGCTATGTCGTGCGTTACAACTATAAAGAACGTTTCAACACCAATAATCATCTCAGCTCATACCTGAACCGAAAGTCAGTGCTGTCCGTGGCAGTGGACAAGGAGCGAAATCTCTGGATGGCCACCATGATAGACGGGCTGTACGTTTACAACATGGACAGCCACGAAGTGAAAGAAGTGGACTCGGCTAGACTTCCGGGAAAAAGCGCTACCGACAAACCGGACATCACACGCGTATTCGTAGATGACGAGGGCTACATCTGGCTGGCGGCCCTCTATGCGAGCAAGGTGATGAAATGCAGCTATAAAAACGGCATACTGAAGACAGAGTCTATTCATGACATCTTCCTACCACTGTCGTTTGCACAAGATCGTTGTGGAACAATTTGGGTGGGTACATACAGCCCTAAACTTTATGCCAAAAAGCGTAAAGAAAAAGAATTTGTCCAAACAAAAGTATTTTCCTGGACGGGAACCTTCATACCCGGACTCCTTCCACGCAACAACGGAAAGATGTGGACCACTGCCTTCATGAACCCAGTCATGCAAATCAATCCCGACAATTGGGAAAGCGCTGAAGTACCATTCGAGAACACCGACTGGCAAGCTTGTATCCAACGTTCAGTATTCATCCCTACCGACATCTTCGAAGACAGTCGTGGAGATGTATGGATTGGGACCGTCAGCAACGGACTGCTGCACTATTCTGCCGCCACCGGAAAAATCGAGACCATAGAGGGTACACCCTGCCGGGACATCTCTTGCATTGAGGAAGATGCACAAGGCAATATATGGGCAGGCACACAATACGGGCTGGGCAAATATGACCGCACCGTAGGGAAATTTACCAACTACTATGCCGCCGACGGCATAGGCGGCAATCAGTTTTACGACCGTTCTTCATGCCGCCTGCCCGACGGGACACTTGTTTTTGGCGGTACGCACGGGCTGACTTTCTTCAACCCTATGGACGTAAGTACCAAACGGGAAATTCCACTGCTCTTCGAGGATTTGAAGATACACAACCGGTTGGCACGCCCACAAGACAGCGAAAGTATAGACAAGCACCTCTCCTACCGACCGGACATCTGCCTGGACCACAATCAGAATGGTTTCAGCATCTCCTTTGCCGCACTGGACTACTGCGAATATGAACGCGTACATTATTATTACAAGATGGACGGTTTCGACAAATATTGGATTGATGCCCGCAACAACCGCGAGGCCTACTATGCCAATCTGCCTGCCGGTACCTACACCTTCAAAGTTAAAATAACCAATAACGACAAGAGCATTGTAGAAAGGGAGAATTCCATACGCGTCATCGTAAAGCCCGCCCCTTGGCAAACGTGGTGGGCATGGTGTATCTATCTGCTTATTGCCGCCGCCATCATCGGTATCTTCATCCGTGCCTGGCTACGTATCAAGCAGGAAAAAGAAACCACCCGGCGTGCCAAACTTGAGAAGGAGCAGGAACAACGGGTGAACCGCATGAACATGAGTTTCTTTGCCAACATCTCGCACGAGTTCCGCACCCCGCTCACCATGATTTCGGGCCCGGTGACACAACTTTGCGAAAGTCCCAAGATAGAGGGAGAAAACAAACAACTGCTTTACATCGTACAACGCAGTGTGGGGCGCATGCTCCGTCTGGTGAACCAGCTGATGGACTTCAACAAACTGGAGAATGACACCCTGAAGCTGCGAGTGAAACGGACTGACATCATCTCGCAACTGCAACGCTTTGTAGATATTTTCCGCATCAACGCCAACGAGAAAGGCATCGCACTGAACACTTATGGCCTGGAGGATACTTTCCTCATGTGGCTGGACGTGGACAAGCTGGACAAGATTGTAGGAAACCTGCTTTCAAACGCCTTGAAGTTCACTCCGAACGGTGGGAAAGTGGAACTGTGCTTCGACGTCATTACCCGCGAAGAGGCTGCGCGTCTCTTTACGCTGACCGACAAAGACATCGACACGCAATACGTCAAAGTTGCCGTGGCCGACAGCGGGAACGGAATCCCCGAGGAACAGTTGGAGAAGGTATTCGAACGCTACTACCAACTGGACAATCAATCCAAAGGCACCTATAACTGGGGAACCGGCATCGGCTTGTACTACGCCCGCAGCCTGGCGCTGCTGCATCACGGCTACCTGAAAGCCGGTAACCGTACCGAAGGAAGCGGAGCCGTCTTCACCCTGCTGCTGCCGGTGAATGACCTCTCCTATACCCCCGAAGAATGTACCCTCCCCGAAGAAGAACAGAACAAGGCGTTTCCGATACAAACGGAAGAACAGTATCAACTGGAAAACACAGAGAGCATCCGGCAACAAAAGCAAACCCTGCTGGTGGTAGACGATGATACGGAAGTGGCCCACTACCTGAAGGCCCTGCTTTCTCCCGTCTACAACGTTGTCTGCCGCTTCGATGCCGACAGCGCCTTCAAAGCCATGAGCGAAGAAGCTCCCGACCTCGTACTGAGCGATGTAGTGATGCCCGGAAGAAACGGTTACGACCTCTGCCGACAGATAAAGGAAGACTTGCAACTATGCCACATCCCCGTGATACTGGTAACAGCCAAAGCTACTGTAGAGAACCAGGTGGAAGGTCTGAATACCGGTGCAGATGCCTACGTGACGAAACCTTTCGAGCCCAACTACCTGTTGGCGCTTATCAAATCCCAACTGAAAAACCGCGAGAAAGTGCGCAGCCTCCTGAGCCAGTCCACCCAAACGGATAAGATTGAGGGAAATGTGCTTTCGCCGCAAGACAACACTTTCATGACCGAGCTTTACCACCTGATGGAGAACGAACTCTCCAATCCGGAGCTGGACGTGGCACGCATGACCGAGCTACTGAAAATCTCCCGTACCAAGTTCTATTATAAGGTAAAGGGGCTGACGGGTGAGAACCCCAGCGTATTCTTCAAGACCTACAAGCTGAACCGTGCCGCCAAATTGATAAAGGAAGGGAAATATACCATCTCAGAGATAGCGGACATGACGGGATTCAGTACACTGTCCCATTTCTCGACCAGCTTCAAGAAACAATTCGGGGCGACGCCGAGCGAATACAGCAAGTAAAAAACCAGTCGGTTCAAATTTATTCATTACATTTGTACCATTCTTAAAAAAACTTTTTATCCATGGCACACCGACTGAATACCAACAAGCAGTTTATGATAGGCAACGGCATCCTTGCTTTCGCCGTGATTTTTGTAGTTGTCATCTTTGTCTACATGAGCATGAGGCTGCAACAACGAAAAGAAGGAGAACGCAACTTCATTGAGACATACACCATCACACTGACGAAAGGATTTGCCGGAGATTCCACTTCCATATTCATCAACGACAGCCTGCTGGTGAACCGCACCATTGCAGAAGAACCTTTCACCATCGAAGTGAAACGCTTTGCCGAGCAAAACGCACTCATGATTGTAAACAATGCAACTGAAAAGCTTTCCTTATTTGAGCTAAGCGAAAAAGGGGGCGAATACCGGTTCGAGAAGGAAGGGGAAGAGGTGAAGCAGCTGGCAAAAAATTAGGGATAAAAAGTTGTGAAGCATTTTGCTCTCATATTTCGGAGTCAACAAGCTTTTTCCTGGCTTACCAACAGCCACTACAAAGACATCACATAACTTTTGCAGTGCTACTGCAAAGACATTACACAACTCCTGCAGTGACACTGCAGCGATACTGCACTCCTTTTGCAGCGTTACTGCAAAACAGTTGCAGTGTCACTGCAAAGGTGTTGCAGCAGCACTGCAAAAGGAGTGCAGTGACAGTGCAAGAGGTATGCAGTAGTTTTGCAGTATCACTGTCTGTAAAACAAGGAACTACTTACCGTCCATACTAATCTCTAACCATTTATTTTCGTTTGATATTTCCGAAGCTCCGCTCTCAATGCTTGTGCCTTTCCATCAGTCATCCGGTCGAGCAAATCCCAGAAACGCTCCCCGTGATTCATCTCGCGGGTATGTGCCAGTTCGTGCAGTAGCACGTAGTCTATCAGATGCTTGGGAAGAAGTACCAGATAATAGGAAAGGTTGATATTGCCTTGTGCCGAACAGCTTCCCCAACGCCCGCTGCTGGAATTTATCTTCACACTCTTGTAAGGAAGGTTGTGCTGCATGGAAAGCATATACAGACGGGGCGGAAGAACAATTTTCGCATTTCGCCGTAAAGCTTCCTCAATTACATTGCGCAGCCAAGCCTGCAGCTTCTCATCCGAGAAATCGGCATCAGGAGGACAGATTATCTGCATTTCCCCCAATTCCGAACGGGACAAGAACCGTTCCCGTTGTCCGCTTTCAGACGCGGACGAAGCTGCTCGATGGCACTCTCTACCTCGGCAAGAGAAGTCCGGGGAGGCACAGTCACGTAAATTCCGTCCTCCTTTGTACGGAAAGTGAGGCGCCGTGCCCGGGCATTGACCCGGACAAACAAAGGACCAAGCTCTTTATCTTCTATAATGCGGTTTACTGTCATAAATCAAAGCCTCTCCCATAGGAAAGGGGCGGGAAGAGGCTTTGCAAATGAACAAAGAATCGTCCAAAAACGCAAGCAAATACCTGACAAAAGCGGACGGAGTGTCCGATAATGAACACTACACAAAAGCGACTATCCTTTAATAATCAACATTTTACACTTATGGCACAATAATTGATTAAAGTATGATGACCGAGCGTCCTTTGAAAAAAGCATTTTTATATGCAACTTTTTCAAGGCAGATCACGTCTAACTAATAAATACTGAATCACAAAAAACAAAAGAATATGAAAGCTCTAACAACATTTATCGCAATCGCCTTATTGGCATTCAGTACAACCGCTTGTTCACAACAACACACATACCGTTCCGGAGGCTTCGGCAGCAAGACGGTCAAGGCAAGCAAGAATTATGTAACCAAAGACATAAAAGTGGACAACTTCACCAAGCTGAGTGTAGCCGGCAGCCCCGACGTGACCTACACGCAGAAGTCCGGCAAACCGACAGTGGAAGTATACACCTCGGACAACATTGTAGACTTACTGGATATCCGTGTCAAGGACAATACCCTCTACATCGGCTTCAAGAAGAACGTCAGCGTATCCTATAATAAACTGGAAGTACGTGTGTCCGCAGAAAAGCTGAACGGCATTGCCGTGGCAGGTTCGGGAGACGTGGAACTGAAAAACGGACTGAAGACGGATGACATCAAAATCTCTGTGGCTGGTTCGGGTGACATCAGTGGAAACAACATCTCCTGCACAGACCTCGATATTTCCATCGCAGGCTCGGGAGACATCAATAGCAGCAACATCACTTGCAATGACCTCCAAGTATCCGTTGCAGGTTCAGGTGACATGAAGCTGAATAACGTAACCGCCAACTTCACCAGAGCATCCGTTGCCGGTTCGGGTACCGCCATCCTGAGCGGCAGTACCCAAGAAGCTGAATACAGCGTGGCAGGTTCGGGTGATTTGCTTGCTTCCGATTTCGTTGCCAAGAAAGCATCTGCCAGTGTTGCCGGTTCAGGCGACATCAAGTGCCATGCCACAGATTTCCTGAAAGTACGCACCAGCGGAAGCGGCAGTGTAGGCTACAAGGGTAATCCGGAACTGGACTATCCCAAGAAAGGACTGTATAAACTCTAACATAGAAAACATAGATTAAATAGGAAATATAGGTTTTAAGATTAATT
>OGES01001892.1_pt1 | contig 15306 bp, 10 predicted proteins | sample 1570711 | NCBI WGS metagenome assembly OGES01 (sample SAMEA2582133, study PRJEB24529) | metagenome | biome: Human gut stool | place: China | collected 2011 | reverse complement strand
GTTTCATTGTCACTTCTGTTTGTTCCTAAGTGACAACCTTTTTCAGGGAAGTACAAACAGAATGTTTTTTCCATAACCAATCGACCTTTACTACATCCCCACTTACTCTTCCATATCGAAAAAAATATAATTTTTATTCAATACAACGATTATATTGAATATTTTTATTACCTTTGCGATGTAGAAAAGGAAGAGCCGGCAGGCTCCTAACCACATACCGGTGAAGAGTGGTGAAGAGTGGGTGAAGAGTGAACAAAAACTCTTCACCACGCCAAATGCCTTGTTTATAGGCATTTACAAAGGAAAGGTGAAGAGTGAAGAGTTTCTGGCTCTTCGCTGTAATAAAAAATATAAGGAATGATGGACATTAAAGGTATTTATCATGCTGACGCCAATCGCTATAGCGATGCAGAAGCGCTCTACAAGAGATGCGGCAAGAGTGGTATCTTGCTGCCTAAAATCAGTTTGGGATTCTGGCACAACTTCGGAGAGGTAGATCCTTACGAAAGAAGCCGTGCCATCACTCACTATGCCTTCGACCATGGTATCACCCACTTCGACCTGGCTAACAACTATGGACCTCCATACGGAAGTGCAGAGGAAACGATGGGCAGACTGATGAAAGATGATTTCAAACCCTATCGCGATGAACTCTTTATCTCAACCAAAGCAGGTTATGATATGTGGGAAGGTCCTTACGGCAACTGGGGTTCACGTAAGTATCTGATGGCCAGTCTGAATCAGAGTCTCAAGAGAATGAATCTCGAGTATGTTGACCTCTTCTACAGCCACCGCTACGATCCGAACACACCGCTCGAAGAAACCCTTCAAGCCATGGTAGACATTGTGAAGCAAGGCAAAGCTCTTTATCTCGGCATCAGCCGCTGGCCACTGGAAGCCCTGAAGTTTGCTGACCAATATCTGAAGGAGCGCGACTGTCCGCTGCTCATTTTCCAGGACAGACTCAACATGCTCGACCATGCGCCACAAGAGAATGGAACCTTAGATTATTGCGCAGAAAACGGCATCGGTTTCATCTCGTTCTCACCTCTGGCACAGGGACTTCTCACCGACCGATATCTCAACGGAATACCGGCAGACAGCCGTATGGCAAAAGAGCATTTTCTGAAACACTCTGCTCTAACTCCAGAACTGCTGGAACAGCTCAAGAAATGGAACGCAGAAGCAGGAGAAAGAGACGAAACACTCGCCGAAATGGCACTTGCCTGGATATTGCAGCAGAAAGGTGTAACCAGCGTATTGGTAGGAGCCAGCTCTACCGCCCAACTGGAAAAGAACATGAAGTGTGTGCATGCTAAGACATTAAATTCATAAAAAACTTGCATTTTATTTTGTTATGTGCCAAAATAAATGTAATTTTGCACCTTGAATAGGGTTATACCTTATTATATTTAAGAAAAGAAACATAATTATTAGATAAAACAATGGAATACAACTTCAGAGAAATCGAGAAGAAATGGCACCAGAAATGGGTCGAGAACAAGACCTACAAGGTGACTGAGGATGAAAACAAGAAGAAATTCTATGTGCTCAACATGTTCCCTTATCCATCAGGAGCAGGTTTGCACGTAGGTCACCCACTTGGTTATATCGCTAGCGATATCTATGCACGCTACAAGCGTTTGAACGGATTTAACGTACTGAACCCTATGGGTTACGATGCTTACGGATTGCCTGCAGAGCAGTATGCTATCCAGACAGGTCAGCACCCAGAGGTTACTACCGTAGCCAACATCAACCGTTATCGTGAGCAGCTCGACAAAATCGGCTTCTCTTTCGACTGGGACCGCGAGGTTCGTACCTGCGACCCTAAGTATTACCATTGGACTCAGTGGGCTTTCCAGAAGATGTTCAACTCATTCTTCTGCAACAGCTGCCAGAAGGCTCAGCCTATCGAGAAGCTCATCAAGCGCTTCGAGGAGAAGGGTTCTGCTGACTTGAACGTGGCTCAGAACAAGCAGATTGACTTCACAGCCGAGGAGTGGAACAGCTACGACGACGTGAAGAAGCAGCAGATCCTGATGAACTACCGCATTGCTTACCTCGGTGAAACAATGGTTAACTGGTGCCCAGGTCTGGGTACTGTACTTGCCAACGACGAGGTAGTAAACGGCGTAAGTGAGCGTGGCGGTTATCCTGTCATCCAGAAGAAGATGCAGCAGTGGTGTTTGAGAACATCAGCCTACTCTCAGCGTCTGCTCGACGGTTTGGAGACCATCCAGTGGAGCGACAGTATCAAGGAAACCCAGAAAAACTGGATTGGCCGTTCTGAGGGTACAGAGGTAGTATTCTCTGTAAAGGACAGCGACGTGAAGTTTACCATCTTCACCACCCGTGCCGATACTATGTTTGGTGTAACCTTCATGGTTCTGGCTCCAGAGAGCGAATATGTTCAGCAGGTAACTACTGCCGAGCAGAAGGAAGAGGTGGAGAAATATCTCGACTACGTGAAGAAACGTACTGAGTTGGACCGTATGGCTAACCACAGCGTAACCGGTGTATTCTCAGGAAGCTACGCCATCAATCCATTCACTGGCGAGGCAATCCCAGTATGGATTTCAGAATATGTATTGGCTGGATATGGTACAGGTGCCATCATGGCAGTACCTGCTCACGATAGCCGTGACTATGCCTTCGCCAAGCACTTCAACCTGCCTATCATTCCTCTTATCGAGGGTGCTGATGTTTCAGAGGAGAGCTTCGATGCCAAGGAAGGTATCGTAACCAACTCACCTGTAGCAGGCAAGAGCAGCATGGACGGTTTCTCTCTGAACGGACTCACCGTGAAGGAGGCTATCGCAGCTACCAAGAAATTTGTTACCGAGAAGGGCATCGGCCGAGTAAAGGTAAACTATCGTCTCCGCGACGCCATCTTCTCCCGTCAGCGCTACTGGGGTGAGCCATTCCCTGTATATTACAAGGACGGAATGCCACAGATGGTTCCAGAGGAGTGCCTGCCACTCGAATTGCCTGAGATTGAGACCTATAAGCCAACAGAAACTGGCGAGCCACCATTGGGCAGAGCCAAGAAGTGGGCTTGGGATGCCGAGAAGAAAGAGGTGGTTGACAAGAGCCTCGTAGATAACAAGACTGTATTCCCACTGGAGCTCAACACCATGCCAGGTTTCGCTGGTTCTTCTGCTTACTACCTGCGCTACATGGATCCTCACAACGATGAGGCACTCGTAAGCAAGGAGGCTGATGAGTACTGGCAGAATGTAGACCTCTACGTAGGTGGTTGCGAGCATGCTACCGGTCACTTGATTTACTCCCGTTTCTGGAACAAGTTCCTCTTCGACCTCGGCGTAAGCTGCAAGGAAGAGCCATTCCAGAAACTGGTGAACCAGGGTATGATTCAGGGCCGTTCTAACTTCGTTTACCGCATCAACAGCGATGACCACGACAAGGCTCCTGTATTCGTAAGTTTGAATCTGAAGAAGGATTACGACGTAACTCCTATCCACGTAGATGTAAATATCGTAAGCAACGATGTTTTGGATATTGAGGCATTCAAGGCTTGGCGCCCTGAGTATCAGAACGCTGAGTTCATCCTGGAAGATGGCAAGTACATCTGCGGATGGGCCATCGAGAAGATGTCTAAGAGTATGTTCAACGTGGTAAATCCAGATATGATTGTCGAGAAGTATGGTGCTGATACCCTGCGTCTTTACGAAATGTTCCTGGGTCCTGTAGAGGCAAGCAAGCCTTGGGATACCAACGGTATCGATGGTTGCCACCGCTTCCTGAAGAAGTTCTGGGGTCTGTTCTACGAGAACCGTACAGACAACTTCTTTCCATGCGACGAGGCAGCAAAGCCAGAGAGCCTGAAGAGCGTTCACAAGCTCATCAAGAAGGTTAGTGAGGATATCGAGAAGTTTTCTTACAATACTTCTATCTCAGCCTTCATGATTGCCGTGAACGAACTCGGTCAGCAGAAGTGCCACAACAAGGAACTCCTGAAGGATCTCGTCATCCTCATCGCTCCATTCGCTCCACACATCGCAGAAGAGTTGTGGGCAGCACTTAGCGAGCAGGGCAGCGTTTGCGATGCAGCATGGCCAAAGTATGATGAGCAGTATCTGAAGGAGAACGATATGCAGCTCACTATTTCCTTCAATGGTAAAGCTCGTTTCCAGATGACTTTCCCTGTGGATACTCCTAACGAGGAAATCCAGAAGCAGGTATTGGCAGACGAGAAGAGCCAGAAGTACTTGGAAGGATTCAACGTGTTGAAGGTAATCATCGTACCGAAGAAGATCGTCAACGTTGTGTTGAAAAAGTAATTTATAGATAACAGGAAGTTAAGGAGTTAAGGAGTAAAAGGAGTTAAGACAATTGTATATCCTGTCAATAGAAGATATACGAATACTAAAGCTATTGTCTTAACTTCTTAACTCCCTTTAACTCCTTAACTACTTTTAAAATACGAGGAAAATATTATGCAAATAGCAATCAGTCAAACAATTAAGAATGAGTGCAAGGATTATTTCTACATTACCCTTGGACTCTTGCTTTACACATTTGGATGGACCATTTTTCTGCTTCCATACCAGATAGTAACGGGTGGCGTAACGGGTATCGCAGCCGTGATTTACTACGGCACGGGGATACCTATCTATTTGTCTTATTTTCTCATTAATGCCGCCTTGCTGCTTGCAGCGCTGAAGATACTGGGATTCAAGTTCATGGTGAAGACCATCTACGCCATCATCATGCTCTCCGTGTTCCTAGCGCTGGCGCAAGACTGGATGATAGGTGAAGATGGCAAGATGGTGCAGATATTGGGAGAGGGACAGGACTTCATGTCGCTCATCATCGGCTGTCTGTTTACGGGTTTATCACTCGCCATCGTCTTTCTGCATAATGGAAGTACAGGTGGAACGGATATCATTGCTGCCATCGTCAACAAATATCACAACATCTCGCTGGGCCGTGTGCTTATCTTCGTGGATCTCCTTATCGTGGGCAGTTCATTCTTCGTCTTCAATGCAAAACCAGAGTTTACCGCGATAGACGCCGTTAGAAAGGTAGTATTCGGTCTCTGTACGATGGTGATAGAAAACCTGGTGCTCGACTATGTGATGAATGCCAAGCGAGAAAGTGTGCAGTTTATGATATTCAGCAAGAAATATCAGGAGATAGCCAATGCCATCGGTATGCAGATGGATCATGGCGTAACCATTCTCGATGGCCACGGCTGGTATACGGGCAACGAGATGAAGGTGCTCTGTATCCTAGCAAAGAAGAACGAGAGCGTCACCATCTTCCGTATCGTCAAGATCATCGACCCAAATGCCTTTGTAAGTCAGAGTTCCGTAATCGGTGTGTATGGCGAGGGATTTGATGAGATGAAGGTGAAAATCAAAGATAAAGACATTAAAACAATTAAAAGTTAAAAGTTTATAGCGGCTTCGCCGTATAGATAGCAAGAAGCACTATTGCAAGAATGCCCTATAAACTATTAACTATAAATTATAAATTTATGAAAAGAATAGTTTTTGCAACAAATAACCAGCATAAACTCCAGGAGATTCGCGACATCCTGGGCAGCGACTACGAGGTAGTATCGCTGAAGGAGATAGGATGCGATGTGGATATTCCCGAAACAGGCAACACATTGGAAGAGAATGCCTTGCAGAAGGCACAGTATGTTTATGACCATTACCACGTAAGTTGCTTTGCCGATGATACCGGTCTGGAGGTAGAGGCACTTGATGGCGCCCCTGGCGTTCACAGTGCCCGCTATGCTGAGGGTACCGACCACGACAGTGAGGCTAACATGGCTAAGCTGTTGAGAGAACTGGATGGTAAGGAAAACCGCCAGGCCCGTTTCCGCACCGTCATCTGCTACATCGAAAAGCAGGATGTATGTCCTTGCGGCTGCACCAGCATCAAGAAAATCCACCAGTTCGAGGGTATCGTAAACGGCCATATCACCACCGAGAAACATGGTACCGAAGGCTTCGGCTACGACCCAATCTTCGTTCCGGAAGGATATGACAAGAGCTTTGCCGAGCTAGGTGAGGAAATCAAGAACGGCATCAGTCACAGAGCCAGAGCCGTGGCTAAATTGGTAGAGTATTTGAAAAAGAAATAAGATTTATTCTTGTTCAATACAGAATAGAATAACATTATAACAAAGAAAAGGCATCATGATCAGGACACTCAATTCCCTGCGATTCATTCTTATCCTAATGATTGTGATTTCGCATTCCACCCTACCCATATCCCAAGATTTAATCAATTACTTGGGCGAGTTTCCTGTTGCCATTTTCTTTGTTATCAGTGGTTTTGTACTCTCTTTAAGCAAAGGAGAAAAACTACAGAAAGAAGTATTGGGAAACAGAAATTTTTTCCTTTCCCGTATCATCAAACTCTATCCTCTGCATATTCTGATTCTCGCCATTCTCATATTAATGGATTGGCGATTAGGGCGTATATTACCATGGTATCAGATTCTATCCCATTCGCTGTTGATACAAACCTGGTATCCGGCACATGACTTTACGGCTCATCTCAATGAAGCTACATGGTTTATTTCTGATCTTATCTTCTTCTATCTTATATTTAAGTATTTATACGCTTGGATTATGCGACATTTCTGGTTATACTTATTAGCAACAATAAGTATATATATGGCAGTTTATATCAGTATCTCGCTCTGTGCACAAGCAGATTATTCAGCCGGCTACATTTATACCCACCCATTATTCAGAATGATAGATTTCATGATAGGTATCCTTTTATATAAAGTATGCAGATCAGAAAAAGGTAAAAAAAATAGCAGATAAGATAACAAACTCAACTTCTTTCTGGCAAGTAAACCTATCGGATATGGGAGTGGTATTGCTGTTTATCGCAATGTATTTCCTATCAATCCATTGCAATCCGAACATTCGCTGTGCCATTATTTATTGGATACCATCAGCCATAACCGTGTTCTATTTTACAGCAAGAGATCAAGGTAAAGGTTGTTTTATTAGGATATTCCATAATAAACTCTTGCTATGGCTTGGCAGCATCAGTTTTGAAATATTTCTCTGTCATAATCTCTGCTTTCGCATCATACAGAGTATATTTCTTAAACGATATGGAGAAGGAAATCCACATCAAGAATTCCAATTCATCCTATCCCTCGCTTTTATTATCCTCACAGCATGGATAGCAAAGAAAGCCATCGTTTTACCCATCCAGCATCAACTTCAAAAATATCTATAAGTATCTGTTTATAAAAACAATAAATATATGAAAAAGATCAATCAATTTAGCATCTTATTAATAGCTTGCTTAACAGCAAGTATGACATCTTATGCACAATTCAAAATCAATGGTAAGTCTGTTGTATATGATAAATTATCCAATAGCTATATGACTAGTATTCCAGAAGAAACGTTTGGAAAGGATTATACTGCCATCATCACACTGGATACAGACTCAGCATGGAATAATCTGAGTATAGAGAATACAAAAATAGAAAACACTTTTGTATTCAAAGAGATAGAAGGTAACAAGGAATATACCCTGAAAGCAAAAAAAGGACAACAAGATATTAATACTAAAATTACCTTTACATTCTTGCCTATTATCGACTTAAAGGGAACATTTGATTATAACTATTCAAATGGAAAACTCTCTTTGTTAGCCCCAGAAGAAACTGAACCTGTAACAACATTTCTCAAGGCCAAATGGAGAGGAGGCTCTACCAATACTGCTGATAAACATAAGAGAAACTATAAAATTAAAACCCTTAATGAAAAGGGGAAAAAACAGGAAATTTCTTTATTAGGAATGCGAGAAGATAACAACTGGATATTAGACGCAGGACAAGTGGATTTGTTTCGCTTAAGAAATCGTATCGCTACTGAAATTTGGAATGAGTTTGCCAGTAAACCATACTATACATCAAAAGAACCAAAAGCCAAGAGTGGAGTAGCAGGAAAAGTTGTAGAAGTAATTCTTAACAACGAATACCGAGGAATTTATTCATTGACAGAAACAATGGATAGAAAGGAACTTAAGTTAAAGAAATATGATGATATCAATCAGGAGTTTCATGGTCAGCTATGGAAGGTAAGCAGTTGGGATAAAGCGCAATTTTGGAATATAGATAAAGACTATGACAATACAAAAGAAACTTGGCATGCTTTCGAAACCAAATATCCAGATTTTGAAGATGTCAATCCTACTGATTATACTCATCTTTATAATGCTATCAACTTTGTAGCAAACAGCAATGACGAAATATTTAAGAAAGAAGTGTCAGAATACTTTGATATTCCAGTACTCATTGATTATCAGATATTTCTTGAGGTTCTTAAGCCTATAGACAATTGTGGAAAAAATATGTACTGGGGGATATATGATGTAGCGAGAGACAAAAAGTTAACACTTGCCATCTGGGACTTAGATGCTAGTGTTGGACAAGATTGGCATTGCTCTACCCCACTCCATCCTGATTATGTTTCACCTGATACTGAACTAGGAATAAAAGAAGCTTTCAACTTATATACAAGGCTTTCCACACTAAATGTTGATAACTATAACCAGAAAGTAGCTGACAGATACCACGAATTAAGAAAAACTTATTTCAGCGAGGAAAATCTTATAGCTAAATATCAGAATCATTATGATATGTTGGCAAAATGTGGTGCTGCCAACAGAGAAGAGAGAAAATGGTCAGAAGATTCAGACATAGGAGGTTATCCGCTTAATTTTAAAAAAGAAATAGAATATATCAAAAATTGGATTATCCAAAGACTCAATTATCTTGATACAACTCAATTTCCGAGTACAAATGGAATTCAAAAAGTCCTATCTTTCAAAAAAACAAAGAGCACAGAAACCTATAATATGCTAGGTTTGAAAGTAAATACTTCGTATAAAGGGATAAAAATTATTAATGGAAAGAAATATTATATTTCACAATAAATAGTTATATTTGCAGTTAATATAGTATTAGGCTTTAAAATAACAGAAAATGAAGACAATAACATTATTAATTACAATACTATTCATGACACTTCCCTTATCGGCCATAGATAAGGGAAGTTGGGAAATATACACCAGTTATAACGATATAACAGAAATCGAACCAGCAGGAAACCAAGTGTTTGCCTTAGCGTCTAACGGACTTTTCTCTTATCATATAAAAAATGGTTCAGTTACTACATACGATAAAGCAAACACTCTTTCTGACTTTGATATTAATCATATTACTTGGAATAAAAATACAAAAAAGTTGGTAATCACATATACCAATGGAAATATTGACTTATTGGATGCCAATGGAAATATAATTAATATACCTGATTTGTATCTGAAAAGTATGACTGATAATAAACAGATAAACCATATATATATAAGTGGGACAAATGCTTATTTATCTCTCCCTTTTGGAATTATTAAATTAGATACAAAAGAAGGAAAAATACTCGATACATACAAGTTGGGCTTTAATGTTAACTATAGTTATATAGAAGACAACTGCCTTTATGCTGCTTCGAAAGAAGCTGGCTTATACAGAGGAGTTTTAAAGAATAACTTGATAGATAAGAATAATTGGGAAAAAGCCGGTAATTTCAAAGAACAAACAATGAATTCTACTAACGTCTATGATACAACTAATAAGTATTGGTGGACGGTAAAAGAAGGTAAATTGACTTACTATACCCTGAATACAGATAAGGAAAAAATATATCAAACAGAAGGTATTATTCCTGATGGGCCTGCATCTAACAAATTCTACCGTTTATATATTAATAAAAATAAATTATATGCAGTAGCAGGTGCTTGGTCACAAGAAAAAGACTGTAATAACATGGGAGAAGTACATGTCTGGAATGGAGAAAAATGGGAAGAATTTGAGCAACCTTCAGATGCTTCATTAGGACATCGATACAGAGACCTGCTCTGTCTTGACTTTGATCCATCAAAAGAAGGACATATCATGGTAGGTTCAAAGGCTGGATTATATGAATTTCAAGATGGAAAATTCATTAAGTGTTACAATAAAGACAATACAAGCGTTATTACATCACCTTTGAGTAAAAGTTATACTATTATTTCATCTGTAAAATATGATACAACAGGAAAATTATGGCTTTTAAATAGCTTAGGAGATAATTCAATCCTGTCATTTGATCAATCTACTCAAGAATGGAAAAACTATCCTCATACAGAAATAGGTTCTAATGACAGATATAATTTGACAGGATTAATTATAGATGAGAATAATGGGAATATGTGGTTTGTAAACAATTCTTATGAAAAGAATAGACTATATAAATATAACTATAATACAGATGAATTAACAATGTATGGAGCTACATTTACCAATGAGGATGGAAAAAATATTACCCCAATTTACGTACATTGTTTGGCAGAAGACAGAAATGGTAATATTTGGATAGGAACAACATCTGGTCCTCTTTATCTTTCAATGTCAGACATCAAAAATGGTAACAATATATTTACACAACATAAAGTACCTCGTAATGATAATACTAATTATGCAGACTATCTATTAGATAATAGTAATATACGTTGTATAGCAGTAGACGGAGCAAACCAGAAATGGTTCGGTACCGATAATGGAATATATTTGGTTAGTGATGATTGCAATACACAAATTTATCATTTTGATACAGATAATTCTCCATTAATATCGAATATCGTATATAGTATTGCTGTCAATAACAATACAGGAAAGGTATATTTTGCTACAGATAAAGGACTGTGCTCTTTCAATAATGGAATTGTCGGTTCTAACTCTGAAATGACCAAAGATAATGTCTATGCATATCCAAACCCGGTGAAACCAGATTATACTGGCAAAATAAACATCGTTGGATTATCTTTCAATGCTAATATTAAAATTGTATCAACAAATGGAACTTTAATAAACGAAGGCAGAAGTGCAGGAGGCAGTTATTCCTGGGATAGTTGTGACCTAAACGGCAAGAAAGTAGCCAGCGGTATCTACATGGTAGAAACTGCGACAGAGAGTGGTGAAAAGGGAATTGTTTGTAAAATAGCTATTATTAGATAAAAGACTATCAATGACAGAAAATAATATATTATCACATCAAAATACTTTATGGATGCAAGGTGTATCAGCATTATTAATTATGCTGATGCACTTTGTCATGCAGTTAGAGGACTATCCTCGCTTTTTTAATATTTTTGATAGCGTTGCTGTTGCTGTTTTCCTATTTATTTCAGGATTTGGAATTAATGAAAGCCATAAAATAAATGGCATCAATAACTTTTGGAAAAAGAGATTTCTTCGTGTAATCATCCCATGCTGGACTATCTTTTTATTTCAACTACCATTCGTTGAACATTTTAATTCAGTACAACTTCTAAAGAATTTGACTTTTTACGCTTCAGATCTCTGGTTCGTCGATTATATCATACGATGGTATCTTGTATATTGGATAAGCAGAAGATTTTTTACGAAAAATACGAAATACATTCTTTTTGTCTTTGGAATATATAATGTATTCCAGCAACAACTATATAGTGAACAAGCTTTCTCCTTTTTCTGTGGATACTTAGCATCAGAATATGTTGGGAAACTGAACAAATTAAACAAAAAGCATGTATTGAAGTATACTTTCCTAAGCGTAATATACGGAATTATATTCCTGTTAATCAAAGAAATACCAACTATTCAGCAAATAAAGGGATCGATACTGTTTAATGTTATACTGCTTAACATTAAACTGCCGTTGGCTATGTCTATCATAGCCGCACCTTTCCTTTTTCCACTATTAAAAAAGATTGGTATATTCAATAAATTAGGTAAAATCAGTTACGAATTATATATAGTTCACTACAACTTTATGCCAGCCATCACTGGTATTATATCCATATTCATCTATTCTGCATATTCAATTATCATAAGTGTTATTTTCAGAAGAATCAATCAGTTTCTAAGTAAAAAAAGCTATTTCATTTATAGCTTAACAGGCATTCTCTATATAGGGATATGCTATACGCTCATGTGCAAATATAGTATGAGAGTTACAGAACACTATGGATACATCTGTATTGGATACGCTTTAGTTTTGGCTTTAGATATACTCTTCTTTGCAACAAAAGAAGAAGAAGAGAAAAAAATAAACAAATATTTACCCTATCTGTTTGCTGCAACAACTACAGTTCTTGTAATAGGACTATTGATAGTACAATACCATTTTGACCCTTTGACCAACAAAGTTGATCGATGGTCAGCCTTAGCTTATCCTATCCAAAATCTTTTCAATGGACAATTTCCGTATTCTGCCAAAACACATCTAGGCGGAAATGCATCACCATTTCCTATATGGCTGGTATTCCATATACCATTCTATCTATTACAGAACGTAGGATTATCAGAAATATTCACTTGCATGATATTTATCTACAGTATTAAGTTATTATCAGGTTACAAAGCAGCCATCAAGGCTACACTTTTATTGTTCCTTTCTATTAACCTTTGGTATGAAGTAGCTGTAAGAAGCGATCTCATATCAAACTTCTTTCTGCTAGCAGCTTTTATCAATATACTGCAAGTCTATCAAATTAATTTCAAACAGCACCCATGGATTCTGTCTGTGTGTGTAGGTTTATGGTTATCTACCAGACTGAGCGTAGCATTTCCTCTGTTCATTCTATTTTTTCCATACTATATAAAATTAAAAGTAAAGAAGCAGATTCTTATCACACTTCTTATTGTGGGAGTATTTGCAATGACATTTCTACCATTAATATTATGGGATGCCAAGGAGTTATTTGGAGCTGAAAATAATCCTTTTTCCTTACAGTTTAGACAAGGTAGCCCTATTGCAACAATATTCCTTGTTACAATAGCTCTTACCATGTCACTAACCTGGAAAGGTAGTTACCAATTTCAGGTTCTATATTCTGTTATAATACTACTGCTCATCCCAATAATCTCCTATGGATATTCTATGTATATTTATGGGAATTGGACAGATATATTTAATTCAAACTACGACATAACCTATATAGATGCAGCCATTCCATTTGCAATAACAATTCTATCTCTTCCTAAACTTAAAGGCTGACGTAATAGCCTAGTTTATAGAGTTTAAATATGAAAAGAGAAGGCATATTGCTACAAAGATTCATAAGCTCCCAACCTTTACAGAGAGCATGAAACTTTCGGAAAGCGCCCAGAAGATGAAACTTTCTCAAGATATTTCTTGCATGCAATAATGGAGAGTAATCATTCAACTCTCCTTCAAATGCATGCAAAGTACGTAATGCTTCTTCTATTTTTCGAAGATAAACCAGATTTTCCTCAAACTCAGTATAGGCAACGGGATTATCAATATGGGTTACTTTTATCTTCTTTTCACTTAATGCCTTTCCCAGCAAAACATCCTCATAACCATAGCCCTTAACCTGTTCATTATAAGGAACTTGTTCCAATACAGACTTATGATAAAAGAAATTGGTTGTACGAAAGGATTTATAAGGTTCAGACTTTCTCACTATATATGAATGTTTAGATTCTTCATGCTTTTCGTATCTAAAACGCAAATTCTCACGATATAATTGAACAGTAAGAGAACCACCATCCACACAAACTCCTCCACAGGCAACTTCTCCAACCCGAACACCACAACTAAGATAACGTATCAAAAAATCATTATTCACTAATATCAACCTAGCATCTATCATTAAATGCCACTCATACTTTGCCTGTCTAACTAATGAATTCCGCATCGCAGCACGACAATCATGATGTTCTGAACATATATAACGACAATTTGGCAAAAGAGTCAATGAATAATTATTTTCAATAGTTTTTTTGTTAGTACTACCATCATCAAAAACAATAATTTCATAACACAAACCAGAAACAGCTTGTGCTTGTTTATGAAGAGATTTTACCAGCGAAGTGGCTTCATCATTATAAACAGGAATAAGTATAGACAGCTCTTGTATAATCATACTATTTAAACGAAAATAATCCTGTTTTATTGCTAATAGCAAGGAGTATATGATAAGAATTATTAAATATAACAAGTATTTTTGGTAGATAAATTGAAATATCGTATTTTTGTGAATAAATAAATCTCATTATTATTATATAAAATGGAAATAGTATATGTTATAGAAGATTTTTCAATAAAAGGTGGAGCAGAACGAATTATTGCTGAAAAGGCTAATTATTTAGCCTCAAGATTTCAACATCATGTTACTATTGTTTCCATATATCATGATGAACATCCTATAAGCTACCATCTAGAGGAAAGCGTGGATTTCATCTCTCTTGAAATTCCGTTCACTCCCAAAAATAATTCTATTCTATTAAAAACTCTTTTTAGAATAATAACAATAGGAAAAATTATCTTTAAATTTCAAACTATTATCAATCGTATCCAACCTAAACTCATATTCTATACTATGAGTTTGGGAGCTATCTTATTACCCTTAATCAAAACAAAAGCAAAAAAAGTATACGAGTCGCATTCTGCTCGTTCATTTACTCCTTATCATAAATTATTTTTTCTTATGGAAAAAGCGGCCGATCAAGTAGTTTGCTTAACTAAAGGTGACGCTAAAGAATATAAACATACAAAAAAAATAAGTATTATACCCAATTTTATCAACACACCCCATAAACTAGTGGAAAACTATGACACCAAAAGAGTAATAGCTGTTGGTAGACTAGAATATGCTAAAGGATTTGATGTTCTTATAGAATGCTGGAAAAAAGTTGCAAAAAAATATCCAAACTGGCAACTCCATATCTATGGAGAAGGTAGTTGCTATGAACAATTACAACAACAAATCAATTTTCTCAATCTAAAAGAACAAATTATACTTTGTGGCAGAACCGATAATATATGGGATATCTATCCTAATTATTGTATTCAAGTTATACCATCAAGATATGAAGGTCAACCCATAACTCTTATCGAAGGGCAAGCCTGCGGAATACCAACTGTAGCATTTGACTTTAAATATGGTGCAAAAGATATTATAACCAATGGATATAATGGTTTTTTAATACCACAAGGGGATAAAAATAAGTTTTCTGAAGCAATCATACAAATGATAAGTTCAGAAAACCTGAGACAAAAATTTGGAATCCATGCTATAAAAGTAGGAAAACAATACTATCGTGAACAGATATTTCCTAAATGGGTAAAACTTATAGAACAATTATATAACACTTATGTTTCTACATGAGTGAAATAAATAATTGTTCATATTCTTTTGCCACCTTCCGATAATCATGATATTTCATAACGAAAGCAATGCTTTGAC
>OGES01001871.1_pt1 | contig 15448 bp, 10 predicted proteins | sample 1570711 | NCBI WGS metagenome assembly OGES01 (sample SAMEA2582133, study PRJEB24529) | metagenome | biome: Human gut stool | place: China | collected 2011 | reverse complement strand
ACCCCGAGATTACAAATCACGTGCTCTGGCCAACTGAGCTAAAGAGGCAGGTGGGCAAGCGATCTATATCGCGCCGCTACAACCTGCTACCCTTGCTTCGGTCAAGACCTGGGGGAGTTGACAAGGAGCTGGCCGTATAGGACTTACCCGGCTGCAAAGGTACAAACTTTTTCTGAACCGCCAACTATTTTAGAAAATATTTTTTCGCCGTTCAACGGAACACTCTGACAGTGTGGAGCAAACGAAACCTCGACATGTCGTTTGGATTTGTTCCGGGCTCTCCTTCAGGCACACTTGCCCCAAGCCGATGGAACAAGTCGGTCCAAAACTGCGGCATTGTGCCGTCGGCGGCACGGAAGCGCATAGGCTTTGCGGGAAAGATGCGCGTGCTGTCGGCATAGAGATAAGACTCCTCGACCAATTCAGAGCAATATGTCCTGCCGTTGCCAGGTAGATAATACCAGTCGTAGGGCTGTCCAAGATGCGCCAACACCCGCTCTACCGCCTCCTGCTTTGGATAGTCGGCATCAAGACGCTTCACGACCACACCGCCGCCCGACCTATTCAGAAATTCGCGCCAAGGCGTCTTCACCACACCCTTTTCAGGCGAAGCCTCCACGACAAAAGGGTTGCGGCGCGAGCCGGCAAACACCGCCACATGGTCGAACTGCAAGGAGTCGACATTTGTTGTGGCATCGACAATAGCCTGCGACATGTCGCCGCCGCCAGCCACCTGAAACACCAAATCGCCCTGCCGCGGCATCCACGAGCACGCGCCAAGCGCCACAATCGACAGCAGCATCGTGCAGCGCATAAGCCTATCCAATGCGCGATGCCCCGTCATGAAATATACGGATAAGTTATGTCCCACAGAAACAATGCGTTGCCAGGCACCGACGTGCCCGCCTCGCAACGGTCTTTCTTTTCGATGATTTCGCAAAACTGCCCTACGGTAATCTTTCCGCGCCCCACATCGACAAGAGTCCCGACGATGGCGCGCACCATGTTGCGCAAAAAGCGGTCGGCGGTGATTGTAAACACCAGCCTCTCGCCCTCATCCTCCCAACGGGCATGGTCGATGCGGCAGATGTTGGTCTTAGCATCGGTGTGCAGCTTGCTGAAGCTTGTGAAATCGCTATAGTCAAACAGCCTGGAAGCCGCCTCGTTCATCGCCTCCACGTCGAGCACATACGGAGGAGTCCACGAAAAATGGTAGTCAAACGGCGACTTGCGTTTGCCAATGAAATACTTATACGTGCGGCTTGTTGCGTCGAAACGCGCATGGGCATCGTCAGCCACACGCACAACCGAATAGACGGCAATGTCGCGGCCCACGATGCTGTTGAGCGAGCACACCAAGCGCTTCACGTCGGCGATTTCCTCCGCAGTGTCGAAGTGTGCCCACATGCATCGAGCGTTCACGCCCGTGTCGGTGCGTCCGGCACCAGTAACCGCCACTGGCTGGCGCAACACCATCGACAGCGCGCGTTCCAGCTCCTCCTGCACGCTTACGGCATTCGGCTGGCGCTGCCATCCATGAAACGGAGTGCCGTTATAAGCCAATCGCATGAAGTAGCGGCAAGCCATCAGTCTTTCTCCAAATAAGTGTATCCGTAGAGACCCGAACGATAGTTGCTAAGGAACTCGCGTCCCTCCTCTGGCGTAATCTTTCCGCTCTTCATTGAGCGTGTAACCCATGTCTCGACGTTGCGCACCAGTTTTTTCGGGTTGTACTGCACATAGTCGAGCACCTCAGCCACCGTTTCGCCGTCGATTATCTGCTCAATCTCGTAGCCGTCCTTATGCACGCTGACATGCACCGTATTGGTGTCGCCAAACAGATTGTGCATATCGCCGAGGATTTCCTGATATGCACCCACAAGGAACACACCAAGATAATACGACTCGCCATTTTTTATCGGATGGATAGGCAAGGCGTTGGAGAAGCCATGGCTCGATATGAAACAGTTGATTTTGCCGTCGGAGTCGCAAGTGACGTCCTGAATCGTAGCCGTGCGGGTAGGCTTCTCGTCAAGACGTGAAATCGGCATTATCGGGAACATCTGGTCGATTGCCCATGAGTCGGGAAGCGACTGGAACAACGAGAAGTTGCAGAAATACTTGTCGGGCAACATTTTTGAGATGCGCAGCTCCTCAGGCACATGTTTCATTGTCTTGGCAATGTCGTTGACCTCGCGCGCCACCGACCAGAACAGTTTTTCAATCTGCGCACGGGTGTGCAGGTCGAGCATGCCGAGGCTGAAGCGGTCGAGCGCCTCCTCGCGTATCTGCAAGGCGTCGTGCCAGCTTTCGAGCAGCGACTGCTGTCCGAGGCGGTCCCATATCTGATACAGCTCGCGCGCCAGCTCATGGTCGGAGTCGCTCACCTCCTCATTGTCGTTCCACACGGGCAACTGGGTGGTTTCGAGCGTTTCTATTATCAATATTGAATGGTGGGCGGAGAGCGAGCGTCCCGACTCGGTTATGACGTTAGGCTGCTTGAGCCCGTTTTTCTCGCATGCGTCGACGATGGCAGAGATGGCATCGTTGGCATACTCCTGAATTGAATAGTTCATGCTGTTCTCGCTTGCGCTTGAACGCGTGCCGTCGTAGTCCACACCAAGTCCGCCGCCGATGTCGATAAAGTCGATTGAGAAGCCCATCTTCGTGAGCTGCACATAGAACTGAGTAGCCTCGCGCAGGGCATTCTTGATGCGGCGTATTTTGGTGATTTGACTGCCTATATGGAAATGTATGAGTTTCAGGCAGTCCTCCATCTTGTATTTAGCCAAAGCGTCGACAGCTTCCAGCAGTTCGCTCGAGTTCAAGCCAAATTTGCTGTGGTCGCCGCCCGACTCTTCCCATTTTCCGCTGCCCGAGCTCGACAGTTTGATGCGGATTCCGATGTTCGGACGCACACCGATCCGCTTTGCAAGGCGGGCAATCAAGTGCAGCTCGTTGAGCTTTTCCACAACGAGGAATATTCTGCGTCCCATCTTCTGCGCCAGCAAAGCCAGCTCCACATAGTTCTCGTCCTTGTATCCATTGCAGATAATGAGATTATGCTCATCGATATTCGTAGCGAGCACAGCGTGCAGCTCAGGCTTCGAGCCGGCCTCCAGACCGATGTTGAATTTCTTGCCGTGGCTCACGATTTCGTCGACCACCTGACGCATCTGGTTCACCTTTATCGGATAGATGATAAAGTTTTGCGCGCCATATTTATACTCCTCGGCAGCCTGCTTGAAGCATCGCGAAATCTTTTCGATGCGATTGTCGAGGATATCGGGGAAACGCAACAGCACCGGAGCGGTAATGTCACGAATCTGCAACTCGTCCATCAATTCTTTCAAATCGACGGATGCACAACCTTCACGCGGAGTCACCTGAACGTGACCATTGTCGTTGATTGAGAAATACTTCAGTCCCCAGCCCGTAATATTGTAGAGTTCGGCACTGTCCTCAATACGCCATCTTCTCATTATATCTCTGTCTGATTAAAAAATTAGTTTGCAAAGTTAATGAATAAACACGAGAAAAAAGAGCCGAGACGATGAATAAGTCGCCCCGGCTCAATATTTTCAATGTGTGTGCTGATTATTTCACCACAACTTTGACTGTTGTGCCACCTACACGCACAATGTAGAATCCAGCAGCAAGACGGATTGTAGCCTCGCCGTCGACCGCAGCCACAGCCACAGTCTGACCTGTCATTGTGTAGACAGTCACATCGGCCGACTCTGCGACAACACGGATTGCGCCCTCTTCGCCTATAATCTTGACCATATCGGCCGTTGCATCGTCCACACCCGACTCCACTTGGCAATAGATTGACAATTTGGTGTCGATGGTTGTCGTCGACGGTTTGTAGCAACGGAATCCATTATAGTTGAATTGAAGCAGATTGCGGGTGAATTCACCTTGTGCAAGCATCTTAACGGTGCTGCCGGCAAATTCCACACTCCACTTGCCGTTGTCGCTGAGTGTCGACTCAACGCCAAGAGCATTTTTCTCGTTGCTTACAGCGCAGAGGTAGCCCGGCATAGCGGCACCAGTCTCTGTTTTCGTCGCTGCGTTGTAGAATGTGTAGTTGTCGCCGTCCTTGCCCACTGTAAACACAGCCACGTCTGTGCCGACTGACGGCACCACATTGCCGTCGACAACGACTGTAGTGCTCTGACGGTACTGTTTTGCAGCGTTCTTCACGTTCTGCACTGTCGACATTGCGTTGGTTTCGCTAACCAAAATCACCTTCGCGCCTTCCTTGAGCATTTCAGCGGAAGTGACGAGATGGAACGCACCTTCGGCAGCAGGCTCGCCAGCCTTGATTACATAAGTGGCTGTCGACTCCTCGCCCTGCTTCTCACCGAGTTCTGAATGCACGGTCAGCACATATGTAATCTCGCCTGTCGCAGGAGCGGCAAGGGTCACGTCACATGGAGAATAGTCGTAGACATCGTCGTCATTGCAAGTTCCCACAATCATCGAGCCGCGATAGCCCTCAATTGTAACAATCTGAGTGCCTGTGTATGTGCCCTCAGCCAATGAGAATGTAGGAGCGGTAATCACCGGTTCCGGCACAATCTCAAACTCCGCCTCAATAGGCGCAGAAGTCAAAGAGCCGTTTGTCGCCGTGGCAGATATAAGATACTTGCCCACTTCCGAATATGTTTTCCTCCACTCCTCTGTTGCGGTGACGTTGTCTACCTCAACACCGTCTTTTGTCACTACGGCATGAATTGAAGCCACGTCGTCTGACTTCATGACAATGACTTCGACTTCGCCGTAATAAATGTGTTCATCAGAGTCCGGATTCAATGGATATCCAGAGATTCCGATGCCCGGCTCCTGAACTACATCTTTCGGAATTTCAGTGAAGTTGACAGGATAAACCTGAACTTGACCCTTGAAATACGCCGTCATGGCCGTCACGTCATAGATTTTACTTTCATCCGCAGGGAATGCGATAAATCCTTTGTCAAAGGCAACGATGGTGCCCGTGTCGTCAAAAAGCGTAGTGACACCATTTTCCGTGTCGAGCATCGCGTTGCGGATCACGACATAGCGGTTCTGCTTTTCGGCAGTGATTCCAGCTATGGTCATTTCCTCAGGAGCCACACCCTTACCATTATCGGTGATTTCAGTGAGAACGGCATCAGTGAGTTGATAAGAGCCATTGAAATTGCTGAATTTACCCTTGACACCCGGAGCAAGCACAAAGCCGTTCACGCAGACTTTGTCTGGCTGTCCGTAGATAAGCATACCGTCGGTGCCGTCGGTAACATAAAGATTCTTTCCCGACTGATATGTAGCCGTCAGTGGGCAAGTGAACTCATATTCCGGTCCGGAATCAGCCAGACCTTTTGTATAGAATTCAGCAATCGACGCCACCTTGACAGCCTCCGGTTCTACCGGTGTCACATCGCCCACATAGTAGAATGCCGGACGGATATGGCTGTCCTGATAGCCCGTAGAGAATTCCGGAACACCCGGTTCAACCTTCGAATACCATATAAACGACATGAAATTGGTGAACTCGCCGTATGTAGCCTGAACCTTGCCACCCGTTGCGTCGGCAAATTTCCAAACCGCATCTGACGCGTCTTTGCCCACACGGAGGTTGTAGAATGTCTTCGTGCCGTTGGTCGACTTTTCAACTGTCACATACTTGCCGTCAGCACTCTGGATGGTGTAGCCTTCGCCCTGTTTCTTGATTGTGAACAAGTTGGCTGAAGAGAAACTTTCTGTGCCGTTGAGTGTGGTCTCGGTAGCAGCCACATAGTTGACGCTATAGGTTTCGTTCTTCATCATGTAGAACTTGCCGTCGTTCTCGCCGACAATGATGTAGTTGCCTTCCTTGACGTTTGCCACATCCATTGCCTCGTAGCCGACTGTCGGAGCTGCCGGAGCCTTGATTGTGAACGTAACGTTTTCAGCAGTCTTGGTTGTTGCACCGTCGGTTGCCGATGCGCTGACCTCATAAGAGCCGTCCTCGGTCACGTCGACCGAAACTGCCGACGTTGCGTCGCCGCCCTTCCACGCAGCGCCGTCCTTGGTCACTGCCCATGTCATCGAAGTGGCGCCTGCCGGATATGAGATTGCGACTTTTGCCGACTTATACTCAACGCCGTTCTCAACACCGGAAATAACCGGAGCCTTGAGCTTCGCAGGAGTGCTGCCTGCTTCCCACTCCACCGAGATGCTTGTCACATAGATCGCACCGAAATTGGAACGGATTCCGATAAACTGATAATCGCCCTCAACGACCAGTTCAGACTTTCCTTTGGCAATCGAGCCAATCAACACGCCCTGAACGTCAGCTGAACCGAAAAGGTCGGTGTCAGAAGAGTAGGCTGTCGATTTGCCATACACATCGATGGTGCGCCCACTGGCTGTAGCGTCGTCCCAAACCACAGTGATTTTTCTCACAGTTCCGGCAGAAGCCGTCGTAACGATTCCGCTGTTGTTTTTCTTTGAGCGCAGCTGAATTGCGCCAGCATCAGACTTGGCAGAATTGCCGGCATACACAGCCGACGATGTGACTGTCACGTTGGAGAAATCCGTGTACGAGCTTCCTGTCGCCGTAAACAATTTGGCGGTAAGCACATCCGTCACAGTTGCGGCGTTGGCAAATCCCAATGACGCCAGCACTGCGAACATAATGAATAGATACAGTTTTTTCATAAAAGTTTTGTTTATGTTGTTTTAGTCTATTTTTATCTGCTCTATGCGTGTTGTTTTAAAGTGGTTTCTTCATCATTGCAAATGTATGTCAAAACGATTAAGAATGCAAGTGTTTTATCTTTTTATTTCCAAAATGTTATTATTTCTTCATAACAAGGCTGTCACTATGCGGCGAACAAATCATCACTGGAATTAATCTTTTCACGTTTTTCCAAGTCAAAACCACATAAACAGATAAATTTATGTAATTTTGCAAAATCAAAAGGAGGAATATTATGAAACGATTATTTTTAGTTTTCAGCATACTGCTCGCCAACTTGGCGGCATTCGCCGGTCCGATCGACGACAATTGCTCAACCATCTACGACAGCATCATTGCCGGCGATATCTCAAAGGCAGAGGATGCCGCTTCGAAAGTATACGCACAGAAAAGTGCGTGCTCGGCTACAAACCTTGCCGACCTGGCGATAATCTACCACCAGCTGGTCGACAAGTCGTCGGATGCCGTGACGCGCTACGATTATGTGCTGAAAACCATCGACTGCTACAACAGCGCTGTGGACAAAGACTCGAACGCTGCACGCGCACGGTTCACAGAAAAAAGGGTGGACATGGATGCCGTGGCGAAAAACTACAATGCCAACCTGTCGAAATTCCAGCAGGCGGTGTCAGACTCTATGAACTTTTAAATTAAAACATAACAATGAAAAAAATCCTTTCAATTCTTTCAATGCTTGCTGTGTGTCTGCTGATGGCTTCTTGCCAGACCGATGCCGACAAGGCTTGCTCCGAAATGGCAAAAAACATGAAAGACGGCAAAGTCGATGCCGTTGCAAAAACTGCCGCCGAGCTCTATTCGCAGAAAGATGGCCTCAGCATCGACAACCTGTCAGACCTCGCCATCGCATTCCACTATCTTGCACAGAAAGAGTCGTCGAGCAGAAACGACGCGACCTACCTTTCCGACTATATCGAGAAGTCGCTCGACTGCTATATGGCTGTATATTCCGACGACGCCGACAAGGCTGTGAAAATTTTCAAAGAAAAGAATCAGGCACAACTCGGCAACGACCTGACAAGAATGAAAAAACAGCTCAAACAACTGCAGGATGCCGAACAAGCCCTAATCGACCAAATCAATTCATAAACCATTTTACAGATATCCAAGTGGTGTGAGAACTAAGCATTCCCACACCCTTTTGTTTTCCCCAATGCAGAGATGATTCCAACAATCATAGCCATCTATCTTTTCGCCGTAGGATACGGCATCTTCCGACGTTTCAACATGGGACTGGCACGCAACTCCCGAGGCCAGCAACTGCGGCGCTACCTCATCGCAGCCGTACAGGTTGTCATTCCGATGCTGCTAATGCGCCAAAGCTCATTCTCCCTGCCGGCTGTCTGCGCACTGCTGACTGCCACGCTGTGGATTGTCACCTACAACGTCTTGTATGACAAAACCAACCGGCAGACGTCGCCCGACTACGACAACCACATGGACATCGCTTTCGGTATCTATATTTTCGGATGGCTGTCGGCTCTGCAAGGCATCACAGCAGCATTGTCGCCGGCGGCGGCAGGCATCGTCACCGGACTTGCCGAAGCGGCAATTCTGATAATTCCGCTGGCTCATATCGGCTACTATTCCGTTTACCGCACATGCATCGACGATGCAGGAATGATTCCCATGCTCGACACATACGCATCGGAAACGGTCGAATATGTGCGGTCGCTCGGCATTGTGAAAGTTGTGGTTGTAGTAGCCGGATTTATTGGCTTGACTGCCGCTCTTGTGGCAGCCAATTGGCAGACGGCATCGCCTGCCGACACCACATGGTGGCTCTATGCCATCACCGCTGCGGTCTTCGCTTATTTTTCCGTCTACATCTGGAAACCGCGCCACGGACTGTTTGTGCGCACTGGTGTGGTCAATCTGTATATCGACGTGCGCGACTACTTCCGTGGCTCGCGCCGCTACCGCACCGGCATGGAGCAACGCCTGAGCGACCTCTCGGTGACGCGCAATGCCGAAGGCGGAAAGCCACACACCGTGCTGCTGGTGATCGGAGAGTCGGCATGCCGCGACTATATGAGCGCGTTCGAACCCGACCAGCCGTGGGAAACAACCCCATGGGAAACGGCTATGAGCCGCGACAGGCGTCATTTCTCGTTTTTCCGCAACGCATACTCATGCGCCATGCAGACCGTCCCGGCGCTGGAACGGGCTTTGACCGAACGCAGCCAATACAACAACCGTGAGTTTTCCGACTCTGTGTCGGTTATCGACATCGCGCGCAAAGCAGGCTACCGCACAAGCTGGTTCAGCAATCAGGGGCATATCGGAAAGAACGACACGTCAGCGACTCTCGTGGCTTCAACATCCGACCGCGCCGAGTGGACTCTTTGTTCGGTCGAGGCGCAATATGACTCTTCACTCATCGACTTTCTCGACACGATTGACCCCACGGTCGACAATTTCGTTGTGCTGCACCTGATAGGCAGCCATTTCAACTATGAGAACCGCTATCCGGAATCTTACGCCAAAGCCAACGGACTGCGCACCGACTTGGGCGATGTTGAATGCTACCGCAACTCCATCCACTTCACTGACAGCGTATTGCAGAAAGCCTTTGAAAAAGCGAGCCAACGTCTCAACCTCGAAGCGATGGTCTACTGCTCCGACCACGGAGGCATTCCCGACATGCGACGGTCGCCGCGCTTCCTCGGATTCAAGATGGTGCGCATCCCGCTATGGACATACCTGTCCGACAGTTACATCGACCGCCATCCCGCCGTGGCGAAGGCTCTCGCCGACAACCGCGACCGATATTTCACCAACGACTTGCTCTACGACCTTATGTGCGGCATCTTCGACATCCAGTCAAACCGCTACGACCCTTCGCAGTCGCTGGCGTCAGCCGACTATTGCTACCAGCGCGCCGACATGCTGACATACGACAACCGCATCCGTGTGGCCGACGATGATTTGGACAAGGCATAAGCCGGAAAATCAAATTTCAAGCAAAACAGTGCATTTTTTAGATGACTTCCCTTGGTTATGCGACAAAATTTACCCATTTTTGTCGCATAATTTGCGACGTTATTTCAAAATATTGCTCGTATCTATTCCATAAGATAGTGAAGAAATCTCCTTTTTTCGCTCGGATTCTCGGCTCAATGTAAAAAAGACGTTGTTAAAGAAGCGGAATATGTCGAACTTTACGACATTAAACAATGGCAACGTTGGCGGGCTATCGTCGCAGAGCGACGGCACTCCCGCGACGCAGGCTGCGGCTCGGAAAAATCAAAATTTCAAGCATGCTTGATTTTGTTTTTCTCTCGCCTTGCACTATCTTTCAATAAGACAGGCTGCGGCTCGGAAAATCAAAATTTCAAGCAAGCTTGATTTTGTTTTTCTCTCGCCTTGCACTATCTTTGCAAAAAAATTAATAATCAGAGTGGAAACGAAATATATCTTCGTAACGGGAGGCGTGGTTTCTTCGCTTGGAAAAGGAATCATTTCTTCCTCATTGGCGCGATTGCTGCTTTCGCGCGGTTTTAGAGTGACTATCCAAAAGTTTGACCCGTATATCAACATCGATCCGGGCACATTGAACCCCTACGAGCATGGCGAATGCTATGTGACTGTCGACGGCCACGAGGCCGACCTCGACCTCGGTCACTATGAGCGTTTCACCAACGTCCACACTACTCGCGCGAACAACATCACCACCGGACGTATCTACCAAAGCGTCATCGACAAGGAGCGCCGCGGAGACTATCTCGGCAAGACGGTGCAGATTATCCCTCACATCACCGATGAAATCAAACGCAACGTGAAATTGCTCGGAAACACCGGCAAATACGATTTCGTAATCACGGAAATCGGCGGCACCGTGGGCGACATCGAGTCGCTGCCGTTCCTCGAGAGCATGCGTCAGCTGAAATGGGAGCTTGGCTCTAACTGCATCTGCATCCACTTGACATACGTGCCATTCCTCAACGCCGCAAAGGAGTTGAAGACGAAGCCTACGCAACACTCTGTAAAGCAACTGCAGGAGGTGGGCATCCAGCCCGACGTGCTTATCCTGCGCACAGAAAAGGAAATCCCGACAGCAATGCGCCGCAAGGTGGCGTTGTTCTGCAACGTGTCGCCCGACGCTGTCATCCAATCCATCGACATGCCGAGCATCTACGAGGTGCCGATGGGCATGCACGCCCAGCATCTCGACGAGATTATCCTGAAAAAAACCAACACTCCATACGAGGGCGAGCCCGACATGAGTCAGTGGAAAAACTTCCTCGACAAGATGAACAATGCCACAGAGACTGTCACAATCGGTCTTGTGGGCAAATATGTCGAGCTTCAGGACGCATACAAGTCAATCAACGAGGCTTTGTTCCAAGCAGCCACCTACAACAACCGCCGTCTCAAGCTCGTGAGCATCCACTCCGAGAAGGTGAACGACGACAACGTGGAGTCACTGCTCAAGGACATGGACGGCGTGATTGTGGCTCCGGGATTCGGTCAACGTGGCATCGAAGGCAAGTTCTCCGCTCTGAAATGGTGTCGTGAGCACGACAAACCGACATTCGGCATCTGCCTGGGCATGCAGTGCATGGTGATTGAGTACGCTCGCAACGTGCTCGGACTGAAGGATGCAAACAGCACCGAGATGAACCCGCAGACTCCTTACAACGTCATCGACCTTATGGAGGAACAGAAGAGCATATCCAACATGGGCGGCACTATGCGTCTGGGCGCATACGACTGCGTGCTCAAAGCCGGTTCGAAAGCGGCTGAGGCTTACGGCTCAACACACATCAGCGAGCGTCATCGCCACCGCTTTGAATTCAACGAGGAATTCCGCAAGCAATTTGAGGACGCCGGCATGAAATGTGTTGGCGAAAACCCTGACACACACTTGGTTGAAGTTGTTGAGATTCCAGAAAAGAAATGGTATATCGGCACACAGTATCACCCTGAGTACAGCAGCACGGTGCTTTCTCCAAACCCGCTGTTCCTCAGCTTCGTGAAAGCCGCCATCGACAATCAAAAGAAATAAAATAAATAACAGAAGAAAATAATGGACAAAAACACGATTCTCGGCTTGTTGCTGATGGGTGTGGTAATCTTCGGATTCTCAATGCTCAACTCGGGCGACGACCAAAGCAACCAGCCGACAACCGAAAAGACTGAAAAGGCTGACGCAAAACAGGCCACAACCGACATTGCCGACAGCCTCAACGCCAACGAGCTTGCCCGCATCAAGACCATCGTGCACCAATACGGCAAGCAGGACGGCGACAAGATGGTGCTGACAAACGACAATGTGAGTTTCACCGTCGCTTCCGACAGCCTTACCGGCTCGGTTATGATGGACGGCAATATGACCGTGGCTCTCTCTGATTTGCAGCACGCTCCGTCGGCCGACAACCGCCTGCTCTACAACGCGGCGATGAAGAAGGTGCGCGATGCCGCCGAAAATGTGGCTAAATACTCCGACTTCGTGCAGTTTGTTGGCGGTGGAAACAAGACCGTAAAACTTGAGAACGAGCTGCTGACGCTCGACCTCTCTTCGAAAGGCGGTCAAATAGCAAAGGCCACGCTGAAGAAATACAACGCTTTCCAACATGGAAAAGATGGCAACTGCGTGCTTTTCGACAGCGAACACAATTCTTACGGATTCGCCATCAACACCGACACCCACCGTTTCGACACCAAGGAGTTCAACTTCACTCCGGTGCAGGAAAACGACTCTACGGTGCTGATGAAACTCGACTTCGGAAAGGGCGTTTACTTCGGCATCCGATATACGCTTCCTAAAAACAGCTATCTCGTGCGTATGGAGGTGGTGCAGCAGAACATGGCTGCCGTTATCTCTTCCAACGTGTCGACAATGGACTTTGAATGGAACCAGAAGATGATGCGCCACGAGAAAGGTCAGACTTTCGAGGAACGCAACAGTGGTGTGTTCTACAAATTTTCGGGCGACAACGTGGAGAACCTCAGCGAGACAAGCAACGACGAGGATAAGACCAACAACCACTTGAAATGGGTGGCGTTCAAATACCAGTTCTTCTCTTGCGTGCTTATCGCCGACCAGCACTTCATCGGAGCCGCTCCTATGAAAAGCGCTGTCATCGACAAGAACAGCGAAGAGCACAACGACTTCCTCAAAGACGTGTCGTTCAACAGTTCGCTTGAATACAACGTAAACAATCCGAAACCGGCGGCGTTCAACTTCTTCCTCGGCCCGAACGAGTACAAACTGCTCTCGTCGTTTGACGACAAGATCTCGCCCGATGAGGATTTGGAACTCACTCGCCTGATTCCGCTTGGATGGTCAATGTTCCGCTGGATAAACACTTGCATCATCATCCCTATCTTCAACTTCTTGGGAACGATGAACCTTAACTACGGAATCATCATCCTGCTGCTCACAATCTTCATCAAACTCGTGCTCTTCCCGCTCACCTATAAGAGCTTCTCTTCACAGGCGAAGATGCGCGTGCTCGCTCCCGACATCAAGGAAATCAACGATAAATACCCTGGCAACGAAAACGCGATGAAGCGCCAGCAGAAGATGATGGAGCTTTACAACCGCGCGGGCGCCAACCCGATGAGCGGATGTCTGCCGTTGATTCTGCAAATGCCAGTCTACGTGGCTATGTTCTCATTCCTGCCTTCATGCATCGAGTTGCGCGGAGAGTCGTTCCTTTGGGCTTCCGACCTGTCGGCGCCCGACATGATTCTCGAATGGGATGCAAACATCCCTGTCATCAACTGGATTTTTGGACACCATCTGAGTCTCTTCTGCTTGCTGATGACGGGAGTGAACATCATCTACACCTACCTCAACATGCAGGCAAACCCGAGCAACAACCAGATGCCGGGAATGAAGTGGATGATGTACCTGATGCCGGTGATGTTCCTCGTGTTCTTCAACGACTATGGAGCCGGTTTGAGCTACTACTACTTCATCTCTCTGCTCATAACAATCGCTCAGACATACGCTTTCCGATTCATCATCAAGGAAGACAAGGTGCGCGCCAAGATGGCTGAAAACGCCAAGAAACCGCGCAAGAAGAGCGGATTCATGGCTCGCCTCGAGGCTGCCCAGAAACGACAGGAGGCGATGCTCCGCGAACAGCAGAAACGCAAGAAATAATTCTGACTATTGCCCTGCGGCAATACTTTTATAACCAAAAGGACTGACACCCCGTGCCAGTCCTTTTTGTCTATATATGCTCAACGTAAAAAAGACGGAATACGCGAGCTCTGCGCCACGAAACAATGTCAACGCGCGATGCGGCTATTCTACCACAATCTTCCGTGTCTTGCCAGCCACGGTGGCCTCTACTTCGAAAAGCCCCTTATGTTGCTGAATTTATTCCAGTCTTCCGCCCGCGTATAGGCGGCAACAGATCCTTCCGGAACAATCAATTCGCAGTTAGTTTTATTGACTCCGTCAAACACTTTGCGACCACACATTGGCGGAATTCCAGCCAATGATGCAATCTTCGCCAAGCCGCTGCAGTCTGAGAAAGCACCATCCCCAATGCTCGTCACGCTGTTAGGCAATATCAGTTCGGTCAAGCCGCTGCAACCCCGGAAAGCACCATCTCCGATGCTCTCCAAGCTGTTCGGCAATGTCAGTTCAGTCAAGCCGCGGCAATCAGAGAAAGCATGCTCCCCGATGCTCTCCAAGCTGTTAGGTAATGTCAGCTTGGTCAAGCTGCTGCAACCGCTGAAAACACTACCATCAATGCTCTTAAGGCTGTCAGGCAATGTCAGCTCAGTCAAGCCTGTGCAACCATAGAAAGCAGAATCCCCAATGCTCGTCACGCTCTTAGGCAATGTCAGTTCGGTCAAGCCGCTGCAACCATAGAAAGCAGAATTCCCGATGCTCGTAATGCTGTTTGGCAATGTCAGCTCAGTCAAGCCGCTGCAACCCTGGAAAGCATACCACCCGATGCTCGTAATGCTGCTCGGCAATGTCAGTTCGGTCATACCGCTGCAACCTTCGAAAGCACAATCCCCGATGCTCGTCACGCTGTTAGGCAATGTCAGTTCGGTCAAGCCGCTGCAACCCCTGAAAGCACTATATCCGATGCTCGTCACGCTGTTGGGTATGATACTGTTTTTGCATCCAATAATCAATGTGTTGGTTTCCGTTTCTATTATTGAATTGCAATTATCACGGGAGTCATAGCGACTGTTTCCACTCTCTACTGTAATCTTTTCCAAGCCGCTGCAATATGCGAAAGCAGATTCCACGATACTCGTCACGCTGTTCGGCAATACCAGTTCGGTCAATTCACTGCACCAGCCGAAAGCAGAATCCCCGATGCTCGTCACACCGTTAGGGATGACACTGTTTTTGCATCCTGCAATCAATGTGTTGGTTTCTGTATCAATTATTGAATTGCAATTATCCCGGGAGTCATAGCGACTGTTTCCACTCTCTACCATAATCTTTTCCAAGCCGCTGCAATCTGCGAAAGCACAATCCCCGATGCTCGTCACGCTGTTAGGCAATGTCAGCTTGGTCAAGCCGCTGCAATATGCGAAAGCAGATTCCCCAATGCTCTTCACGCTGTTGGGCAATGTCAGCTTGGTCAAACCGCTGCAACCTTCGAATGCAAAAACCTCGATAAGCCTCACGCTGTTGGGCAATGTCAGTTCGGTCAAGCCAGAGCAAATGTAGTATTTACAACCGATTATTACTCAATATTTTATAGATAATAAGTCAGAAATATG
>OGES01001867.1_pt1 | contig 15482 bp, 20 predicted proteins | sample 1570711 | NCBI WGS metagenome assembly OGES01 (sample SAMEA2582133, study PRJEB24529) | metagenome | biome: Human gut stool | place: China | collected 2011 | reverse complement strand
CAGGAGTTTACCGATGCCGAAGCCTTTCTCAAGTGCGTGCAGGAGGAATTGCCGTATCACCCCACCACAGGATTCCGTTATGAGGTGCTGACCGACGATCCCAGCGTCCGCAAGCAGGTGGATGACATGATCTTCGACCTTTATGGCGAGGAAGCCCCTTGCCGGCAGGAGGAACACGAGCCTCGACCCGAACAGGGCATGACCTTCGGGGGAATGTAATGGACGCCTCAAAAAAGCAGCGAGAGCCGGTCGCATTCAAAAGTCTTGCCGAACTGAAGCGGTTCATACGACCCGGTGTGGAGCTTAAGACCGTCAGCCATGCCAATCACGCGGATATGGTGGGGCTGACCCGTGTGGTGACCACGGTGCAGACGGTGGGCTTCTATTCCAAGATCAAGGATCAGCCGGAGCATCCCTTCTCCACCTGCAACCACGGCAAGGGCTTCTACACCGATTTTGGGAAAGCCGGCAATTACATCTTTGATGGTACGACGGTCAAGGTGAAGGATGCCCGAAAGCAAGATCGCGGCGTGATCTACGAGCTGGAGTTTTACAACAGAGAGCAAAACATGGAGGAAACGATGATGGACAGAAAAATGGTGAATTTTATCAAGGAGCAGTATCCCCCCGGCACCCGCATCCGGCTGAACGCTATGGACGATCCCTACGCGCCCATTCTTCCCGGCACCGAGGGCGAAGTGGACTATGTGGACGATGCGGGGCAGCTCCATATGAAATGGGATAACAGCAGGTCGCTGGCACTCATTCCAGGCGAGGACAGCTTCACCGTGCTGCCGCCCAAGCTGACCACCCTCAAGCTGTATATGCCCCTGACCGCCGATCTCTACGAGCGGAACGAGTACGGTGATTTCGATGACAGCAGCACATTGCTTGAGGGCCGTGAGCTGCGTGGCTACCAGGATCAGATCACGGCGGCGCTGGTGAAAAACCGGATGCCGGAGGAGTCAGAGCGAGGTCTCATGCATTGGTATGATGAGGCCGACAGTGTCAATCGCAAGGTCCACTCCGCCGTCTTCGCCGTGGAGGTGCGTGACCGACAGCTCTGGGGCGTGGCGGAGTGCCGTGTCGCCGGGGAATTGTCGGACACAGAGCTGGAAACCTTAAAGGAATATCTCACCGGGCAGGCTTCTGACGGCTGGGGCGAGGGCTTTGAGCAGCGGGATATCCTTGTGGATGGCGGAAGTGAGCTGTATGTCCACCTTTGGAATTCGGACGAGTGGAGTATCCAAACGGAGCAGGAATTGTTCGCCCCCAAGCTGGCGGATGGACTGCCGGAGCTGTGCTTCTCCACCCTCCCCGGCACCGGTGAGCTCATCTGTATCAAGCGCGGCGAGAGCGGCTACTACCCCAGCGATTGGAACACAAACGATCCAGCGCATAACCGTGAGATAGCGGACTACAACAACGAGCGGCTTGGGGTGACGCGGGAGCAGCGGCTGGCGATGGAATGCGGCAGCATGCACGGCTGGGATGTCCCCGGCGCTGACCCTGGTTACTATGAGCAGAAAATGGGAGGAATGAAGTTTGGCTAAGAAAGTGTTTGCCGTGTATCTGGCAAAGGAGGGCGCTCCAAACAGCGCAGCCTATGCAAAGCTGGAGCTGCCCGCCTCCCCGTGGGAGCTGTGGGACGCAATAGAAAAGGTGCGGCTGAAGGATGGCGAAGAGCTGTACGTGGAAATCGAAGATTACTACGATTTCAGCTGTCTTGCGCCCCATTTATCGGGGTTGGATATCACCCTCATGGAACTGAACAACCTCGCTGCCCACTTATCCGAGCTGGATGAACTCCAGCAAATTGGCTTCAACGGCCTCCTCCAAATCGCGGTGGAGAGAAAGCGCTGGGAAAACGCGGGCATTCTCACTGTGCAGGATATGCGGGATCTGTCAGTTTCCGCAGACTGCTGCCATGTGGCCGATGTAACAGACGATGCGCAGCTTGGTCGATTCTATGCGGAAAACGACTTTGTACCGGAGGTCAACGGTCTTCCGAATGAGCTGTTCGAAATGCTGGACTTTGCCAAGCTCGGCAAAAAGATGCGTATAGAGGAAGGGGGTGTCTACACCGGAAATGATTATGTGGTGCAAAGCCGTAACCTGCGTACCGCTCCGCCTTGCCAAAAAGGTCTGCCTCAGAAGCCGGATTACCTTTTTCGCCTGATGCTTGGATTGCATCCCGACATTGGTGATGACCGCACGGTGACGTTGATCCTTCCCGCAGCAGAGGCGGAGCTGCTGGACGCACAGGAACAGCTCGGTGTGGAGGGCTGGGAAGGCGTCACAGTCATTGATTATGACGGGATCATCCCCTATGCGGCGGAATTCACCGACCTGCCCATGGAGCTGGAGGAATTGAATGCCTTCACCAAGGCCGTGCGGGACATTCCGAGATCCGAGGTGCCAAAGCTGAAGGCTCTGCTGGAGCAGTTCGAGGTGCAGGACATCGAAACGGCGATGCTCCTAACGGAGCATCTGGCCGATTACATCCTCATGCCGAACCTCAGCTCACCGCAGGAGGCGGCGCTGGACCAGCTCTGCTTCATCATGAACCGTGAAGAAGCCGTTCGGCTGATCCCGTATGTGAACCTCTTCAACTACGGCGAGACAGTCATCCATGCGGACAACGCCGCCCTCACATCCTACGGCCTGCTGCACCGCGCAGACTACCAACCCATGCTGACACCCGTTCAGCAAATACAGGAACCGGAGATGACTATGTAATGAATAATAAGCGGTTACAAAATGAAAATGAAATATCTTTACCTTGCATGTCGCGGGAGCAATTTGATACACCCCCATGTGAGCCGTGTATATTGAGCAATGAGGAGAAAACGATCCTCTCCGCCATTGTCCTGCAAAAGGGCGAGGCGGAGGCTGCGGAGATTTTCAGAGAGTCACCGGAGCATCTGCGTGATTACACGATCCTCAAGGGCGTCAACAGCTACGCCGCGCTGGGCAGGTACTACCTCGCCAATGAGACTACCGTCCCGGAGGAGCTGTACGAGTACATGGATCTTGGCGCGCTGGGCTGCCGCTATGAGGACGAGCGCCCCGGCGTGTTCATCGGCAGTGATTATGTGCAGTATCCGGCTGCCGAACTGAAACCGTCGATGGAAATGCAGATAATGTAATCCCGTCAGGTCCCCGTCATGACCAAAGCGTAAGATCATTGTGGCAGGCACTGCTTTGCAATGTATGTAATGAGATCCTCCGGCGTGATCGTATCACCGGTGTGAGGTATCTCGCGCCATCTCTTCTGTACGGCAGGGTCAGGATTGCACATCGCGGCAATCATGGCAAGCCGGATCTCTTTTCGCACCTCTTCCACGGTAGTGTGATGTCTGCGGGCAACCTCCAGCAGAGCAGCATCGGCATTGATCTTCTTTTTCTTCATGGTATCACTCCTATTGCTTTTTAGAACGGGTATCGTTCTTTTAGAACTACAATAGCATAGGAGTTTTAGGGAAAAGTGTCGAACGCAGTCGAAAAAACAGAGGTTTGCTAAAAAGCAAACCTCTGCACCGGTGTTACCGCAATTCGTCGATCAAAGTGTCCAGCACATTCATCACCTTGCGCTGCCCTTCTGGGGACAGGGCTTCCAATCGCTCGGAGAGCTCTGTGGCGTGAAGCAGCGTTGCCGCATCCAAATTATCCTGAAGCAGCTCGTCCGTTCCAACCTTGAGTACATTGGCAATGGCGACCAGCTTATCCAGCTTTGGTGCTTTGACTCCGCGCTCAACCACGCTCATGTGGTCTACGCTGTAATCCACGGCAGCGGCAAGGCCATCCTGCGTCATACCGGCGCGCTCGCGAGCAGCTTTGATTCGTTTTCCTAATGCGATCTGGTCCATGTGCAATCTCCTTTTGAACGGAATCCGTTCTTAAATTATATTGGAGAAGCTGTTTGTTTCACAGGAGCGCGCAGAACGGTGACCGTTCTAAAAGAACGAAACAAGCAAAACAATACACCAAGGGGCCGTATTCCCGGACGGGGAAAAGCGGCCCCTTCTTTTTTGCGCTGATTTGACCTCCTGCTCCGGGATAACGGACCCGGAAAGGAGGAACTGTGCCGATCAACAAAGCCCTTGCAGAGTATCTTGAACTCTACCACAAGGGCGAGGCGAACGCCGTCACCAGCCGGGAGCTGGAGTGTGCCTTCCGAATGCGCGGCTCCGAGCTGCGCCGGGAGATCAACGCCCTGCGGGGCGACGGCATCCCCATCTGCAGCTTTGACGGCGGCTACTATTACGCCGCCACCGAGGAGGAGCTGCGGCGCACCATCCGGCAGCTCCGCAGCCGGATCAAGAAAATCGCATTTGCGGAGCGCGGCCTGTCCCGCACCTTGCCTGACTATGAGGACACCGGTCAGCTCTCCCTCCCGCTGGAGGGAGGTGACACTTCTTGAACAGCTTTATTCCCTGGGTAGGCGGCAAGGGCAAGCTGCTGTGGATCATCAATAAGCTGATGCCGGACCGCTACACCCGCTTCATCGATGTGTTTGGCGGCAGCGGCACGGTGACCATGTGCCGCCCCATCCAGCGCGGCTGCATGGAGGTCTACAACGACTTCAACGGCAATCTCACCAACCTGTTCTGCTGTGTTAAAAACCGCCCCATGGCACTGCTGGCGGAGCTTGGCTTCCTGCCGCTGAACACGCGGGACGACTTCAATGTCCTCTATAAGTTCTTCTCCAAGGGCGAGTTCACGGATGACTATCTTCAGGAGGAAATGGATCTGACGGAGGTCTACCTCAAGCCGCCCGACGCCGAGGCCATCCGCGCCCTTATGCTGGAGCGTGCGCCCCGCGGGAGCATCCGCCGCGCGGCGGACTTCTTCAAGCTCATCCGCTACAGCTTCAGCGGCGGCGCCAAGTCCTTCGGCGGCAAGCCCTGCGACATCCGCCGTTTCTTTCACCTGATCTGGGAATGCTCCCGCAGGCTGGCGAATGTCATTGTGGAGAACAAGGACTTCGAGGAGGTCATCCGTCAGTACGACCGGGCAGGCGCCGTGATCTACTGTGACCCGCCCTACTACAAGGCGGAGAGCTGCTACGAGGTGGAGTTTCCCCCGGAGGATCATCAGCGGCTCCATGATGTACTGGTCACCTGTGAAGGATACTTCATCGTTTCCTACAACTACCAGGACTACATCTGCGAGATCTATCAGGATTGCTATATCTTCCGCACCTCCCGTCCCAACAGCATGTCCCAGACGGCAGGCAGCGAATATGAGGAGATCGTCATCACCAATTATGACCCCCGCAAAGCCTGCTGGCAGCTCTCTATGGATAGTCTGCTGGGCGGCGATGGCGACACCCGCTACGAGCTGATCCATGAGCCGGAGCATCCCTTAAAAATCTGAACAACAAAAGGAGAAGCAGCATGAAATTTGTAAAATACAACGACAACAAGAGCGTCACCATCCCTCCCGCCGTTCTGACCGTCTGCGGGCTGGAGGACGAGGGAAAGCTGGAAATGGCCGGCGCCAGGGGCGCGGTCATTTTGTCAAAGAGCAAGATGACCGCCATGGAGATGGTGCGCACGATCCTCGCCCTGACGGACCGCGCCGGTCAGCTGATGCGGGAGCTGACGGGCCTCTGCGGCAGCTGCGAGGGCTGCACCGAGGGGCACTGCACCTTCCGCGACGCGGACATCGAGGAGCTGATCCGCCCTGCCGTCACCGTTCCCGATTGGGCCAGAGAGGAAGCGGACATCGCGCCCGACGCCAAGCTGGACTGCCATGTAGACGAGGGCTCCGGCGTGATCACCGTGTGCGAGACATTTTACGACCACGACCTCTCCGATATTCCCGCCGAGCTGCTGGAGGCCCTGCGCAAGTCCGGCTGCTGCCTGTCCGTACTGGAGGATATGCTGATGGACGACGATGTCATCTACGATAAGTGATACCGTAGGCATTCAAAGAAGAAACGAGGCGAGAGATCCAAATGAATGAAACCTATCTCTATCCCTACTCGGCGAAGGAGGCCAGAGAACGAAATGAGCTTTCGCTCTGGAGGGAAAGCCATCGCGCCAACATCGCCTGCCGTGGTGCCATCGAGGACGCCATTCGCCAGAATTTCGATGGCATGAACCTTCAGACAGATTGTTTAAAGGCCGTGCTGGACGAATACGGCTACAAGCGCACCGCATGGGTGCTTGCCAATACCTTGCATGAGCTCAAGTGGGACGGGCGTTTCAGCCCCGCCAATAAGCAGTGGGCTGAGCGGCGCTACATTCCGCAGGATGATCGTCACAATGCCGAGATCACTGTTCGGAGCCACCCCGCTGTGCTGGATGGCTTCGTCAGCTTCTACCGCAAGGCGGTGCAGGCGTTAAATCTCTTCGGCGCGGAGCATTGTGTCGGTGACCGCGCCGAGCAGGACTTCACCGGCAAGGTGCTGGTACTGTCGCCGGATACGCTGAAGGAATCCTGCTGGAGTCAGGCGGATCAACTCTGGTATGCCCATGACGGCTTTGGCTGCAGGCCCCATGCCATTGGCCGCTCGGTGCGCTGCACCTGTCTGGGTGACGGCGAGACGACTCGCTGGAATCGACACGAGTTCATCGGTGTGCTGGACGAAAAATACCTGCCGGACTGGGCGCGGGAGAAGCTCATGGAGCTGACCGCACCCCGGCAGGAGGAACCGGCCGCAGGTGAGATGAAGCTGGAATGATCGGAGGTGAAATAAGTGCAGCGCATCTTCATTGATAACCATGACCGCATTCTCTATTACAGCAGTCCTGCCGGATACATCGCGGGAAAGGAGGCGGTGGTGGATACCATGTTCCAAACGCAGGAGCTGGAGCGTTTTCTGCAAAAGCAGGCAATTCCCATCCGCTGGGAGGACGGTGTCTATGACCGCCTCCTGCTGGGGCAGAGGGGCGGCCGCTTCGACCCAGAGGCTCCGCCCCTGAAAAGCTGCCGTGTGTGGCAGCTCACGCGGGACAGCCCCATCAATATGCGTTTCATCCCGTATGAAGCCCTGCTGGTGCGTTTCGGACAGCCTGACCGTAAGCACTACGAAACAGTCTATGACGGTCTGGTCGGGACCAATGACCCGGAGGAGATCTACACGCTCTTCCGCGACCCGGTTCCCGGCTACGACGGCAGACCTATCGGCATCTCAGATGTGCTGGAGCTGTACGACGCCGACAGCAGCGAGTTCTACTACTGCGACCGTGTCGGCTTCCGGCAGATCGAGTTCGCGCCGCGGCAGGAAATGGATCTGTGTCCGTGAAATGAGCACCCGGCCGGGTGCTTTTTTCATATCAACATCAGAAATGGAGGAAAGAAAAATGCCCAAGAACCAGACCAAAGCAAGCACCCCCGTCCCCGCGCAGGAAAGCCGGTCCCCCGTGTCCTTCGATGTCCGAGTCTATCCCGTGAAGGACAGCAAGTACACCCTCGCCAACGCCAATGTGGATATCAACGGCGTATTTGCCATTCGCGGCGTGAAGGTCATCCGCGGCGAGAAAGGTCCCTTTGTCGCCATGCCGCAGTACAAGGACAGCCATGGGGACTACCACGACATCTGCTTCCCCTGCACGAAGGAGGCCCGCCAGCAGTTCAACGATGCGGTGCTGAACGCCTACGAGCAGTCGCTCGGGCAGGCCCAGCAGCCGGACAATGCTCCTGCCGCGGAGCAGGTCATGTAAGTCACCCACAACACAAAACATATAACTTGTAGGAGGAAATTATCACATGAAGAAGTTTATTAAGAACACCGCCAATTCCATCCGCTCCAAGGCCATCCGCCTTGCCGCCACCCGCCGCTCCGGTGAGGGCTACATCGACACCGCCGTCAAGATCCTCATCGCCGTGGTGCTGGGCGCGCTGCTGCTGGCAGGCCTCTACGCTTTGTTCGGCGATGTGGTCATGCCCACGTTGAACCAGCGTATCAAGGATATGTTCAACTACGCCGGCGCGCTGGGCGGCTGATCCGTGGCATCCGTCCTGCAGGGGACGCTGCTCCTCATCGGACTTATGAGCGCGGCATGGACGGATCTCCGGCGCAGGCAGATCTATGACCTTTCCGGTATCGTCATCGCAGGGGCGGGGCTGATTTCCTTCAGCCCCGCCCGGCTTCTCGGCCTGACGCTGGCCGTCCCATTTTGGCTGGCAAGCCGGAGAGGATGCGGCGGCATGGGAGATGCGGTCCTCATCGCCGCCTCCGGCTTCCTGCTGGGCTTTCTGCGCGGAGTCGCCGGACTGGTGCTGGCGCTGGTGCTGTACTGCCTTTTCTACCTTGCAATAGCCGCCCTGCACAAGATCCGCAAGCAAGAACGCCCACCGGAGAGCTATCCGTTCGCGCCATTCCTTGCAGCGGGCTTCTTTACTGCATATATCATCTAAAACAAAGGAGGACTTGCTCCATGAGTATTTTCAAAAACCGCACGGTCATCGGCGTCATCTGCATTCTGCTGGCGCTGGTGATCTGCTTCGGCATCACGCCGCTGTTCAATCAGGGGATCAGTCAGAAGGCAGAGATCGTCCGCGTCACAAAGGACATTCACGCCGGTGAGCTCATCACCAGGGACATGGTCACCACGGCCGAGGTCGGCTCCTTCAATCTCCCCTCCGGTATCCTGCGTGAGAAGGACAATGTAGTGGGCAAATACGCCAAGGCGGATCTTGCCGTTGGCGATTATATTCTCGCTGCCAAGCTCTCGGACGCGCCTGCCGCCGAGAATGTGTATCTCTATAATCTGGATGGCACGAAGCAGGCCATCTCCGTCACCATCAAGAGCTTCGCCACAGGACTGTCCGGCAAGCTCCAGAGCGGCGACATCGTATCGGTCATTGTGGCGGACTACCCGGAGGACGGCGAAACCACCATCCCTGCCGAGCTGCAGTACGTGGAGATCATCAGCGTTACCGCCAGCACCGGCTATGACGCCAATACCGGTGAAGCAAAGGGTGACGAGAAGGAACTGCCCTCTACCGTGACCTTCCTCGTTCTGCCGGAGCAGGCCAAGGTGCTGGCGGAGCTGGAACAGGTCGCCAAGCTCCATTTAGCGCTCGTCTACCGCGGCACGGCAGACGGTGCAAAACAGTTTATCGAGGCACAGGATGCACTCATCGAGGAACTGTACGCAGAGCCGGAGGAAGATCTCATTGAGGAGGGCGAAGCCGCCGATCCTACCGCAGAAATGCCGGGGAGTGAGGTGACAGGATGAATTTCAGAAAGGCCAGCATCTTTCAGCGCGACACAGAGAAGCCGGAGGAGCAGAATGACAGCGGCGGTATGCTGGCGGTCTGGGGCAGCCCCGGCAGCGGAAAAACGGTGACGGCGGTGAAGATTGCAAAAATGCTCTCCGCCAGAAAGAAAAATGTCATCCTTCTGCTCTGTGACATGGCCGCTCCCATGCTGCCGTGCATCTGTCCCGCGGACGCTCTGGAGAGCAATGGCTCTCTTGCCGGCGTCCTGGCAGCCGCCCGTATCAGCGAGAACCTCATCAAGCATAACCTTGTCACCTTTAAGCGCAACAGCTGCCTTGCGGTATTGGGGCTGCTCGAACGGCAGAACGAGTACAGCACTCCGCCCTTTACGCAGAAGCAGGTGGTAGAGCTGCTGGACGGACTGCGTCAGATCGCGCCCTATGTCATCGTGGACTGCGGCAGCTACATTGCCAACGACATCCTCTCCGCCGTTGCGCTGATGGAGGCGGACAGTATCCTGCGCCTTGCCAACTGCGATCCTAAAAGCGTCAACTACTTTGCAAGTCAGCTCCCTCTGCTGGACGGGCCCGAGTGGGACATGGACAAGCAGTATAAGGTGGCATCCAATGTGAAGCCCTATCAGGCGGCGGATCACATCGGCAAGGTGCTGGGCGACACGGCCTTTGTGCTGCCCTATTCGCAGGAGCTGGAGGAGCAGTATCTGGCGGGCAACCTGCTTGCCGACCTCACCCTCAAGGACAGCCGCCCCTTCCGCAAGGAGTTAGAGCGTATCATTGCGGAGGTGTTTTAATATGGCTCTTGGCGAAAAGCGAAACAGCTCGGTCTTTGCCACAGCTGCACAGCGGCGGGACGCGGCGGAATATCAGGTCACCTCGGAGCCGGAGGTCGTCCCCGTAGTGGTGGACGACACGCCGCAGCGGACTCTGAACACCGATATTGGCACCCTCGGACGGGCGCACAACCTGTTCTTTACCCCGTCGGCAGAGGGCAGGGACTTCAATTCCGTGCTGCAGGAAGTGCAGGAATACATCTCCGGCGCCTACGCCGCACTCATCACCGAAGGCGGCGAGGACTCCAAGGAACAGCTCATGCGTTACATCACCAAGTACCTGCAGGACCGGCGTATCGCCGTAGCAGGCATGACACAGACGGAGCTGGTGGACGCCATCTATTCCGAGATGGCGGAGTTCGGCTTCCTGACCCGCTATATCTACGCCGACGGCATTGAGGAGATCAACATCAACTCGTGGCGGGATATCGAGGTGCAGTATTCGGACGGTCGAAGCGAAAAGCTCACGGAACACTTCGATTCGCCGGAACACGCGCTTGCCGTCATCCGACGAATGCTCCACGCCTCCGGTATGGTGCTGGACAACGCCAGCCCGCTGGTCACGGGACACCTGACCCGCAACACCCGTATTGCCGCTATGAAGTCCCCCGTGGTGGATGAGGATGTGGGCGTTGCCGCCTCCATCCGAATCGTCAACCGCCACAATCTCAGCCGTGAGGATCTGCTCCGCAGCGGCACAGCCACAGGTGAAATGCTGGACTGGCTTTCCGTATTTTTGCGCTATGGGATCTCCATCTGTGTGGCTGGCGCCACCTCCTCCGGCAAGACCACGGCGGCAGGCTGGCTGCTGACCACGATTCCAGACAGCAAACGCATCTTCACCATCGAGAACGGCTCCCGTGAGCTGGAGCTGGTGCGGGAGGAAAACGGTAAGGTGGTCAACTCGGTGGTCCACACCCTGACCCGCGACAGCGAAAATGAGCGTCAGCGGATCGATCAGATCGCGTTGGTGGATATCTGCCTGCGCTTCAACCCGGATATCCTGGTGGTGGGTGAGATGCGCGGTGCCGAGGCAAATGCCGCGCAGGAGGCCGCCCGCGTGGGTGTGGCGGTGCTGACCACCATCCACTCCAACTCCTGCGAGGCGACCTACCGCCGAATGGTGTCCCTGTGCAAACGAGCCGTGGATATGTCCGACGAAACGCTTCTCAGCTATGTGACGGAGGCATACCCCATCGTGGTCTTCTGCAAGCAGCTGGAGAACAAGCAGCGCCGTATGATGGAGATCATGGAATGTGAGATCCTGCCCAATGGGGATCGCCGCTACAACACGCTGTTCCGCTATGTCATCACGGAAAACCACATGGAGGACGGCAAATTCATCATCGAAGGACATCACACGCAGGTGAACGGGATCTCCGTGAGTCTGCGCAAACGCCTGCTGGAAAACGGTATGCCCAACGAGGAGCTGCAGGCTCTTTTGGAAACCAAGAAGGAGGTGAACGCCACTTGACAGCCCTGCTGCTGACTGCGTGCGTCGGCATGATCACCGGCGCATTTCTTATCTTCCGCATCTCGCTCATGGACTTTACGCTGGGTGTGTTCCGCCGGTTGACCGCCGGGCCCAAAAGCATCCGGGATGAGATCAACGAGACCACCCATCGCAAAAAGCCCGGCCTCTTCCGCCGCGAGATATCAGAAGCGCAGACGGTCCTGCAAGCCACCGGCAAGGAGGAACGCTTTCCCGTGCTTTGCGCGGCATCCCTGCTGCTCTTTGCCGTGGGTGCGGGCATCGCCATCATCATGAATAACCTCTTGCTGGTGCCGGTGCTGGCGGCCGGCATGATGTTCCTGCCCTTTTGGTACGTCAAGCTCACGGCCGGATACTACAGGAAAGCTGTTACCGCCGAGCTGGAAACGGCGCTCTCCATCATCACCACGGCCTACCTCCGCAGTGAGGATCTGCAGACCGCCGTGGAGGAGAACATCAATTATCTGAACCCGCCCGTGCAAGGTGTGTTCCGCAGCTTCCTCACCCGCATCAAGCACATCGACCCGGATGTGAATGCGGCGTTGGCGGAGCTGAAGTCTGCCATTGACAATGAGGTGTGGCGGGAGTGGGGTGGGGCACTCTCCGCCTGCCAGTATGACCACAGCATGAAAAGCACCCTTAATCCCATTGTGGCAAAGCTCTCGGATATGCGCATCATCAACGGGGAGCTGGAGAATCTCGTATTTGCTCCCCGCAAGGAATTCATCTCCATGGCGGCGCTGGTGGTGCTGAATATCCCGCTGCTGTACTTTCTCAACAAGGACTGGTATGCAACCTTGATGACCACCGTACCCGGCAAGGCGGTGCTGGCGGTCTGTGCCGCCGCTATCTTTATCTCCTTTGCCAGAGTGGTCAAGCTGACCCAGCCCATTGAATATCGGAGGTGACGGACATGACGATCTTACTATTCCTTTTCGGCGTGGCCGTTGCCGCGGGCTTATTCTTCATTCTTGCGGACATTCTGAAGCTGCCCCGTCTCTCCACGGAGAAGGCCCTCCTGTCCGCAGGGCGAACCGAGAAAAAGCGGATGAAGTCTCTGGACGCGATCTTCCTTGGCTGGGCTATCAAGCTCTCCAAGTTTATCCGTATGGACGAGTTCAAGCGTCACCGCATGGAACGCACGCTGAGTGCTGCCGGCATGGATATGACGCCGGAGGTCTACTTGGCCTATACCATCCTCAAGCCTGCCGCCACGCTGCTGGCGGTCATTCCGTGCCTGATGATCTTCCCTCTGCTCTCGCCCATCGTGGTGCTGCTGTCGATATTGCTTTACTTCAAGGAAAGCCGCAAGGCGGAGGAAAAGGTCACCGAACGCCGCGAGAAGATCGAGGGAGAGCTGCCCCGCTTTGTTGCCACAGTGGAGCAGGAGCTGGGAGCCAGCCGCGATGTGCTGACGATCTTGGAAAACTACAAGCGGCACGCCGGTCCCGACTTCGCCCGTGAGCTGGATGTGCTGACGGCGGATATGCGCTCCTCCTCTTACGAAGCGGCGCTGGTTCGCTTCGAGGGCAGGCTGGCGTCGCCCATGCTCTCGGACATCGTGCGCGGGCTCATCGGCGTCCTGCGCGGCGATGACGGGCGCGTCTATTTTCAGATGCTCTCGCACGACATGAAACAGCTGGAACTTCAGCGGCTCAAGGCGCAGGCAGCGAAGATCCCACCCAAGATCCGTGTGTACTCCTTCGTTATGCTGGTCTGCTTTATGCTCATCTACATTGTGGTCATCCTCATGCAGATCCTCACCTCGATGGGAGGGCTGTTCGGATGAAAAACAAATGGAAGAAGCGCTCCGGCGAGGGCTATATCGATACCTGCGTCCTCATCCTCTGTGCCATGCTGGTGATCGCATTGGCGGTGAAGGTGCTGCCGGTGTATGTGGCGAAGCAGCAGCTTGATACCTTCGCTGCCGAGCTGGTGCGGGAAGCCGAGATCACCGGCAGAGTTGGGAATGAAACGACCTCCCGCGCGCAGGTGTTGTCCGAGCGGTTGGAGATCGACCCGGACATCCGCTGGTCCCGCACCGGCCGCATCCAACTCAATGAGGAGGTGACGGTGACGCTGACCATGGATGTGGACATCGGCTTCGGCGGGCTTGGCAGCTTCCCCATTGAGCTGACGGCACAGGCCAGCGGCAGATCGGAGGTGTACTGGAAGTGAGAAAACGACTCTTGCGCTCTCGCTCCGGTGAGGGCTATCCCATGGTCATCGCTGTGACCCTCTGCCTGCTCCTGCTCTTTATGGTCATAGCGGAATACTTTCGAGTGAACATCATCGTGCAGGGTGTGCGGGACGCGGTGCAGCAGGCGGTCGTCGCCACGGTCAACGAGAACTATGACGATGTGTACCATTCTGTGCGGGAGGGCTATGCCGCAGGTTGGTTCCCGGAGGGGGACGGCGAGTGGTTCGAGTCCATCGACGCCGGTGACATCTACGGCAACCTGTCCTATATCCTCGGCCTTACCACAGATGGTGAAGGATACATGAAATACGCCGGAAATGAGCTGGAGTATACGCTCTCCGACCTGTCCGTTCATATCTCCAACAACGCCATCGCATCAGGCCGGAGCGAGGGGTATCTCGCAACCGCCACCCTCCATCTGGAGGTCCCCACCCGCTTTGCCGGACGTGTGCTGCCGCCCGTGAGCCTAAATCTGCAGGTGCAGGCCAAGTATATCCCGAAGTTTTAGTTCTTTTCACTTCTTGCAGTAGACTTCCGAAGAAAGCTGTGGTATGTTCGGGATAAGAAGAAAAACCACTGACCCCTACAAAGGAGGAGTTCGACCTATGACAGACAAAACAAAACGCATCATCCTCATTGCGGCAGGCGTCCTGCTCTGCGCGGCACTGGTGGTGGGGATCGTCAGCCGCCTTGCGGCGGTACCCATGCCCATCGACCCCGCCATCCCGGACGATACACCCAACACGAAAGATCCGGTGGTAAACATCAGCGATCCAGAGGTAAAGGTGGATAGCAAGACGGACGGTGAACAGCATGATCCCGGCAGGGATGCTGACAGCTCCGGCACAGAGCAGACCATTCAGGGTACGCCCACCAAGCCGGACGCGCCGGAGCATCCCGGCAAGACGGAGAAGGACCATGCGGCGGACGATGTGCCGGAAGCGGACCGCAACAAGGAAACGCCGCCCACCTACAAACCGGAGCAGACTGAGATGAATCCCCAGCCCACAGAGCCTGCGGGCGGCAGTACCAATGATGCCGGACAGGTGTATGTCCCCGGATTCGGCTACATCACGCCCAGCGGTCCCAACACAGTCATCGATGGGCAGGACATCTATGAGAACGGCAACAAGATCGGTATCATGGGCGGCTGACCTCGCCCTTCCAAGAGAGACACGGCTGAGAAACGGCCGTGTCTCTTTTTATCTTCACGACTGGAGGAATGCGTATGAAAAGGATCATATCCCTGCTGCTGGCATTGGTGATAGCGATATCCGCCGCTATTCCCGCCTATGCCACAGGGGACGGTAACATGGACAGCGGCGGCAGCGGCATGGGGGACGGCACAAAGACCAACTACTGGAATCCCGGCATGGACGGAGTGAGATTATCTGTCGTTCATGCTGACAACAGAGCAGTTATTGGAAGTGTGGTGGATTGGAGCAATCAGAAGCCCAACGCAAACATTGCTCATTTCGGAAAAGTGTCCAAGCTCTCCTATAATGCTGGGAGAACCTTATCTCCCGCGGTGGGTGGCTATGTCTGCGTGCAGCCAACGCAGAAGCTGCCCAAGATCATCTCCACCGGCAGCAGTAAAGCCAGCATCGCCGCGATTCGCAGCTATTTCACCGATGAACAGGTCATCCGAGCGATTGCCGGATATGTGGGAATCGACTTTGATTTGCTTATCAGTGGAGATTACAGAATCGTAGTAGAGCCGCTGGCCTATCTCTGCTACAACGGTCAGCAGTTTGCCATGACCG
>OGES01001865.1_pt1 | contig 15501 bp, 10 predicted proteins | sample 1570711 | NCBI WGS metagenome assembly OGES01 (sample SAMEA2582133, study PRJEB24529) | metagenome | biome: Human gut stool | place: China | collected 2011 | reverse complement strand
CTTTACACTGCTGTTTTATCAAATTCCGGTAAAAGTTTTTCAACGTGTTCTTCGGAAGACCTTCCAATTTTTGAAATGTTTCATCGGGCATAGAAAACTCCACGGCAAAAACACGCCCATCCTTATCAACAAAAAGTACAAGATCAGCGTTTTTTAAAGCTTTTATTTCCGGAGGATAGATTTCCCAAAGTTTATCTTGCCAATCATCAATAGCTTGGTTTACTTCATCGGAGTTCAATTTGTAATTAATTTCTCCTAGGCATTTACTCTCAAATCGCTGAAAGCACTTTTCAAAATCAGAGATTTTCAATTTCCAATATATATCTCCCGAATCATAATAGGTTGTTCTTACCGGAATCACTTCCAAACCATTAATGACTCTCTTAGGCAAAGTGTCCACCACATGTGGATACAATCTCGCATTTGCTATCATGATGCAAGATAAGCATACAGATAAGGTCAAAATTATTTTTTTCATGTTTTCATGTTTTTTTAATTGATAAATAAGCTCCTGTTGTTTACATTTTACCAGAAAACCAGAAATAAAACAATAATGGTTCGTAACCAACTAAATCTCGTACGGTTATTCTAGTATCTTTACCTTCTTTTTCAATAGCCCACATACGGGAGAATCCAAACTCGAAGAAATCTGCTTTAAACTGAAATAGATTAACTTCATTTTCAATAAGTTTATCTAACCACTCTAAATAACGCCCATAATCTTCATGATCAACCTGCATCCCTTGATATTCATATGATCCGTACTTACAACGACGCATAAACAAATCTGTTAAAACCCTTATTTCATACTCCTCCCGAGCAGCCCAATGCCCATCATGATACGCAGGAATCGTATTAATAACTCGTGTAAAATATTCCCCAATTTAAAGTGGTCTGGCCAAAAACCTATCTCAGATGTTTCGGGATTAAACCAAGAATTCTTACCATTCACCCCTCCCATGGCCAGTCGAAATTTAATACCCTTATTTATTACCACATCTATAAGGCCACGTATTTCCGGGAAATATAAATATATCATAGATAGAGCATCTTCTAATATTTTATAATTAAGTTTCTCTTGTGGGTTAGGTCTCCCATAATCTATAAGATTCTTCACCCATTCCTCGTAGTTAGGTCGTGTTGGAGGGTATATCTCACTACTCAAAACCTCTAACTTTTGTTCATCTTCTATCATATCCATCTCATTAACACAACTAATGAAAGATAATAAGATAAACAATAAAAAGCCAATGTGTTTTAATTGTTTTATTTTCATAGTTTTTTATGTTTTAGATTAAGAGAAAACAGCCTCTTAGATGAGATTGGAGACGGTCTTAGGATCAAACTCGTTACTTTACAATATTTCCAAGGCCACAAGAGATACCTTTCACTTGGTATTCGGCAGCGATTTTAGAATTTTGTCCTTCCAAGTCGGAGACATTTCTCCAAGTCGACCGTCCTAACCGATGACAGCCAACCAAGCAGCAAGTGAAACACTAATTATTGTTCTTTCTGCTGGCTTTTCATTCTTGCCTCTTCCTCTTCGATCAATCTTCTGAACTCTTCTCTCGGTAAATTCAACGGGTTAAATGTACCGAATATGTCATAACCAACCTTTCTCAACCAGATGGTTATATATTCCGGTCTATCGAAATCATTATTAGAATCCAAAACATGGAAATCTATTTCTTTAAAAGCTTTACACTTCTTTTTTATCAAATTTTGGTAAAAGTTTTTCAACGTATTCTCCGGGAGTTCTTCCAGTTTCTGAAACGCTTCATCGGGCATAGAAAACTCCACTGCAAAAACACGTCCATTTTTATCAATAAAAAGTACCAGATCAAAGTCTTTTAAAGCTTTTATTTCCGGAGGATATATTTCCCAAAGTTTATCCTGCCAATCATAAATAGCTTGGTTCACTTCATCAGAGTTCAATTTGTAATTAATTTCTCCCGGACATTTACTCTCGAACCGCTGAAAACATTTCTCAAAATCAGAGACTCTCAAATCCCAATATATCTCTCCCGAATCATAATAGGTTGTTCTTACCGGAATCACTTCCAAGCCGTTAACTACTCTCTTTAGCAAAGTATCCACGACATGTGGGTACAATCTAGCGTTTGCTACTATGATGCAAGATAAGCATATAAATAAGGTTAAAATTATTTTTTTCATAATCCATAAATTATTGGTTAATACCAAATTTTTCGCTACCACATTCACAACGACAATACTCCAGACATCGGATATTCATTTTGAAGAACTCGCACCTTGAGTGTTTTCCCGAATTCAAGCTTGTAATAAATAGGAACAAACTGATCTTCGTATCTTGTCAAGAAATAGATATCATCCCATACATATTTTATTTTGACCCAGAAACTCACAATCCGCCGACCACTACGAGTTACGATTTGCTTATAATCAAAAATTTTATATTTCGAACTTTTCATCTGTTCCGCGTAACCTTTAGGAGGAAACGAACCCGAAAAAGGATTATCCTGGAGCATACAAGAGATTAAAGAATCTCCACTTACTTGGAAATATTCCGGAACATATATGACGGGACCATCCGTTTCAACCCTATATGGAGGGTATATATCAATCCGATACTCCCGACTATCTATTTTCGCATAAATCGCATCTATCCTCTCCTGTTTCGCCAATTTTTTATGCACCGAAACGCATGACGATTGGCTGATCAGCGTACTTATCACCAAAAATAACAGTAGTTTTTCCCCCATAATATTCGAAATTAGGCATTAGTCACTAATGATTCATATCTATTTGGTATATAGTTATTTTTATCATTCCATAGGCAATAAATGTATAATCGTTAAACATTACTTTAGTGTACAAAATGAGCAAATTGAATTTTGTTTATTAACTATTCATTTTCAATACACTCTATTTTGTTTACTCGCTGTTCGACACGTTCGATACCCCTAAAACCGTATATATTAACATACACGAAGACCGTCAGTAGCGTCAATATGATAGATACCACCAAAAACACACTCTTTCTTTCAATCAACACGTTAAGGATAAAAATCACACCGATAAGCATCAGCAGTGTTGAAATAAAATGCGATAGACTGAAAACCATTAACAACACACCTACAAAAAAGGCGACACTCCCAAAAATTAATTTAAATCTCCTGTTCATAATCTTGATTTAGAAGTTGTTTTAAAGTAATTTAGTTCTCCCCAAAGGACATTTAGAATTTAGGATTCAAAATGACAAAGGACCATGAGTGAAAGAATCGTTAAATCTAAAATCTCTACATCTAACATGCCCTAGGGGAGAACCGGGAAGGAGTTTTATCTACTCCTTATCCTTCTTCTTTTTCAACATCTCCTCAATCTTTTTCTCGAGTTCTCTACCCCGGAGATTTTTAGCCACAATGCGGTTTTCCTCGTCGAGGATAAAGGTGCAAGGAATACCTTTCACTTGGTATTCAGCAGCGATTTCTGATTTTTGTCCTTTCAAATCAGACACACACTTCCAATTGCAACCGTCCTGCCCGATGGCAGCCAACCAAGCGTGTTTGTTGTCATCGAGTGAAACGCTGATGATTTCCAACCCCTTCGGGCGGAAGCGTTTGTAAATCTTTATCAGGTTTACATTCTCTGCTCGGCAAGGTTGACACCAAGATGCCCAGAAATCAACAACTTTTACTTTAGCCTTTGTCTCGTGCAGAGAAAGTACACCACCATCGGATAACGGGGCCGTAAAGTCGGGAGCAATGGCTCCTATCGCTAATTTTTGAATCTTTTTCAGTTCGGCAGCGATTTGTTTGCCATAAATGGTAGCTTTAGCCTTTTCTCCCAAGATATTATAGCGTTCTTCCAACTTCGTTTCATCAAAGGATTGTGACAATTTGGCATACACAACATAAGCGGCCACGTATGTATCGCTATACTTGTTCAACAATGCCAATTCTTCAGTCTCCACTTGAGTTATTATCTTTTTGAAATTTTCCCGCAGTTTTTGTGCTTGTGCAGGATTCGCCTTAGCTTGTGCTTGCAATTGCTGTCCGCTTTGTATCAGATATTTTTCCAAATCGTTGAACTCCTTCAATATTCTTTGAGCCTCCCCACCGCCTTCCACGAGCAATTCATTTGTACCCGCAGTAATCGTGTAATTCGCATTCTCCAGCATAATGGTTGCCAATGCCGCATTTCTCTGGACCGGCATCAAGTAAGCCAACGTCGTTTCCGACATCCGGCCCGTAAACTCGAAAGCTCCATTCGTGATGACCGCCTCTCCGATATCAATCAAGCCCTTTTCCGTGAGAGCCACCAACAGTAATTTCCCGTTGACGGAGTTACCCACCTGGCCCGTAATTCTGTAACTATCTCCTTGTGCCACGGATAACATGACACAAGCAAACAACGTGCATATCGTAATTAAAATCTTCTTCATCTTGTCGTTTTTAATCCAAAATTTAAAATCTAAAATTTAAAATTTAAAATTCACTCCTCCCGTTGTCTCGGTACTTTCAACGCCGGTTCTTTCTCTGTTTTCAGACTAGTTTTCTCGATAACCAAACCATCCACAATCATTCCGGCGGGATAGATCATTGAGGCGGGATAGTAATTCGGAATAAAATTCATCACCTCTTCTTTCGAAGATATCGCCACAATCTTCTGTAACTTCGTTAAATCGGGCATACGGAATCCGGCTGTGCGGACACGGGTTTCTTTTCCGTCCTTAAGGTCAACGCGGTAGACCACGGGAACTGACCCGGCAATTCCTCTCGCGATATAAGCACACGATTGTCCGGCATCCTTTGCCGCTTTAATAAGTATCTTCTTCATCTTCGCATGGGAATCCCCCTTATCCTCCTGTACATGAATCGTCCCGACGCCAACCGCAATGGTTGGACTTTGCGGAGAAAACATAAAGCGAGCACTGCCTGTCGATTCCGGGGCTTTCAACGCAGGAATCCGTCCGTTCAGCATCTTTTTAAATACACCTTTCTCAACCAACGTCATCTCTGCTGCCGGAGTAACACCATCCCCGTCCATCTCGTAATACCCGTATAACGGGGTTCCGTTATACTCTTTCATTGTCGTGTAATTCTTAATAGTCAATCGACTATCTATAATCTTTCCACCGAACTGATCTTCCAAACCACCACGAGACGGTCCAAGCGAACGGTTCGCAATCAGTCCTCCGCGATACAGAAGATTACCGGACAAAATCGTTGCCACGGCTCCTCCCTCAAACATAATCGGCCCGTTGTAATATTCTTCCACCGGAGGAGCAGACTTTAATTGCATCAAACTTTCGGCAAAGGCTTTCACCCGTTCTTTCATTTTTTCAATAGAGAGAATTTCTGCCGGGTTCAATAACGAGAGCGAGAAAGAATCGCCGACAGTCGAGCCGTCATCAGCACGAGCCTCCGCAATAATCGACAAAGTCACCTGTCCGCCCGGCTCCTTTAATTGCACGCCTTCCGAGGTTAACCGGTAAAGGTCTATTTCTGTTCCACTAATCGCCACGCTGGAGTTATAAATATCTTTATACTCTTTAAATACCGCCGAAGCTTCGGCTACCAACCGTTCCAAAACCGCCTGATCAATCTCGAACTTCATTGTCCGTTCTTGTATACGGGTAACGGCTGGTAGTTGCTGCATTTCCGGCAAAGCAGCCATCTCGGGCGATTGCGGATTCTGTTGCAAGAAATTCGCTTTTTGCGCCATCATCCCCAACGAATACTTGTACATCATATCCGACGATTCCCAAAACCCGCGACGAATCACGTCATAATCCACCTCAGCCGGTAACTTGACCGGAACAACCTGTTCGGAATACTGCACATCATTATTACGTTGATAATCCCCTAGCATCATTCGCGCTCCCCCGTTCATTTGCCACGGTGAAACTCTCGAAAACAGGATACCTCCCAACGAACCGGCTACCGAGAAATATCGGAAACGGGCTACCGTGTACGAGATATAGTAAGGCTTGGGACTATTCGGTAACATCAAAGCAGCATTATTACGGTCCAATTCGGCACGCATCGCCGCAAAAATAGTTTCATCCGTGTCCCCGACAATTTTATTTTCCGGTTTCGGTGAAGGTAAAACCGGGGGAATATCCCGGGCTTGTTCCCGCCGCTGAGTCTCTATCTGGCTCACGAATATCGTGGGGGATATCGCCGTTACAGGTACCCAACCCGATTCCGCGCCACAAGATCCCGTAAACACGCTCGGCTCGTCACCGGCTGCTGTAATATTGGAAAACATTGACAATGGCGTTCCAATCAAATCCACACCCCGCACCAATTGGTCCGGACGACCGTCCACGAACACCCGGTACACTTCCAAGGGAGTCACGTTAAACGAGTTCAAACTTCCTCCCTCGCCCGTGTAGGTGAAACCGCTTGTTACCGAGCGAAAGTAATAACCGTATTCTCTTCCTTGTTTCTTGGCTTCTTCCACCAGCATGGCACGCAATTCATCTTCCTTGTAGGGACGATTGGTTTCGATAATCAAGTTGGATTGCCGGGACACGGGATCACCCCCTCCGGAAGTACGCCCTTGACCGTTACTCACGGGGAAACCGTCCAACGGAACCCGGCTCATAAGGAACTCTTTCAACACGCCATTCACCACGTTATCCACCCGACGCGCTTTCACGCCCTCGTCATCATACACATAGTGACCGTACAAATCCGTGTTGGCATAACGCTTTTGCAACGGATCGCAATATACTTGAAACTCCTCGGGCAAAACCTGTTCCCCTACCATTTTTTTGAAGGTCTGACCGCCTGATTTTAAACGGTGGCCCTCCAAACGATGACCGAAAATTTCGTGAAAAAACACACCACTCGCAGGTCCCGAAAGAATTGCTGGACCAGTGTAGGGATCGGCCACCGGAGCATCCCGTAAAGCCAATAAACGTTCAATCATGTCTTGCACGTCCGCAATGATCCGGCCATTATCCGGTAAATCCTCCGGCTTGTAAGCGAAATAACTTATATTCAACGGCAAATCCATCCCATCAGCCGCTTTCAAAGATGCCGTTAACATTATCCGGGTAGACACACGATTCTGCACCACCACGCTCCCCTCGCTATTCACAAAATAGGTCCGTAACACTTGATAACTAAAACTGGCTGATCCTTGACGCAATTCCGGACAACTCTTGAACACGGCAGAAACCTCGTTCATCCGTTGCTCCCAAGATTGTAACATCGCCGTATTGCGGTTACTGACAACCACGGGGGGCTCGTAATAATGTTCCACCGGAGCCTCCGAAAAGCACGGTGCTTTATCTTCATCCTCCACGCTCACCGCTGCCCGGGTCTTTGTTTGGTCGTATACGTTACGGGCATACTCGTAACGTCGTAAAGTTTCCCGCCAGATGGCTTCCCGGATAGCATCCGGGGCATCATTATCCAGAGGTAAAACGACTCCCCGCACTCCTTGAGCGTTAGGTCCGACAACACTTCCCTGCCCGTTATACTTAAAATTATCCAGTTCCGGACTTCCCAACCGGATTTGCGGTACCAACGTTCTCATACGGCTTTCATCGGCAGTTGTCACAGCCCCGAACGAACTTATAACCGTCATATTATAATCGTCCATCGCCCGCATATTCATGTAATAGGGGATATTGTCCTGTTTCTTTAACTCCTCCATGCTGTACTCCAATTCCTGTTTCATCAATTGCAAGAGTTTATCCTCTTGCTCTTGACCGAATATATTGGAGAAACTCAATAACAATATCCCACTAAAAAAGAGTCTGATGAAATGACTTATTTTTAACATAGTTTCTTTGTTGTATTCGATGGACGACCGTAAAAACGATCGTCCATGGCTATTTACTTGTAAAGAACAATATCTCCCAATCTGCACGCCCAGTTGCCACTCAGATCAATACCGTCACGCAACGTAAGCCGAACATACCTCACATCTCGAGAGCCCTCAGGCATCTTCAACAAGGTTGCTTCACCTAGGGCACGTCCCAATTCATTCGTTTCCAAAAAGGTTACATCCTTCCAAACTGCCCCATCAGCAGATGTCTGTGCAACAATCATTTCCGGCATGAAATACCGTGCACTTCTATCACTTGCGGTCTGAATCTGCGTTACCTTGATCCCCCTGATCGAAGTTGTCTCCTTTAATTCCATATACATTTCATAAGTTCGCATCTCTTGTTGCGTACTAGTTGACCACGCGGTCGCTACATTCCCATCTACCAGAGCATCCCAATCCATGTAAACATCATCTACGTCACAATAAACCTTATCGCCATTCTCATTTTCCTTTAAGGCTGACGCCGGTATAATCTCTAAATCATCAGGAACTGCAGAATACCCCATATACGTCATAAACGGATACACCTTATTGAAATAATGCATTGTACTAACCGTATTATGACCATAGTAATCAACCTTCAAACCCAACACATCCGCTTCAGCCGCTTTTTCCAGAATGGCGTAACTCTTTTCCGGAGACTTAAGTATCAGACTTTTATCCTGTGAATTAACTTGTTTAGAAACAAAATGCCGATTCTTACCCACCACAAGCTTCTTCAAATTGGTACAAAAAAGTATATCTTCCAAGGATTCGATGGAATAATCCAATTCCAGTTCCTCCACATTTTCAATAAATTCCAAAAATGCATCTTCTTTCTCTTGTGTTTCAGTTGAATAACCATAACGTGCCGTGATAGCATGCACGAACCCGGCACTGAAATTTTTCTTCCGATTAATCGTCACCGGATCAAGGACAACCGTATCAGGAGAGTTTTCCAACGTCCCTTTTCTAAGAATATAAACCGAGTCAGCCGGATTCATACTCACGTCATCTATGGTGATTAAAGCATCGTAACTGGACGGATTCTCGAATTCATAGTATTTTGTCTCTCCCCCGGAGTTTTTATATTGTAGTTTTATTTCCACAATATTGGCACTATACTGGTCAGAAAAGAAAATCATCTTTCCATTCACGAAAAAGGACTTGAGAATCCCTCTCGAGAAAGATCGCATCAACTCATGATCCCGCGTATAAGGCCGTCCGGAATACGTCTCCACCAAAGATTCGTTTCCAAATTTATCCACGGCACTCACGTAAAATTGGTATGTCCCATCCACCAAGTTTGTCAACTCGTAAGATGTAGCCGTACCCGGAAGATATACCGAATCTCTTTGACCTTCAAACATCCACGCCACCTTTATTTTATCAATCGTGGCATCTGTACCATTTACCCAACTGAGCATTAATCGTTCCCATCCCGGAACAACATCTAAATCGGAGCATTTTGCCACGTAACGAATTTTTCCATCACCGGCATAGTCGCTATAGGTATCCTCCAAACTCTCGTTACAACCCGCCAGCAAAGCTACCATTGCCAATAATAAGTTGATTATATATTTTCTCTTGTTCATAGCTTAATTCTTTTTTACAAAAACCTCCAACTCATGCAAAGTAATATACTTGTTTGTATTAGGCATTGCCACCGGATACGGTTTTGTTTCAAATGTTTGATGTACTATTATTTTCAGATAACGATACGTATTATCCTCCACAGGGAATAAAACATCCACGAACAATGGCTCTGCATCATCGAATTCCTCCATCGTTTTCGGAAGGTTGACGTTTTTCTCTATATGACGATAACTCCACTTGTCATTAACCGTTTCAGCATTCGGATTCTGGTTCAAACCACCCAAGTATACCCATCCCGCGGCATCCGGATCTGCTGTTGTACTGTTGCCATACACCGATAGGTTACAGGGTAATTTGTCATCATACCATCCAAGCCATACCGTGCCTAATTCCACAGGACCTTGAGCGTGCCCAGCTTTCGTGGGAACAAGGGCGTACAGACGAACCCAAGCCGGAGTTTTCTGCTCTTTCAAATCAAGCACCATCGGTTTGTCAAAAGCATAGGGGCCCGCCAAAAAAGTCCCATATACGTCATAACCAGTAAACTGGAAATTGGGACCCGATGCGGAAAGGAAATAATCCATACGTTCTTTTCCTTTCAAGTCTCCATCGAACAGGTATTTCACGCCCGTCTTCGCATTCTCATTCTCAACGGAGAGCCCTCCGGTATTGAAATCATCAGCCGTTACCGTCCATTGTTCGGTTAGGAAAGCGTCAATGTCAGGATAAATTTCCTGTTTCACTCGATATCCTTGGAAATCTTCCGTGCGGACAACCACCGTATACTTCTCCAATTTCCGATCCAGTTCAAATTTAACGGTATCACCCCCTTGAGTAATTGGGAAACTACTAACCGGAATCGTATCCGGTCGATGAGTCAACGGATTTTCTCCCAAGTAAAAAACATGGGCCATCCCCGTGGCTACTCCAGAAGTTTGATAGGCCACCTGAAAACCATTCCAAGTTGAGCTCACTTCAAGATCCTCGAAAAATGCCCAAGGCGCACTGGGAAGTGTAGAAAAACTATACTCCTGTGATGCAGACTCCTCGCGGCGGTGATTGACAAAAGAAACTCGGGCAACAACCTCCTTCTTCTCCATAAAACCATCCAGCAGGAGTGAATCGCTCCCGTAATCACAAACTTTCAACACATCACGTCCTTGCCAGTTTTTATAACGAACATTCATAGCAAATATATCCCTGTCATTCGGCAGCGAATAGTACATCATCGCACCACCTGCCACGGGTGTAAATTTGATTTCCAACCCTTCGGTCAACGGCGTGAAAACAACGTCATCATCGTTGCAGGCCGACAAACCGAACATCAATAATAAAATCCATATCGAATTCTTCATCATCTTATTTTTAGAATTAAATTCTTACAATCGTACATCCAAAATCTACAATCATAAATCGTAAATTCATTTACCATCCCGGATTTTGTTTCATTCCAGAGATCAAAATCTCCTCGGCTTTGAAAGGTGTAAAATAATCTCGGGGAGCAATAAATTTATAACTACGTCCCACCTCAACCGGTCCATTCTCGTTATTATAGAATGTACTGGCCGTTGTTCCGAGAATATTCCAACCGTATGCTTTCCCGTTCATCTCCTGCTGAGCGGTCATCCAACGACGAATATTCCAGTAGCGATGCCCTTCGAAAGCGAACTCGATGTTATACTCTTGGCGTATGATGTCCCGCATCCCCTCTTTCGTATCCACTTTTCCGGGATTCAGTGAATAGTTCTTCCAAGCTTCCTGTACCGGAAGAATTCCAGCCCGAACACGTACTTTATCCAACGGTTTGTACACGTGTTCTTCATCCGGAGACTCTAAGTATTCGTTCCAAGCTTCCGCTTGCATCAAATACACTTCTGACAAGCGAAGAACGGCCATAGTCTCATTCGTTATACCTTGATAATACATTTTAGTAGGAATCCACGAATAAATCCATTTTTTCAACCAGTAACCACTGATATTCTGGTAATCATTGCTGACAATAACGTCTTTTTGGGTCCCCCAAGGTATTTCACCCTTGTGTGCCTGCACGAGCAAATTGTTATCTCGGTTCTGCGTGTTTAGTCCTCGCTGCCAATACATCCGGTCTCCCGCAATGGAGGCATAAAAACGGGGTTCCCGACGCAAATGAAGTCTTATTACATCGGTATTCAATGGAACCACTCCCTCATAAGACTGAGCACTCTCTGACCCTAATTTATATCGGTTACCATAATTCCAGTAAGCATCCGCGGTTATAGGTAAACCGTTTTCCGTGTAATACATCTCCACCATTTTCATGGACGGAGAGAGACAACCATATACAAGAGATTCGAAATGATTGTCATCACCCTCCAAACGCGGTAGAATATATGTATATATTCTAGGCATTCCACCTTTCCACTCCAAAAGATATTCCTTATTATTGAACATAGAGTACGTGCTTTGCTCGATATCATCCATGTGATTCAAAAGGGTGGTTTTCTTACCGCTTCCTTTCGCCGGAAACTCCCGGTCTCCCTCCGCACAAATTTCAGCCGCCTTGTCGGCAGCTTCCGCAGCCAACCTCCATTTTTCCCGGTCATATTTAGTATTAAAAAGCAATTCCCCGTTCTTGTTCTTAAAATTGGCATAAAATATATTCCCGTTGAAAAGTGGAGAAGCAGCATAAACTAACGCCTTGGCTCTCAAAGCAGCAACAGCTTCTTTCGTAAAAGAGAACCCATAGAATGCATCCCGTTGGGAGTGTCTCGGAATATCAGGTTCGGCCTCGTCTAGCAACCGGACAATCTCTTTGAAACAGGTATCCACCGGTTGCCTCGGCAATTGGTAATCTTCCACCTCCAAATCCACAGGCATATTTTGCGGAATCAAGCAAATAGGGCCATAAGTACGAAGCAATTCAAAGTAGATATACGCCTTCAGAGCCTTCACGTCTGCTTTCCACCAGGCTTTAGCCTCTTCCGTCATATTGTACGTGTTGTCGATATTCTCAAGAAAAACATTAGCCCTTCGGATAAGTCGATACATACTCAGCCATATATTCCCGTAAGGCTCTTGTGACATCTGCTGACCGTTTGCCACTAAAAAACCGGGCATTGCATAGTTTGCAGTGTATAAAACAGGACTAGGCGTAAACTCATCGGCTCCCATGAAAGCGAGATTATTAGCACTCGTTACTACAGTCATCAAATCCGAATAGAGTCCCAACCACCATTTCTCCACTTTCGTCCGTTGCTCAAAAACCGATTCTATCGTTTCAATGTCTTTCTCCGGAACCATATCGAGATAATTACACCCAGGCAACAGAAAAAGGCCACAAAGTATAGATAATAAATATTTTTTCATCATCATGTATATTTAAATTTAGAAACTGATATTCAACCCGGCCGACCACGTGCGCTGTATGGGGTAATTGAACCCGTTGTCACCTAACTCCACGTCCCACACCTTGAAATTAGTAATTAAGAAGGGGTTATTGACACGAGTATAAAATTTTACGTTCTGTATTTTTAATCTATCAAGTACCTTCCGGGGAAGATTATACCCCACTTCGATAGCCGTACAACGCAAGAAACTGCATTTCCGCATAAAATAGGTCGAAAAACGAGGTTCTGCACTATTACTATACCAATTCTCTTGCGGATTATGCATATTAATGGCTTGCGTAGAAAGACGTGGCCAAAAAGGACGTTCTTTCATGTTGTCCTCACTCCAGTGGTCATCATAAATTGCTTTCAGCATCGCCCGATCGTTCACGAACGGACCGATTTTCATCGGGTCCATAAAAAATGCACGCTTACCCGATCCTTGGAAAGAGAAATTAAATTCAACGTTTTTATATTGGAAAGTACCACTAAAACCGTAAATTACACGAGGCGTGGTTGGAAAACCAATATACGTGGCATCATTCACATCGATTGTGCCATCCCCATTTATATCACGATATCGAATATCCCCCGGCATCATCATTCCAGTTCCCCCCTGATTCGGAGAATTGTCGATTTCAGCCTGTCCTCGGAAGAGTCCTTCAGCAATGTAACCGATTCTCTGTGATATTTCTTTGCCTTTTTTCCGTTGCCATTCCGGCGTGTTGGTAGCCTGCTCGATTTCCAGGTAAGTCGCTTTATTGTAAGTGAAAGTACCGTTCAAAATCATCCAAAAATCGGGAGAGAAAGCGTGTTGGATTTTACCTGCAAGATCAATACCCCGAGAACGGGTTTTACCCACGTTACCGATTTGCAAATATTCCAAACCGGTTGTCTCCGGCATTGTATAGCGGTAATCAATGATATTGTGGCGGATTTCTTGATAAATATCAGCATTGATTTCCACGATTCCATTAAAGAATTTTGCTTCGATTCCAAGATTCACCTGTTCGGCAATCTCCCACGTGATTTTGTCATTCGGATAAGATTCGACAACAACTCTCTCCACTGGATTCCCTGAATTACCGGGGTGCCCCACACTCGTTGATCCCAAAATAGGTAAATGGGCGAAACGCGGTTTCGTAATGATACCATCGTTTCCGACTTGTCCCCAAGAAAGACGGAATTTCAGGAACGAAAGCCAATGAGAGGTATGATTGGCAAGGAAAGGTTCTTTCGATGCAATCCAAGCACCTCCTACCGCAGGGAAAAAGCCAAAACGATGTTTTTTAGCGAAACGTTCGGAACCATTGTAACCGAAACTCGCCTCTAGAAAATATTTGTCCTTAAACCCATAGGTTCCGCGCATCGCCAAACCTAAGTTCCGTTGGGGAATTCCATCCAGCACTGTCTTTACTTCCGAATACGTAGTTTCTTGTCCGCTGAGCACGGCTGTTAAACTGGTTTGGTGGTCACCCCAAGCCGCCACGTGCAAACCCCTCAACTCATAACTCATCTGTGTGGTTTGGCTACGCTCTTCTGCCTGAGACTCTCTAGATAGAGTCCTATATGAACCATCCGGTTGTATCGCTGTCAGTTGGTGTTTACCTGTTTCGAAATTATAATTTTTTAAGTTATATTTATAAGGACTGGTATTATACGTGTTAGAATAGTAACCAACTTGGTTCAGAGATACGGAAGCCCGCAACTCCAATCCCTTGAGAATGGGTGACAGATTATGTATATACTCTGCCCGCGCTACCGCAGAATAACGGCGACGGTCGGTGTATCCCTTATGAATCTCCATGTAAGGATTGGCATTCGGTTTCGTATTTGTGGCACCAAAACGAATGTGTGGCCAATTATAAGTGTCATCAGCCGGATAAATAGCTGCAAAATCTACCGGAGACACGTTGAAGGCCATATAGTAAGCCTCTTGCACATTCGCTCTAGGTCCCCGATATTTATCCAAATTGGCAGAAGTATTAATATTCAAGCGAATTCCGGCACTTAGGTCGATGTTCAAGTTCGTACGGAAAGAGAATGTATTATTCTCAATATTTACTTTAAACTGATTCAAGCGGTCGGTTTTCAACATTCCCTCGTCCCGGGCATAATTCACCGATGCATAATATTGCACTAAACGAGTACCGCCCCGAATATTCAATCCTGCACGGTGATTAATAGAATAATCTTTGAACAGAATATCGTACCAATCATTAGCCGGGTATACAAAGGAAGGATACAGGTCGGAACCCGTACGATCGATGCGCTCCACGCTATATTGGGGCGTCGCAGCCGGGTCGCGAGAGAGTAATGCCCGGTTGTACATCTTCATGTAAGTCACGGGGTCCACCACCTCGATCTCTCTTGTCGGCATACTTAACACCGCTTCGTAACGCACGGAAGTATAAACACTTCCTTCTTCTCCTTTTTTCGTAGTAATCAGGATAACCCCGTTTGCCCCGCGGGCCCCGTACATGGCGGTAGCCGAAGCATCTTTTAATACAGTAAACGTTTCGATGTCTTCGATATTGATTTCATCCATACTGCGTTCGAAACCATCAACTAATACATAAGCAGATGAGTTGGCACCAAACGTAGATATACCGCGAATCCAGAACTCAGATATATTTTTACCTGGCTGTCCGGAAGTCTGACGCGCCATAATACCCGGTACATTACCTGCCAGTGCATTGACAATGCTGGAAGATGGATTACGTTTCAGCTCACC
>OGES01001864.1_pt1 | contig 15501 bp, 14 predicted proteins | sample 1570711 | NCBI WGS metagenome assembly OGES01 (sample SAMEA2582133, study PRJEB24529) | metagenome | biome: Human gut stool | place: China | collected 2011 | reverse complement strand
CGCCAGGCTGCCGCCGGTCAGCAGACGCCAGTACACCTCCGGCGTGCAGACCCGCGCCTCGGCGCGCAGCGCGGCGGCGGGGTCGCCAAAATGAAAAGTCTGCGCCCCTTCGCGCACGGTGAGCGAGCCTTCGCGGAGGCCGCTCAACAGACGAAAGAGCAGCCAGCGCGCGAGCCGCACGTTGCGCGGCACATCGGGTTCAAGCGCAAAGACGGGATCGGTCATGAGCGTTCACTCCTGCTGACAGGATGGTTATACAGCGGCACGCGCTTCAGCCACAGCCGCAGCGCCTGCCAGTAGATGGCGAGGACGGTTTTCAGGGTCATCAGCGGCAGACGCAGCAGCAGCCCGCGCAGGTTGGCGCGGGTCAATGGCACGCGGCTCAGGGCCAGCGTGGCGTCGAACACCTTACTGGCCTGATGGTTTTCAATATGCATATGCAGCGTTTTGCCGGGCGCGTTGAAGCGCCAGTGATAGACCATGTCCATCGGGTTAAACGGCGAAACGTGAAAGGCTTTCTCCAGCGGGCGCGCCTGCTGGCCGTCCACCGCGTAGTAATGACGCTCATTCCACGGCGTGTTGCGCACTTCGGCCAGCACCCAGCGCAGGGTGTCGGCTTCGTCATAGCAGTAGTAAAAGTTGACCGGATTAAAATGGAAGCCGAAGTAGCGCAGCTGGGTCAGGAGCATCACGCGTCCCGCCGGGCGGCAGCCGGTCAGGCTCTCCAGCCGGTTCAGCACCTGGGGCTTCAGCGGCGCGCCCAACGGATAATCGGCGTCGTACCAGGCAGCAGCGGCCAGATGGTTGCGGCGGATACCCGCCTCAGGCAGCCTGTCCAGTTCGTCGAGGTCGAGCCAGGCCATAAACAGGCGGTAGACGAAGTGGTGCGCCTTCGGCTGCAGGCGACGGTGGCGCAGGACGCCCTGATAGAGGCAGCTGTTCATCTCAGTTGCCCTCCGCCGCGGCGATGCCCTGCACCACGTCGAGCGCGCTGCGCACCCCGTCCTCATGAAAGCCGTTGTACCAGTAGGCCCCGCAGTACCAGCTCCGCTGCTGGCCGTTAATCTCTTCGCGCCGCAGCTGGGCCGACCAGCTTTGCGGGTTAAACAGCGGATGCTCATAGACGAAGCGCTGCCAGACGTAGCGGTCATCCACCGGCGCGTCCGGGTTCAGGGTCACGCAGAACAGCGGCGCGTCTGCGGGCAGCCCCTGGAGAATATTCATGTTGTAGGTGACGCAGGCCCGGGCCCGATCCCCGTCGCTCAGGCGATAGTTCCAGCTGGCCCAGGCGCGCTGGCGCTCCGGCAGCCAGCGCGGATCGCTGTGCAGCACCACCTCGTTGCGCTGCCAGCCGATGTCCCCGAGGACTTCGCGTTCGGAATCGGTGGGCGCCGCCAGCATCGCCAGGGCCTGCGCGGAGTGGCAGGCGAAGATCACCTGGTCAAAATGCGCCTCCCCGGACGCCAGCCGCAGGGTGACCCCCGTCGGGTGACGGTCCACCTGCTGTATCGGCGCGTTGAGCCGCAGATCCAGACGATCGCCGAGCCTGGCGAGCAGGGCGCGAACGTACTCCCGGGAACCGCCGGGCACCACGTACCATTGCGGGCGATCGCGAATATCCAGCAGACCGTGGTTTTCAAAGAAGCGCAAAAACAGCGGCAGCGGGAAGCGGCGCATCTCCTGCAGCGACGACGACCAGATGGCCGCCCCCATCGGCAGAATATAGTGGCGGGCGAAGAAGGGGCTGAAGCGGTGGCGGGCGAGGAAGCTCTCCAGCGTCGCCCCCGGATCCAGCGCCTCGGTCAGCGCCAGTTTCGCCAGCCGGTTAAAGCGGACGATCTCGCTCAGCAGCCCCCAGAAGGCCGGCTTCAGCAGATTGCGCCGCTGGGCGAAAAGCGAGGTCAGGCTGTGACCGTTGTACTCCAGGCCGCTGGTCGGGTTGTGAACCGAGAAGCTCATCTGCGTTTTTTGCCCGTCGATCCCCAGCTCGCTGAGCAGGCCCATAAAGCGCGGATAGGTGCGATCGTTGTAGACGATAAATCCGGTATCGATGGCCCAGGTGCCCTGCGGCGTGGCGACATCCACGGTGGCGGTGTGGCCGCCCGGCGTGGCGCCCGCTTCGAACAGCGTCACCTGATGGTGTCCGGCCAGCCGCCAGGCGCAGGTCAGCCCGGCGATGCCGCTACCGATGATGGCGATGTTCATGAGCGCACCATCCTGCGCAACAGCAGGCGCTGGATACCCGATGGCAGGCTGGCCAGCAGCCGCAGGGCCAGGCTGAAACCGGTGGGGAAGGCGATGTGGTTTTTGCCCTTCGCCAGGCCGTGGCGGATCGCCGCCACCGCCCGATCCACGCTCACCCGGCCGGGCATGGCGAAGTCGTTTTTGCGCGTCAGCGGGGTGTCGACGAAGCCCGGAGAGACCACCGTGACGGCCACCCCTTTCGGCTCCCAGTCCAGACGCAGGCTGTTGGCAAACCAGGTCAGCGCCGCCTTGGAGGCGCCATAGGCTTCCGCGCGCGGGAAGGGTAGCCAGTGCGCCATCGAGCTGACCAGCACCACCCGATCGCCTGCCTCCAGCTGCGTCTGCAGCGCCGCCAGGCAGTTCACCGGCCCGAGGAAGTTGGTGGCCATCACCCGCTCCACGAGGGCGGCATCCACCTGCCCGTGGTCGAGGTATTCGCAGGTCCCGGCGCAGAGAATGATCAGGTCGGCAAAACAGCCTGTCAGCGCCTGGCGACAGGCGTCCCTGTCTGTCATATCGAACAGGCGCACACTGATGTTGGGGCTGAACTGCTGTAGCGCCGTCAGGCGCGAAGCATCGCGCCCGCAGGCGATAACCAGATGGCCATCCGCCGCGAAGGATTTCGCCAGACCGGCGCCGATCCCGGAGCTGGCGCCGGTGATGAGCACCGTCATCATGAGCGCACCCTCCGCTTCACGCCGCGTACCGCCCAGCCCAGCAGGGGAAGATGCTCGTAGATCATCTCCCCGGCGTCGTAGTAGTCGCGCTGGTGAAGGATCTGCTCCCCGGCGATGTCCACCATGGAGCAACCCGGCAGGGCCAGGGTTTCTCCACCGGCAATGCGTGGATGCGACCAGTGCATGGTCCAGGTCACGGCGAACCGTTGGCCGTCGCAAAGCGGCGTGTCGATGGTGAACCGGCACTGCTCCACGTTGGCCAGCAGATGGGTAAAGTAGCGCTGGATGGCGAACAGCCCCTGATGCTGACCAAAAGGATCGCTCAGCGTCGCGTCCGGATGGTACAGCGCGGCCAGCGCCGCGGGCGGCTGCGCATCCAGCCCGGCGTAGTACTCAACGAAACGACGAATCACAGACGGCGAGGTGCTCATGGATCACATCCTGGCTAGATACGGTAGCGTAATGGCATACTTAAAACTTACACAAATAAAATTATTTGTCCAAGTTTGTAGAAAAATATATTTTATTTGTGTTAAAAATCATGTTGTTATGATTGGTGTTTTAAGGGGTGAAAATCGCGTGTGTTGCAAAAGGCAAGCGTGCGCCCGCCGCGCCACCGGGCGCTGGCGGAACAGAGAGTGGGGTAAGTTAAAACAGGGAGTTAGAGCGGAATTACCTCGAGGGAGACGACCTGCTGCTGCCAGAGTTCGACCTGCCTCTGGCGGGCGGCGGAAAGTTTGCCGCTGGTGACCAGCAGCCAGTTGCGCTGGGGGAAAATCTCCGGCGCCAGGGCGGCGGGAGGCACCGGCAGGACGTCGATGCGATGACCCTGGCCGGTACGTTTGAGCGCCTCAAGCCAGATTTCGCAGGCGTCGGTCAGGTGCCAGCCGGTGATCAGAAAGTTATCCCCGGGCGCCTTCTTATCGCCTTCAAGGCAAAATGAGGTATAGGCGATGATGATGCCGTCGAGGATTTCGCGCAGCGTCATGATGGCCGGCACGTTGGCGGAGACCTGGCTGCGCAGCGGACGCAGCACTTCGGTTACCAGCTCCTGGCGCGGATATTCGCGCCCGGCGTCGTAGATCAGCTGGCGCAGGGACTCGATTTTTCCCTCTTTCAGCCGCTGCAGCATGGTCTCCTGCAACGTCAGCCAGTTGTTGGTGCGCCGTGCGCCGGGGCGCGACAACAGGGGCTTCACCTGGCTGACCGGCACCCCTTTTTTCACCCAGTCGAGGATCTTCAGCGCCTGCTGGACGTCGTCATCGCTGTACTGACGGTGACCACCATCGGTGCGCAGCGGCTTGAGCAGGCCATAGCGGCGCTGCCAGGCGCGAAGCGTGGTCGCATTTATCCCGCATAGTCGGGCAAATTCGCCGATGGAGTAAGGCATGGAGGCCACCTGTTAACAAAGAATATTCTCAATATACTACGAATCACGTCGGCTGGCGTGAAGTGTAGTGGCTTTGCACTACACTTTCCCCTACCGCGTAAATGAAAGGAGTTCTCATGAAGCTATGGCCTGTTGTCACTGGCGTTGCTATCGCGTTAACCCTGGTGGCCTGCAAATCGCCCACGCCGCCGAAGGGCGTTCAGCCGATTAGCGGGTTTGACGCCAGCCGTTACCTCGGAAAATGGTATGAGGTCGCCCGCCTGGAAAATCGCTTCGAGCGAGGCCTGGAGCAGGTGACCGCCACCTACGGCACCCGCAGCGACGGGGGGATCAGCGTCGTCAATCGCGGTTATGACCCGGTCAAAAAACGCTGGAATGAGAGCGACGGAAAAGCCTACTTCACCGGCGCCCCCACCACCGCGGCGCTGAAGGTGTCGTTCTTCGGGCCATTCTACGGCGGCTATAACGTGATCCGTCTGGACGACGACTACCAGTACGCGCTGGTCAGCGGCCCCAACCGCGACTATCTGTGGATCTTGTCGCGCACTCCCACCATTCCGGCGGCGGTGAAGCAGGATTACCTGAATACCGCGCGCGAGCTGGGCTTTGACGTCGATCGCCTGGTGTGGATCCGCCAGACGCCGCGCTAACCTCGCCGCTTAGCGGCTGAGCAGGTGGGTATAAACCACGTACAGCCCGGTCAGCGCCGCCACGTTCAGCGCCACGCTGACGAAAAACCACCGCCGGAAGGGCTGCTTTTGCGTTTTATGGCGAAAGCACTGCTGGCCGAGGATGGCCCCCGGCCAGCCTCCCGCCAGGCCCAGCACCAGCAGCGTGGTTTCCGGCACCCGTCGCCAGGCTTTGCGCGCCGCCAGCTTGTCGGCGCCATAGATAAGCCATGTCAGAAGGCTGCTCAGTAAAAACCACATCGCCAGCGGGTAGGGCAGCAGGGCGCTGCCCACGGCGGTGAGCAGCAGCAGGGAATAACACACCAGGTTCAGATTCATAGGGACGTTCACGCCGGCCAGAAGAATGGCGCCACTATAGCCAATTTCCCGGACCGGCGTAAACGCGGCGGGTTATTCGCTACGCTTGCTCCGATGCCGGGACAGCCACATCAGCTTATATGCCGCCGGAATGATAAATAGCGACAGCAGCGGGGCGGTGATCATCCCGCCAATCATCGGTGCGGCGATACGGCTCATGACTTCCGACCCGGCGCCGGTGCCCCATAAAATCGGCAGCAGGCCGGCGATAATCACCGCCACGGTCATCGCCTTCGGCCGCACGCGCAGCACCGCCCCCTGGTACAGCGCCTCGTCGAGCTTATCGACGTTGAAAGTCTGCGGATTCTTCAGCGACGGTTCCGCCTCGATGGCGTGGCGCAGGTACATCAGCATCACCACGCCAAACTCCGCCGCCACCCCGGCCAGGGCGATAAAGCCGGTCCCGGTGGCTACCGACAAATGGAACCCCATCCAGTAGAGAAACCAGATCCCGCCGACGAGGGCGAACGGCACGCTGGTGATAATCAGCAGCGCCTCGCCGACGCGGCGGAACGCCAGGTATAGCAGCACGAAGATAATCATCAGCGTCATCGGCACCATCAGCTTCAGCTTCTGATTGGCGCGCTCCAGCAGCTCAAACTGCCCGGAGTAGGACACACTGATGCCCGGCTTCAGCTTCACCTCCTTGCCGATGGCCTGCTGCAGATCGTGCACTACCGACACCATGTCGCGGTCGCGGGCGTCGATGTAGATCCAACTGGTCGGGCGGGCGTTCTCGGTCTTCAGCATGGATGGTCCGGTGACCACCTTCACCTCAGCCACGTCGCCGAGGACGATCTGCTGCTTCAGCGGCGTGAGGATCGGCAGCTGGCGGAGGGTCTCCGGGCTGTCGCGATAGCTCTGCGGGTAGCGGATGTTGATCGGGTAGCGCTCGACGCCCTCTACCGTTTCGCCAACCATCGCGCCGCCGATGGCGGACGAGACGAACAGCTGCACGTCGCCGACGGTCATCCCGTAGCGGGCCGCCTTCTCACGCTGAATATCAATATTGAGGTAGCGCCCGCCGACCAGCCGCTCGGCTAATGCCGACGTGACTCCCGGCACGGTGCGCGCCACCCCTTCAATTTGTTCGGCGATGGCGTCGATATCGGCCAGATTAGTGCCGGAAACTTTAATGCCAATCGGGCTCTTGATGCCGGTGGAGAGCATGTCGATGCGGTTGCGGATCGGCGGCACCCACAGGTTCGCCAGCCCCGGCAGGCGCACGGTCTTGTCCAGCTCCTCGACGATCTTCTCCATGGTCATCCCCGGTCGCCACTGATCCTGCGGCTTGAGCTGAATCGTGGTCTCTACCATCTCCAGCGGCGCCGAGTCGGTAGCGGTTTCGGCCTTGCCGGTTTTGCCGAACACCCGGGCCACTTCCGGCACCGTCATGATCAGCTTATCGGTTTTCTGCAGCATATCCGCCGCCTGCGCAGCGGAGATCCCCGGCAGCGTTGACGGCATATACAGCAGATCGCCCTCGTTGATCTGCGGCAGAAACTCGCCGCCGACCCGGTTAAGCGGCCAGACAACCGTCAGGATCGACAGAAGCGCGATCAGCAGGGTAGTCTTCGGCCAGTGCAGCACCTTCAGCAGCAGCGGGTGATAAATGCGGATCAAAAAGCGGTTCAACGGGTTGCTGCTCTCCGCCGGGATCCTGCCGCGGATCCAGAAGCCCATCAGGATCGGGATCACCACGATCGCCAGCAGCGCCGCCCCGGCCATCGACCAGGTTTTGGTGAAGGCCAGCGGGCCGAACAGTTTGCCCTCCTGGCCTTCGAGGGTGAAAATCGGGATAAACGACAGAGTAATGATCAGCAGGCTGATAAACAGCGCCGGGCCGACCTCCACCGAGGCCTCGGTAATGATTTTCCAGCGTGTGTCGTTGCTGAGCTTCTCTCCCGGGTGCTGATGTTCCCACTCCTCCAGCCGCTTATGGGCGTTCTCGATCATCACGATGGCGGCATCGACCATCGCCCCCACCGCAATGGCGATCCCGCCCAGCGACATGATGTTGGCGTTGAGCCCCTGGAAATGCATCATGATAAAGGCGAAGCACAGGCCGAGCGGCAGCGAAATAATCGCCACCAGCGCCGAGCGCACGTGCCACAGGAACAGGGCACAGACCAGCGCGACGACGATAAACTCTTCCAGCAGCTTATGGCTGAGGTTGTCGATGGCGCGGTCGATAAGCTGGCTGCGGTCGTAGGTGGTGACCACTTCAACCCCTTCCGGCAGGCTGCTTTGCAGCGACGCCAGCTTCGCTTTGACCGCGGAGATCACTTCGCGGGCGTTCTTGCCGGAGCGCAGGATCACCACGCCGCCGGCCACTTCGCCTTCGCCGTTAAGCTCGGCGATACCGCGGCGCATCTCCGGGCCGATCTGCACCCGCGCGACGTCGCCGAGATAGACCGGCACGCCGTTGTCACCGGTTTTCAGTACGATATTTTTGAAATCGTCGAGCGTCTGCAGGTAGCCGCTGGCGCGCACCATATATTCGGCTTCCGCCAGTTCGACGGAAGAGCCGCCCGCCTCCTGGTTAGAGACGTCCAGCGCCGATTTCACCTCGTCGAGGCTGATGCCGTACTGGGTCAGCTTCATCGGGTCGACAACAATCTGGTACTCCTTGACCACGCCGCCCACTGACGCCACTTCCGAGACGTTAGGGATGGTTTTCAGCTCATATTTTAAGAACCAGTCCTGCAGGGAGCGCAGTTCGGCGAGGTCGTGCTTGCCGCTGCGGTCGACCAGCGCGTACTCGAAGACCCAGCCGACGCCGGTGGCGTCCGGGCCCATTTCGGCGCTGACCCCGGCGGGAAGTTTGCCCTGCACCTGGTTGAGATACTCCAGCACCCGCGAGCGCGCCCAGTAAGGATCGGTGCCGTCTTCAAAAATCACGTATACGTAGGAGTCGCCAAACTGCGAGAAGCCGCGAACCGTTTTGGCGCCGGGCACCGACAGCATGGTGGTGGTCAGCGGCCAGGTGACCTGGTTTTCGACGATCTGCGGCGCCTGCCCCGGATAGCTGGTTTTGACGATCACCTGTACGTCGGAGAGGTCCGGCAGAGCGTCCACCGGGGTATGGACGATGGTCCAGGTCCCCCAGATGCTGAGAAACAGCGCCGCCATCATCACCAGGAAACGGTTGGCCACCGAGCGGCGGATAATCCATTCAATCATTGTTCCGTTCCTCAGTGCGCGTGGGCGGCAGGAGCCGTGACATCAGGAGCCTGCGCGCGCATGCGCTCCAGCGCGCCGGAGATATTGGCTTCCGAGTCGATCAGGAACAGGCCGCTGGCGACGACTTTCTCACCCTCCTGCAGCCCGCTGCGAATGGCCGTGACGCCAGCGGATTCATGGAATACCTGCACGCGTTTCGGCACGAAGCGGCCCTCATTATCCACGGTAATCACTCGCTGCTCGCTGCCGCTGTCGATCAGCGCTTTGGAGGGGATCAGCAGCATCGGTTCGCTTTCACTGGTCAGTTGCAGATAGGCGTTCATCCCCGGCTTCAGCGCTTCATCCGGGTTGTTGACCTGCAGGCGCAGCTGCAGGGTGCGGGTGGCGCTATCGACGCTGGGGAGAAGGGTCCATTTGCTGATGCTGAAGGTTTTGCCCGGCCAGGCGGGAACCTGAATGGCGAACTGCGAGGCGTCTTTAATCAACCAGGCGATGGATTCCGGCACCGCCACGCTGACCCACACCGGATCCATACCCTGAATTTTCGCCACCACATTATCTTTGGCGATATTCATTCCGGCGCGCAGATCGAAAGCGGTAATAACGCCATCGATGGGGGCTTTGAGGGTAAAGCGGGTCTGGATTTTACGCGTGGCTTTCAGGCGGCGGATATCGTCATCCGGCATTCCGGCGAGGCGCAGGCGTTCGAGGATCCCCTCGACCTGGGTGGCGGTGCCGCCAGTCTCCTGCAATAACAGATATTCGCTCTGCGCTTCCACCCAGTCGGGGATGGTCAGCTCGAGTAATGGTGTGCCTTGTTTCACTTTGTCGCCGACGGTCAGCGGATAGACTTTATTGATAAAGCCCGCCGCCCGCGCCTGCATAATCACGTACTGGTACTCGTTATAGCTGATATTGGCCGGGAAGGTCTGGGCGTAGCGCAGCGGCCCGCGGGTGACCGCGGCGGTTTTTACGCCGAGATTCTGGGTCTGCGTCGGGTCGATACGCACCCCCGGCGCACCGGCGGCGGTACTCTCCTCATCGGCGTATTTCGGCACCAGATCCATATCCATAAACGGCGATTTACCCGGTTTATCGAAGCGGGTGTTCGGGTACATCGGATCGTACCAGAACAGCACTTTACGCTGCTGCTCGGCCGCCGGAGCGGCAGCGTGGGTCGGTGCCCATCGGGCGTACAGCGCCGTGGTAAGCGCGCCGCCAATCACCATGCTGCCGAGGATCAGCGCCGTATTTTTCAGTGTCAGGGATGCCATGTGTCGTCCATTTAGTCGTTGAGGGGCTTACCGTCGCCGGGCCATTAGTGGGCGCGAATATCCTGCAGCAGCGACAGGTTGCCCTGCTGAACGAAGGTGAAGTCCACGCTGTCGCCATTCTTCACATTGTTGAGCTGCGTCTGCGGGGTGATGGTGAAGCGCATGGTCATCGGCGGCCAGTTCACCGCCGGGATGGCTTCGTGGGCGATGGTGATTTTTTTGCTATCCATATCAATAGCTTTAATGACCCCTTTGCCGCTGATGCTTTGCGTCTGCGTGACGGCGGGTTGTTCGTGCATCGCCATGCCGGCATGCGGGTCGGCGGCCTGGACGGCGAACACCGCGCCAGAAATCAGAGTGAACAGGGCGACTTTAGAGAGTGAATTCATGATCGGGACTCCTTGGGTTATTCCATCCAGCCGCCGCCGAGGGCGGTGAAAAGGGTGATTTCATTTGCCTGACGGGAATAGTTGAGTTCCAGCAGGGTTTGTCGGGTGGTAAAAATGTCGCGCTGGGCGCTCAGGACTTCGATGTAGCTGACCGCGCCGTGACGATAGAGCGCAGTAGCGCGCTGCAGGGTGATATTTAGTGAAGCGAGATAGCGCTCCTGGGCGGCAATCTGATCGGCCAGGCTCTGGCGCAGGGCCAGCGCGTCGGCCACCTCTTTAAAGGCGGACTGTATTTTTTGTTCATAGTTGACCACCTGCTGCTGCTGGCGGATCTCCGCCAGATCGAGGTTGGCCTGATTACGCCCGGCGTTGAAAATCGGCAGTTCGATTTTTGGGATAAAGTTCCACATCGCGCTGCCGGCGTTAAACAGGCTGGAGAGTTCGCTGCTGCTGCCGGAGAGCGAGCTGGTCAGGGTGATCGACGGGAAGAAGGCCGCCCGCGCGGCGCCGATGTTGGCGTTGGCCGCCCGCAGGCTGTGTTCCGCTTCCAGAATATCCGGCCGCTGCAGCAGGATCGCTGAGGAGAGCGATGGCGGCAGAGTGACGCCTTGCAGATCGATGGCGCTGCTGGCGCTATCGTCCGGCAGATGCTGGTAGCTGCCGAGCAGCTGCAGGGCGTTATTGGCCTGCGCCAGCTGGCCCTGACGTTTGGCGATATCGGCACGGGTGCTCTCGATCATCCCGCGCGCCTGCTCCAGCGCCAGCACGGTGGTGCTTCCGGTCAGCAGCTGTTTTTCAACGAAGGCGTAAGACTGCTGATAGTTCTGTAAGGTGTCGTTGGCCACCTGCAACTGCGCTGCCGCCAGCCGCTGGTTGAAGTAGCTTTGTGAAACGTTAGCAATCAACAGGATATGCACCGCACGCCGCGCCTCTTCGCTGGCGAAGAAGTTCTGCCGGTCGGCCTCGCTGAGGTTTTTCAACCGGCCAAAGAAGTCGAGGTCATAGCTGAGATTCAGGCCGGCGGCATAATCGCTGCTGGTGGTGGTGTCGCCTTTAAGCTTGCCGCCATAGGTGGTGCTGCCGTCACCGTTCAATTTCGGGTAGCGGTCGGCGTCGGTAACCCGGTACTGGGCGCGGGCTTCCTGCACTTTCAGCGTCGCCATCCGCAGATCGCGGTTATTTATCAGCGCGGTGCTAATCAGGCTTTTCACCTGCGGGTCGACGAAAAAGGTGCGCCAGCCGGTCTCCTGATAGCCCGCTGTCGCAGTAACCAGCTTGTTCTGGCTGAGAGAGAACTGCTGCGGCACCGGCGCGGCGGGGCGCTGGTAGTCCGGAGCGAGCGACAGACAGCCGGTTAAGGCAAATATCACGCTGAGGGTAAGTAGCTGTATAGAACGCATGGCGGCAGACGCTTTCGACGATTTATCCATGGCAGCTACTTTACGTAGCGGGCTCTGTTCAACGCGTGACAGGAAAATGACAAAGCTGTCATTTTCCTGATATTTCATTGCTATCCGGAGTCGCTTCTCTAAAATTGAATACCCGCACAGAACGCGCGTGAAGGAGCCTGCCGTGAAGATTTTGATTGTCGAAGATGAGAAGAAAACCGGAGAGTACCTGACCAAAGGGCTCACCGAGGCCGGCTTCGTCGTCGACCTGGCCGATAACGGCCTCAACGGCTATCACCTGGCGATGACCAGCGACTACGATCTGCTGATCCTCGATATCATGCTGCCGGACGTGAACGGCTGGGATATCGTCCGCATGCTGCGCGCCGCCAATAAAGGCATGCCGATCCTGCTGCTCACCGCGCTTGGCACTATTGAGCATCGGGTGAAGGGCCTGGAACTGGGCGCCGACGACTATCTGGTGAAGCCATTTGCTTTTGCGGAGCTGCTGGCGCGAGTGCGGACCCTGCTGCGCCGCGGGGCGGCGGTCATCGTCGAAAGCCAGTTTCAGGCGGCGGATCTCAGCGTCGATTTGGTCAGCCGCAAGGTGACGCGCGGCGCGACGCGTATCACCCTGACCAGTAAGGAATTCACTCTGCTGGAGTTCTTCCTGCGCCATCAGGGCGAGGTGCTGCCGCGTTCGTTAATTGCCTCGCAGGTCTGGGATATGAATTTCGACAGCGACACTAACGCCATCGACGTGGCGGTGAAGCGGCTGCGCGCCAAAATTGATAACGACTTCGAGCCGAAGCTAATCCAGACCGTGCGCGGCGTCGGCTATATGCTTGAGGTGCCGGATGGCCGCTAAGCGCCCCTTTTCCCTGGCAACCCGGCTGACCTTCTTTATTAGCCTCGCCACCATCATTGCCTTCTTTGCTTTCACCTGGATCATGATCCATTCGGTGAAGGCCCACTTTGAAGAGCGCGACGTGCACGATCTCAGGCAGCTCAGCACCACCCTGGAGACGGTGCTCAACCACGCCGACTACCCGCAGGCGCGGCGACTGGAGATCGTGAGGAATATCATTGCGGGTTACGCCAACGTCTTTATCTGTCTGGACGACGGCCAGGGCAATATTTTGTTTCAGTCGCCAGACGGGCCGGATCTCAGCCATATGCTGAGTACGCCGGGGCTGGCGATGCAGCTGCGCGACGGGAATGTGATTTCATGGACTGACCCGCAGCCGCGGAAGATGGTTCATGATAATCATCCAATGGAGACCCGCGCCTGGCGGCTGATCATGCTGCCGCTGGGCAAGCAGGCGGACGGCAAACCGGCGTACCACCTGCTGATGGCCTTATCCATCGATTTTCACCTGCACTATATTAATGAGCTGAAAGCGAAGCTGATTTCCGCGGCGACGATAATCAGTTTGCTGATCATCGCCATCGTGCTGTTTGTGGTCTATCAGGGGCATAAGCCCATCCGCCAGATCAGTCGCCAGATCCAGAATATTACCTCGCGGGATCTCGACGTGCGCCTTGACCCGCAGGCCGTGCCTATCGAGCTGGAGCGGCTGGCGCTGTCGTTTAACCATATGCTGGAGCGCATAGAGGATGTCTTTACCCGCCAGTCCAACTTCTCCGCCGATATCGCCCATGAAATCCGCACGCCGATTACCAACCTGGTGACGCAAACCGAAATCGCTTTAAGCCAGAGCCGCAGCCAGCAGGAGCTGGAAGAGGTGTTGTATTCCAATCTCGAAGAGTTCTCGCGGATGTCGCGGATGGTCAGCGATATGCTGTTCCTCGCCCAGGCGGATAATAACCAACTGATCCCTGAGCAACAGGCGCTGGATCTGGCTGATGAAGTGCATAAGGTGTTTGAGTTCTTTGAAGCGTGGGCGGAAGAGAAGGCGGTGGCGCTGCGCTTTGTCGGTAGCCACTGCCGGGTGACGGGCGATCCGCTGATGCTGCGGCGAGCGATCAGCAACCTGCTGTCGAATGCGATCCGCTACACGCCGGCCGGCCAGGCGGTGACCATCCAGTTGAGCGAAAGCGCCGAGACGATCCGTCTGGTGGTGGAGAATCCCGGTACGCCGATTGCCGTCGAGCATCTTCCGCGGCTGTTTGACCGTTTCTATCGCGTCGACCCCTCGCGTCAGCGCAAAGGCGAGGGCAGCGGTATCGGCCTGGCGATTGTGAAATCCATCGTCAGCGCCCACCACGGCAGCGTAGCGGTGCAGTCCGATCGGCGCTCTACGCGGTTTATTATCGTGCTGCCGAAATAGACGCAATAACGGCTGAAAGCCAGCGGGCAGCGCCAGGCGGCCGCCCGCAGTATTGCCGCTCTCTTACTCTTCGAAGTACCAGTAGCCCTGATTAATCAGCCGCGTCAGTTCGCTCACGAACGCCGGATTCTGCAGGCCGCTGCCGAGCTCTTCCTGACCTAATGAGGTATAGCGGCACAGCGCATCCAGCGCTTCGGCATCGGTGGTGTCCAGCTGTTCGCTATGCACGAAGAAGCTGTCGCCGATATGCAGAACGCGCAGGCCGCTCAGACGAGAAAGCTTTTCGCCGCCCAGCAGCGCATCGACCACTTCCTCTTCTTCATACGGTGGTTCCGCCGGCGCAATATCCAGCTCGTGACGCGGGGTGGTCACGAAACTGCCGAACCACTGCTTGAAGTCTTCCGGCTGGCGAATCATGTCGATCATCATGGTGCGCAGACGTTCGAGTTCATACTCCTCAACCCGGCCCGGATGCTCGCGGCAGGTGAGGTCCGGATCGCTGTAGTGCTCGCCGCCAAGATCGTTCTCCAGCACATAGTCGGCGAAGCTGCTGATCAGGTCGCGACCGTTTGGCCCGCGGAAGCCGACGGAGTAGTTCAGTGCGGTTTCGTGGGTCACGCCATCGTGCGGGAATCCTGGTGGAATATAGAGGATATCGCCCGGCTGCAGATCTTCATCAATGATCGGCGGGAACGGATCGACGTGCAGCAGTGCCGGATGCGGGCAGAACTGACGCATCGGCAGCTTATCGCCCACGCGCCAGCGGCGGCTGCCCATGCCCTGAATAATAAAGACGTCATACTGATCGATATGCGGGCCGACGCCGCCGCCGGGGACGGAGAAGGAGATCATCAGGTCGTCCAGACGCCAGTCCGGCAGTACGCGGAACGGGCGCACCAGCTCGGCGGCGGGCATATGCCAGTGGTTTACCGCCTGGGCCAGCAGCGACCAGCCGGTTTCGCCCAGCCCGTCAAAATGTTCAAAAGGACCATTGCTGGCCTGCCATTTGCCGTTGGTCAGGCTGACCAGTCGGCTGTCGACTTCCGGCTCCATGGCTAATCCGGCCAGCTCGTCCGGGGTAATCGGGTCGACGAAGTCCGGAAACGCGTTTTTTAATACCACCGGCTGTTTTTGCCAGTACTTCTCTAAAAACTCGGGCCAGTTAATGTTGAGTTGATAAGCCATCGATTATTACCAGTAAGAAGAAACGGGCCTGATTATAGAAACGGGGGCCAGGTGGGCGCTTTGTCGTGGGTCAAGAGTGGTGCTTAATTCACCATCGGCGCGATAATGGCGTTGGGTAAGAGAGAAAAATCACATTTTTGCCAAAAAACGATCTTAGCGTAAACGGCGCTGCAGGCCGCATGAACACTGGGATGGCGCCTTGAATGGTAAGAAGATGAATAAGCGAAAAGTTCAAATAATGAGCGGTCGATAAGATTTTTCTATTTTAACGCTTGCTACTTCCGGCGAACTCCCTATAATGCGCTCCCACTGACACGGCAGATGTGAATCACTTCACACAAACAGCCAGTTCGGTTGAAGAGAAAAATCCTGAAATTCAGGGTTGACTCTGAAAGAGGAAAGCGTAATATACGCCACCTCGCGACAGAGCGCTA
>OGES01001853.1_pt1 | contig 15555 bp, 12 predicted proteins | sample 1570711 | NCBI WGS metagenome assembly OGES01 (sample SAMEA2582133, study PRJEB24529) | metagenome | biome: Human gut stool | place: China | collected 2011 | reverse complement strand
CAGGCGATGATTATGTTTATCATCTGCCTGTCATCTTCCATGTCTTCTACAGTAACACCACGCAATACATCGAATATACCCGCCTCAAGGAGATTCTCTCCAACGTGAACGAACTTTACCAGGGTGATGTCTACAACTATCAGATGGATACCGTCCCGAGCGAGAACCTGCATATCCAGTTCGAACTGGCTGAAAAGGATGAGGGCGGCAAGAGACTCAGTACACCAGGTGTGGAATATATCAAGGTTCCAGAACCGGAGTTCGACTGCGAGAGTTTCATGAAGGACAAGAATTATGTAAAGTACTGCTGGGACCAGAACAACTACATCAATGTGATGGTATATGCCTTCAAGAAGACCGATGAGAACAGCACCACGCTGGGCATCAGTCATCTGCCTTACCAGGTAGGCGGCTATCCACAGATAGATGGTTTGGGCAATGGCAAGAACTACCCGCTGAACAAACCGGGCGATTTTCCATATTGCGTTTCGCTCAATTCAATCTATGTGGGAAGGGAAAATGAAGGAACCCGGTATACTACAGATAAGAATCATAAGGGATATACCTACAATACAACCGACCCGAATGCTACGCTGGCCCACGAACTGGGACATTATCTGGGTCTTTTCCACAGTTTCTCAGAAAAGACAGTGAAAGACAAATCAGAGGCAGCCGATGATGATGACGACTCAGACTATTGCGATGATACGCCGAGCTACAACCGAATAGCATACGGCAAATGGCTGACAGAATATGTCAGCAAGGCACAAGCCATCAAGAAGGATACCACGCTCAGCATGCGAGAGCTTGCCAAACGCACCAACAGCAAGGATGAGGAATGGCAGTCAGACAATCTGATGGACTACAGCATCTGTTACAGCATGCGATTCACCCCAGAACAGGCAAACCGCATCCGTCAGGTTCTGTATTATTCGCCCCTGATACCGGGTCCGAAGAAGATTCGTCCGAGAACCCGTGCATGGGATGAGATGCCGGAAACAGAAGATGACCTCCCTATCCGATATGCCAAGGAAAAGGCTGTCAGCATCAAGGATATCCGGATACTGAAGGCTGAGAAATAGAAAAAACTAGAAGAGTATTAAAAGAAATAGAAACAAGAAGAAAATGAAATATACAATCAAGGCTCCACGCCAACTCAATGCAAGTATCAACTTGCCAGCTTCCAAGAGTATCAGCAACCGTGCATTGGTAATCAATGCCATGGCGGGATGCAAGTTGCAGCCCCGCAACCTGAGCGATTGCGATGATACAGAAGTCATCATTGCGGCACTGCGCGATATGCCTGATGTCATCAACATCAAGGCTGCCGGTACTGCCATGCGCTTTATGACCGCCTATCTTTCTGCCACACCGGGCGAGCATACCATCACAGGTACCGAGCGCATGCAGAACCGCCCTATTGCTATCCTGGTAGATGCTCTGCGCTACCTCGGAGCTGATATACAGTATGAAAAGAAAGAGGGCTATCCTCCACTCCACATCGTAGGTAAGCCATTGGAAGGCGGACATCTCGAAGTGGTGGGAAACATCAGTTCGCAGTATATCTCGGCACTGCTGATGATTGGGCCTATCCTGAAAAACGGTCTGGAACTGAAACTGACGGGCGAAATAGCATCACGTCCTTACATCGACCTCACGCTGTGGACGATGCAGAACTTCGGAGCCAGTGCCGAATGGACCGATGTGGATACCATCACCGTAAAGCCACAACCTTACAGCTGCGTAGCCGACTACACCATCGAGAATGACTGGAGCGCTTCTTCTTACTGGTATGAAATGATGGCGCTGAACGGAAACCCTGATTCTGAGGTAAGACTCGAAGGCTTGTTCGACAGTTCCAAGCAGGGCGATTCTGTCGTAAAATACATCTTCAGTCTGCTGGGCGTGAAATCAGAATTTGAGAACCGAGATGTTCTTTCTCCTGTCAAGTTGAAAGTCCAGCGCTGTCTCTTGCCTCGTTTCGACTACGATTTCAGCGGTTCTCCAGACCTAGCACAGACCATCGTTGTAGCCTGCTGTGCCCTGGGCGTAAAGTTTAAGTTTACCGGCCTTGCCAGTCTCAAGATCAAGGAGACCGACCGCATCGAGGCATTGAAGAAGGAGCTGAAGAAGGTGGGTTACGTGATTTATGACGAGAACGATAACACGCTGATTTGGGATGGCGAGACCTGCGAGCCTAGTTTCGAGCCTATCGACACCTACGAGGATCATCGCATGGCACTTGCCTTCGCCCCTCTTGCCTTCAAGTTCCCTCAGATTGCAATCAACAATCCTGAGGTAGTGAGCAAATCCTATCCTCATTATTGGGAAGACCTGGAGAAAGTGGGATTTGAAATAGTTGAAAGTTAATAGTTAACAGTTTATGCTATATTTAGTTTTTGCCCTGGTGGTCCTAGGCTTGATAAGCGCCATTTTCGGCATCATTTCTCATCGCAAGGGAGAGGATGAAGAACCGCTGCAGGAAGGAGTTTCGTGCAATACCTGCAACGGAGAGAACTCCAAATGCGAACAGGAATGCATGATGGAAGCCGCCACCAAGGAAATAGAATACTACGATGACGAGGAACTCGACCGGTTTGCAGGAAGAGCTGCCGACGACTATACCGATGAGGAGGTAGAGGAATTCTCGGAAGTGCTCTATACGATGCAGCCGGAAGAGGTGGCGGGATGGAACCGAAGTCTGATACTGAGAGGCATCAACCTGCCTAACCAGATTAAGGACGAAGTCATCAGTTTTTTAAGTTAAACATGCAATGCGCAAAGTTTAAAGTTCAAAGTTCAAAGTAAAAACATGGATATACTGCAATATACATTTTTTCAGAACGCGCTGATTGGCGCCCTACTGGCAAGCATCCTGTGCGGCTTTGTAGGCACCTACATCGTCACCCGCCGGCTGGTCTTCATCAGCGGTGGCATTACGCATGCCTCTTTTGGCGGCATCGGTATCGGCGTATTTGCAGGCATCAACCCTATACTCTCTGCCATGGTATTCGCCATTTTGAGTGCCTTCGGCGTGCAATGGGTATCACGGAAGAAAGATGTGCGCAAAGACTCTGCCATCGCCATGTTCTGGACCCTGGGCATGAGCGTGGGCATCATCTGCTGCTTCCTTACTCCTGGATTCATGCCCGACCTGCCCTCTTTCCTCTTCGGAAGTATACTTGCCATCGACAGCACAGACCTCTGGCTTCTGGCAGGTCTTACCCTGTTTGTTGCAATGCTGTTCACCTTTCTGTTGCGTCCTATCCAGACCATCGCATTCGACAGCACCTTTGCCAAATCGCAACATCTGCCGGTTACAGCGATAGAATATATGATGATGACGCTCATCGCCATGACCATCGTGGCAACCATCAAGATGGTGGGCATCGTACTTGCCATCAGTCTGCTCACCATACCACAGATGACTGCCAACCTCTTCACCTACAGCTACAAGCGCATGATAGGAGCCAGCATCGTGATAGGCTGCATCGACTGCCTCGTGGGCCTCTATGCCAGTTATCTGCTCAATGTGCCATCAGGTGCAACCATCATCTTCGTCAGCATCATCCTGTTTGCAGCAGCAAGGATACTGGCAGCCAGAAAGCACTAAGGCTTTCACACGCCCTAAAAGAAAAATTTTAAATAAAGAAGAAACTTATGTTGAAGCATTTCCCATTCAGAAACCTCTTGCCAGCTATGGTTGTCCTTGCCTTCGCAATGACCATGGCAGGATGCTCTACGCAGAAAAATACGGCGAAGAGCAGATGGTGGCATGCCTTCAACGCCCGATACAACACCTATTATAATGGTACCGTAGCCTATATAGAAGGCTCGCTCGAAAAGGAAAACGGAAATAAGGACAATTACTCTGAAATGATTCCTTATTATACGGTAGGCAACAAGAACAGCCGCGAACTGGGCAAGTCGAACTACGACCGCGCCATCGAGAAATGCGAGAAAGCCATTCACCAGCATAGCATCAAGCGCCGCCCGGTATGGGACAAGAAACGCCGCAAGACAGCAAAAGACCTGGAATGGCTGCAGCGCCGTGAATATAATCCGTTCCTCTGGAAGGCATGGATGCTGATGGGCCGTTCCCAGTTTTTTGAAGGCGATTTCCAGTCGGCAGCAGCTACTTTCGCCTATATGAGCCGTCTCTACGCCACCCAACCCGGCATTTACGACAAGGCACGTGCCTGGCTCGCCAAGAGTTATCTGGAAGCGGGATGGATATACGATGCCGAAGATGTAATCCGTAATATCGAGCGCGATTCCATCCACTGGCGTGCCCAGAAGGAATGGGACAAGACCTATGCCCTCTACTATCTGAAGACCGGACGCTATCAGGAGGCCGTTCCGTATCTCCGCAAAGCCATCGGCTATGAGATGCGACGCAAGCAGAAAGCCCGCCTCTGGTATCTGATGGGACAGGTAGAAGCACTACAGGGACATACCCAGAATGCCTACCGTGCCTTCAAGCATGTCATCCGTCTCAATCCGCCTTACGAACTGGAGTTCAATGCCCGCATCTCCATGACCGAGGTACTGGCAACCAACAACTCCCGGAAGATGGTATCTAAATTGAAGCGAATGGCTGCGAGCGACAAGAACCAGGAATATCTCGACCAGGTTTATTATGCCATCGGCAACATACATCTCAACCAGGGCGATACCCTTCAGGCTATTGCTGCATACGAAAAGGGTGCTGCAAAATCAAGCCGCAACGGAGTTGAGAAAGGTGTATTGCTGCTGCATCTGGGCAATGTATACTGGCAATGCCACCGTTATGGCGATGCCAAGCGATGCTATGATGCAGCCATCGGACTCCTAGACCAGGACCGCAAAGACTACAAACAGCTCTCCGACCGTTCGAAGGTTCTCGATGAACTGGTGCCTTATACCGACGCCATCCATCTGCAGGACTCCTTGCAATCGCTTGCCCGCATGAGCGAAACAGAACGGAATGTCGCCATTGACAAGGTGATAGATGCCCTGAAAAAGCAGGAAAAGGAAGAAAAGAGAAGACTTGCCGACCAGGAATTGGCAGAACAGCAGGACAACTCTGACTTCGGAAGAAGCAACGGCAATAATAACAGCAGAAACAACAGAAATCAGGGAAACAGCAAAGCCTCATCCGGCTTCGGAAACGGAGCCATGAGCAACGGCGGTTTCGGCAACACCAATACCTGGTATTTCTATTCCCAATCTGCCGTAGCCCAAGGCAAACAGCAGTTTGAACGACTCTGGGGTAAACGAAAGAACATAGACAACTGGCGACGGAGCAACCAGACCGTAGTGGCCGATGCCAAAGGTGTAGAAGAAATGACCGACGAGCAGCGCGATTCACTCCTCAACGAGGCACAGAAGAAAGACCTTGAGAAGGAGAAAGAAAAGAACCTGAGTGCAGAAGAAGATCCGCATCAGCGCGCCTACTATCTCGCTCAGATTCCGCTTACCGAAGAGAAGATGGCAGAAAGCAATCAGATTCTGGACGACGGACTGCTGCATGCCGGCATCATTCTGAAAGACAAGCTCAATGATCTGGACGAAAGCGAACGCATGCTGCAGCGACTGGTGAAGAAGAACGCAGCATACGAACATCTCGATGATGCCTACTATCACCTCTACCTGCTCTACAACATCAGGAAGCAGCCAGCCATCGCCAGCCGCTATCTCGACCTGTTGAAAGCGAATTATCCGGAGAGCCAATGGACCGCCCTGCTCACCTCTCCTTATTATGAGGAAGATGCGAAGATGGGCATTCATCTCGAAGACTCGCTCTATGCTGCCACCTACGATGCCTTCAAGGCTAACTTATATAATAAGGTGGTACACAACAGGACTATCTCTGACAAGCGCTATCCTGAAGGAGCCAACCGCGACAAGTTCCTCTTTATCGGCGGACTCACCCAGCTCCACGAGGGTAATATCCAGGCATGTCTCGATGATATGCAGCAGGTGGTAGAGAAATATCCGAACAGCCGACTCAGCGAGATGGCAGGAATGATTCTCAACGGAGTGAAAGCCGGCAGACAGCTCAAGGGCGGCACATTCGACCTGAGCAATGTATGGTCGCGCCGCAACGCCGTACTCAATGATGATATCAAATCCAAAGCAAAGGTATTCAGCATTGAGCGCAACGAGCCGTTCGTCTTCATGCTCGCCTACGTTCCCGATTCTGTAAACGAGAACCAGTTGCTCTTCGAGATGGCGAAATATAATTTCACCTCCTATCTCGTTCGCAATTTCGACCTCGTCATCGACGAGCAGAATGGTCTGCACCGCATGCAGGTAAAGGGCTTCCGCAATTACGACGAAGCACGCCAGTATGCCAACGACATCTACCAGCATCAGGCCATTACCCAGCTCCTCTCAAAGGGAGCCCGAGGCATCGTAATCAGCGAACCAAACCTCCTGCTGCTGGGCACCAGTCTGAGCTACGACGACTATACCCTCTTCTATACCCAGCATCTGGCACCGCTGAAAATCAGCAAGGACCCACTGCTTGAAGAACCGGAAGAAATCATCCAGCAGGAAAAGACTGATGATTCAGAAGAAAATGAAGAAGAAACCGGAACTTTGGAAACAAGAACTACCGGTGAAATAGAAACCGGAACAACCGGAACTTTCGATAATGGTACGACCGGAACTTTCAGTAACGGAACAACCGGAACATCCGAAAACGGAACAACCGGAACCCAGGGAACCGATGCGGATATAAAGGAAGAAAAAGCACCAAATACAACTATCGACAACGACGACAGTCTGGATTTGGACAGCGAAGAATATGATTTAGATGGATTTTAGTGAATAGTTATCATGTTTAAAAAGACAGAAACAGAACTTATCCTTCAACTCAAAAAAGGATCTATGAAGGCATTCGATGAAATCTACGGGCTATATGCCCGCAGACTCTTTGCCTTTTGCCTGAAATATACCAAGTCGAAGGAGAATGCCGAAGAAATCATGGAAGATACCTTCGTATGGCTCTGGAACAACAGAAGCACGCTGGAAGAGGCAGACAGCGTAAAGCCGCTGCTCTTCCTCAGAGCCAAGCATTACCTCATCAACGCCTACAGGAAGGTCATCAATTCACCCGTGTATGAAGACTACATGGATTACCTTGACCATCACAACAGCACCACTGCTGACAGTCAGTTGGAGTATGATGATTTCGTCAGACAGCTCAACCTGATGCTTGCCAAGCTGCCCAAGACACAGCAGGAAATCATCCGACTCTCCAAGTTGGAGATGCTCAACAATCAGGAGATTGCCGAGAGACTCAACTATAGTGAACAGACCGTTAAGAACCAGTTGTCGATGGGTTTGAAACAGCTCCGACAGCTTATCAGCAACCGCACCAACCTGATGTGGCTCTTGTTTTTAGTATAATTTAACGGTACATTCTCTACCGAACCATGTATAACCTAAAAAAGGATTGTTTTATGTTAGACGACATCAAGAATAGTACAGACTTAGCTAATCTGAAAGAACGGATCAACAACTGTTCAGATGAAGAATTAGCAGCAGCCATGGAAGAGGAATGGCTGCACGGCATCATCCCGGATAGCGGTATCTCAGACGAAGATTTGGCACGTATCAAGGCCGAAATTCATGAACAGATAGGAACCCGTAAGCAATTCACCCTGAAGCGCGTCCTCAAGTGGACCCAGATAGCGGCAGCTATTGCCCTGCCTATCTGCATGGTGATTATGGGAATGATGTATAAGGAAAACAGGCAATATGCCGCGATTCCGCTGACAGAAATCACCACCCAGGAAGGCGAACAGGTGAGCATCACCCTGCCCGACAAGAGTGTGGTAGCACTCAATTCACTCTCCAGCATCAAGTATGCACCACAGGATTTCTGCAAGGACAATCGCGAGATTGAATTTGAAGGCGAGGCTCACTACAAGGTAGCCAAAGACGCCCGACATCCATTCATCATCCACATGCAGGGAATGGAAATCAAGGTATTGGGCACTGAGTTTAACGTCATCAACAGAAAGAAAGAACAGACAGCAGAAGTTGCGCTGCTCAACGGTAGCGTGATGCTCACTTCCCTTGCCAACGGCAGTACCTATACGATGAAGCCAAACGAAATCGTAGTGGTGAACAAACAGACTGGAAAGATGGATATCCGCGAAACATCGCATATCGAGGATGCCTGTGCATGGCAGAAGAAGCAGCTGGTATTCCGTGATGCATCGCTGGGCAGAGTCATCAGAAGCCTGGAGAAGAATTACGGAGTAGAGATTGCTGTAGAAATGGATACCATCGAACCTTTCACAGGAACCTTGCCGAACAACAGCCTCACCGAGGCGCTGCAGATTGTCTCTGAAGCCTATCAGGTGAAGTTCAGCAAGACACCAGCCGGAAAGTATGTTTTGAGATAATATACCCCACACGCTTTCCAAAAAGGTAAAAAGGCTTTTAAAGGTAAAAAAGTAAAAAGGTAAAAAGGTAAAAAGAGCCTTACCCCCTTCGCGCCCCCGTCCCCAGCGATTCCATCGCTGGTCCCCATAAAGTTAAAAGCCCCTGATGCAAAAACACCAGGGGCTATTAACTATTAACTATTAACTATAAACTATAAACTTCACTCAGTTCCCAGTATCTGTGAGCAAGGTCATGGATGAACTTTCGTCCTCGCTCGGTCCATACGAGATAGGTATGGGTGTAGGCTCTGCCCATCTTTTCCTGTCTGCCATCGCTCTTCGGGTCGAGGAAGGCGCTGTAGCGGGTGCGGCTCTTGGCTAAGCCCATGTGGGCGTAATCGGCATAAAGAAGATACTGACCGCTCTGGTAATACTGGATATGAAGAGCGCAGAGCGAGCGGTTCAGCTCCTGCGCTGTGATACCGAGTTCCTTCGCTATCTGCGTCGTGGTGAAGCAGGAAACGGAATCGAGAACGTTATCGCTATAGAGCGCTTTCGGCAAAAGATTACCCACCTGATTCTCCAACTGGATGATGTTATCACCATTCTTAGCGATGCGAACCACCTGTTCGTCTACCACATCATTGAGACGGCGGATTTCCGTATCCTGTTCGCCGATAAGCTTCTTCTGCTGTTCAATCTGCAGACGTTGCTTCTTCAGCAGATTCTCCTTCTCCTTGAGTGTAGCACGGAGGATTTCTTCCGCATGTCGGATTGTCTCCTCATCACTCTCTCCCTGCTGCACCGGGATATAACCACCCGTCTTGCGAATCTGTGGCAGCACATCAGCCGTAACCCAGTTTTTGAACTTCACGGCAGTAGAAAGCTTAGAGCCGAGAACTAAAGCATAGAAACCGCTCTCGTTGACGAAGAGCATCTGCTGAGTTCGTACTGTTCGACTTCCATCCTTACGAAGGCTTCCCGATACCTTGACCCCTTGTTTCAAGGTGTCATGTGAGTTAACTAATTGATACACTGCGTTATAAGATTTTTTATATCCCAGTATATCACAGACATCCTTTGCACAGAACAAAGGCTCCCCATTTTCATCGGTCAAGGTACGAATCTTACCGAATTCAGGGTTTTCAAACACGACAGCAATTGCTACCTTCTTATCCATTTCTACTTTATTTGTATTAACTGACTTTACCATAATAATTTGTTTAATAAATAATCACTTAACATTTAACATTAAATAATTGTAATCCAAACGCTCTCCTCCCGTTCCCTTGCTGCGGTAATGGCATTCATGAGCCTGTGCAGCCAGATGCGGGAATTGAAGACGGCGCCCTGTAATTTATTTTCACCTACCAGAATGCAGCCCTGCGTATCATCGGGATAATTACCGGCATGAATGCGGATGCCCTCAAAATCGGGAACACCCTGCACCAGCGGAAGCCACTTCTTAAACCTTGGCGATTTCGAGATAACCACAGGATACGAGCCCTCCGGTATCGCCGTATGCCCCGGTATCTTGCGGGCTTTCTTACCCGATACCCTACTGTACCGTCCATCCTCCTCTTCCGGTTTCAGTTCGATACCCAGGAGGTTTCTCCACGTAGGCTCCAGGGTATCACAGAAGTAATGCTCCTTGTCCAACTTCGCCTTATCGAAGCTGTGCTCAAAGATACGCTTGTCGCCTATTTTTACCCCCGAACGCCAGGTACGCTTCACATCCTTATCGCTCAAGATATAAAGATGACCTATCGTATAAGTCTTCTTTTTTGCTATTCTTTTTACTACTATTTCCATACGCTATGAATTCTCCTTTCTGAATTTAAGTTTAATAAAAACTGAGGAACTGAGGAATTGAGGAACTGAGTCGTTCTCCTTAGCCCTGATGTAATGGCGATCCTTCCAGTTTCCCAACATCTTGGAAGTACCTTTCTGACTCATCCCGTTTGCTACACGCAAGTCTATCACCTGCTGGTAAGTAAACTCATCCGGCAACTGCATCAGCATATTGGAAGGTCCTCGCTTGCTCGAGTTCTCGCCTGTATCATTCGCCCTCTTAATGGCATCACCGAAGAAACGCATCTTGCAGTAGAGGTCGTAACGCTCGCTCCAGCGGATAAACTCGTCAATCTCCGGCTCCCATTTGCAACCGTTCGCCACATACAGCACACATGCCTTCAGGTAGGCGATGACGTTGGCACGGAAAGAAAGATTCTCGTAAACCCTGTCCTGCGACAATCGGGAAAACTCCGCATTCTCATCCTTTAGCTTGAGGGCAAGCTGGAATGCCTCAGGACAGTCAATCAGTCCCCTGGCGTTGTTCAGATTCTCGATATAAGGCTTCAGCGCCTCACGGTAAGCATCATCGTAATCGCCATAAACAGGCATTTCGTCACCGATTTCACGCTCCGGAATGGTACAGAAATTGATACGGCTTATCGGACCGTCTGTCAAAACTTTTGAGAAGTAACGCTGCCCTTTCTGGATGGTGGTAGATGCATTCCAATTGAACCTTATCGTTACCCTTTCTGTCACACTTTGAACGCCCACGCGCTGTTGGCCAAAGAGGTTGAATGGGTCGAAGGCGAGGCACATGATGCGGAACTGCTGGTTGCCGCTACCCCGGAGTGCATCAAACTGGTCCAGCTCATTGAGCGAAGTATAAAGGAATCTTCCCTGCGCCTCAGCGGTTCGCATCACGAATGCCGGACTGGTCATATCAGCATCAATCTCCTGGATAACGAGATTATCCGGTCGTTTGCGCTTATCCTTATTGGCACCCTTGCGCGTCACCTCCTCCTTCCATTCCTTCTCACGTTTCAGATTCTCCGCATCCCGCTTTCGGATATCCTCCATGATATACTTAATCGGCTTATCCACAGACGATTTACCTGCACCCGTACCAGCCAACAAACAAGTAGAAAGCGTAGCCTCATGTACTACATTATCAATATATCGGAAGCTCGTCTGCCAGAGGTGCGTAGCGAGCGGTGGGAAGATAGCGTGCGCCACAGCCGGCTTATAAATCTCCGGTGTCCGAGATATCAGCAGTTCCACCAGTTTCGGCAGTTTCTCCGGCATCGCTGGCGGTTCGGGATAATCCTCCTCGGAACTTTGAACTTGGAGATTTGAACTTTGAACTGCATAATTAGTCACTGCATTTGAATTCTTCACTCTTCGTTCTTCACTCTTCACTTCATTCGCCTTCTGCTCCGCCAGCGCATTCACCCTTATCACATCCCTCGACATCGGCTTGCAGCTGTCAGCATATTTCGCATAGAAATCATGTATCAGCTGATGGCAGTCATCCTCCTGATAGTAGCTTGGCATTTTCGTCCTCACCACCTTCATCAGTTCCTCCTCGCTCATCACCCTCGAAGCGCCTGCGCTCATGATAGCGAGCAGCGAAGAGTGCCGAGACCCGACGGTATCAATCGCCATCCCTTCAAGCCCTGCCGACTGTACGAACAGATCAAAGGCTATCAGATTCTTCTCACTGGCCTCTCCCAGTTCACCAGTGCCATGATTGCCTCCAGGATTCCCGAAATGAGAATCATCAGCATGATTGCTATTACCAGATTGGGCAGGCTGAACAGCAGTGCCAGCAGGAGCAGCATAATTGCCATGATTGCCCGAAAGTCTATTGTTTTGAACGTTGTCATTACTATTGCTATTAACTGTAAACTGTAAACTATTAACTATCTTGCCGTCCACGGTAAGCCCACGATTAAGGAACGCTTGTCTGCGAGCCTGTATCTCGCTCTCCGGCAGCACTGCGCACCACATTTTAGACCGGTAGATTTCCGAGTCCTTATCCGTCAGGAAAATCATTCTCTCAGGTGTGATGCAGCTCTCATCATAAGGCACGCCCAGTGCCTCACAATACGCCTTCTGCGTCTCCTCGATGGTCATCCCAATCGGCATTCTAATCCCGATATGCAGCTTCTTCCTGGCGCTATAACAAAGATGCAGCAAACTCCCATTCCAGATACCCGAAGAGCAGTTCAGCTCGCGCGCCTTCTCGATCGCCTTCTCCACATACTCCTTATCATCCACATCGATAATCGTCTGGAAGAGAAAGCTTTCCGGCAAGGCATTCTCCTGTCTGCGCACATTATTCCTGAACATGCCGTAGTGCGGACAGAAGAAAGGCAGCTCGCTCTTGAGCCTTTCCTGCGCCTTCTTCACCGCCTGCGCATCATTCAAATCCACTCCGTCAATCGGCAATTCACCCCGAATCTGCTGAATCATCTTTTTAACGGCAGCCGATTCAATCACCTTATCATAAGTATCGATATTGTAAGAAAAAACTTTCCCCTTATTTCCTTTGCGATAAGGATTAATTGCCACTACATGTACTATCTCCATTTTACCTCCATATTTTTATTAATCGAACACTTCGCTGTTAATCATGATATACCCTGAGCCACAGCTTACATTGATAGGCAGAATCAGCGAGTTATCCGAAATCTCCTGGACTCCGTTCGCCTCGAAGAGCGAAGCATTCTCGGCATCATTCAGTCTGCTCTTGACGAACCCTATTACCCATTTTGCCGCAATCTTCTCGGCAGCAACATGCCTGTCTACAAGGTCCTTCACCAGCTGTTCATCGCAGAAGTTGATATCCGCATTCACGTTCTCAGCCTCCGCTTCTTCCTTCCCCATTTCCTGGTTCTCGAAGAAAAGATTATACTTGATTTTCATATTCTTCATCATCACGATGTTCAGATTTTTCAGTTCCCCCTCCGAGTCAGCAATCGTTTCATAGAGTTTCTGTACCGACTTCTTGAAGATGTTCTTCACGTCCATCAGACAGTAATAGATTTTCCCTCCAATCACCACCACCCTCAGTTTTCCGTACTGCGGATGAACAAAATAAAAAGGTTTCATTGCTTTCATCTTATAAATTCCTTTTTAAAACAGTTGGGTGCTCCCACAACGGTTGATGTGCCTATACACAAAAGCCCCCGAAACCCAGACCATATCGGTTCTGAATTCCGGGGGCAAAGGTACAACAAGATGCTGAAACCTACCTGGTACGTACCTGGTACGCGTACCAGGTACGAATTAATTTATGAAACGTCATTCACGTTATATAACAGACTAGCTAACAGATATTTATCGATTTTGCAGTTTCTCCGATAAATCCAGACATCTGTTGCTGGTCCATCCCTTTATTATAGGCAGAGCGAAGATTCTCCTTGTCAATATTCCAAAAGGTGCCAAACACTACCCATACATTCTGTATGCCGAGTTTGGTAGAAATCTGGGACGCAAGAACTGCAGTTTTAGCTACAGAGAGTCCCTTAGGCTGGAAATGCTCATCAAGAAAGCCATGTATCGCCAAACTGGAGAGCACCATTAACCCCTGAGGATTAGCAAGAGATTCCGGCAGCGGACGGAAATTCTCTTCTGCCTTTGCCTTTTCTTCCTTCTTCTTAGGTCCATCACCATAATTTTCAATATACGTTGCATTATCGTGCAATTCAATTGTTCTATTATCACTCATAATTACTATGTTTTTAGATTCTATATAATTTACAATAAACTCACTGTCCAGACTTAAATAGACATCTGTTATAAAAATATATAGTGCCTTTATCCTCGACAGACTACACTTGATTCGCGTACTTAAGTTTTTTTTCATATTGTATTATTATTGTTGTTGTTTTAAGTTTCTTGCCTCATTATAGCAGAGTATGAGTGTTTGCGCTAACAATTTATGAGGGCGTAAGCAGCCTGGAGTGCTGGTGATCGCCTCTTATCGTGAGGTGTGGGACCAATTCTACATCATTTTTCCTTTTGTTGAATATTTAAGTTAATAAAATGACCGAAAGATGCGTTTTTCAGTATCTAAGGCCAGTTAATTCTATTCTCCTCCCATTTTCGAGATGCAAATATATAAAAAATGTTAATACATACGCAAACCAAGCTTAATATTAACACGAATTTAACATAATTAGTAATAGAAAGTAAGATTAAATATGATTTCAGTTTAAGTTTTACGCAGATTCAATCTAAAAAGCCAATAAACAAAAAAGGGCACGGAGATAAAACCCCATGCCCCAAAACACTTACGAATTCTATAGGCTGTAATGCCTGATAATTATACCTAACATAATGTATGAAAAAATTCTATTTGATATCCATACCACTGGCATGAAGACCAGGACCACCACCGGCTGTATAACCACGGCTCTCACCCGAAGCCCATGGAGAAACCCAATAAGCATAGAAGTCACCACGTGCAAGATAGAACTTGGCACGAATGGTACGGCCAGAGAGTTCAGAAAGGTCTTTCTTGCCCTTCCAGGTAATCTGCTGCTTGGTCTTGTCAGCAGAACGCATCACAGCACAATCGCGCTTGGTAAAGCCAGGAATAGGATTACCCTTTTCATCAAGCAATTCCACCTTCAGCTGACCTTTACCCTTAACATCGGCATTGACAAAGAAATAGGCAGAGAGCCGAAGACCGTAACCGTGCTACAGCATCGCTCTACGACCAGTTGGATCTGGCATGCTATGAGGCCATGGAGGCTTTCGTGGAGTACAAACCATTGTAATAACTTATTAATATATTTAATTGAGTCCACTTCTCCTTTTTAAAAACTACCCATGCACCCTAAAACAGGGGGCATGGGTAGGATTAACAACATAGACTCAAACGATACAAGTCGCTATTACCCTCCAACAACCATTGCCATGACGTGTGATATAACCTCTTTCCACCAAACGTTTTACCAGCTTCTGATTTATTGTATATTGCATCTAATGTCATTGCCATATTTTAATAGGTTACTACTTATTATGGTGGTATGTTACCACCTTTATCGGTGGTAAAGTATCAGATAAAATTCGCCTTAGATTTGCCCTGATCCTTTCAGTTGCTTCAACTGACTCTCCGGCAATCCTGTTATTTCCATCACCGTGGCTGCATCCATACCATTTGCCAGCATCTTCCTGGCAATCTCAAGGCTTCGCTTTTCCATGCCTTCAGACAAGCCCTTTTCCATGCCTTCAGCCAAGCCCTTTTCCATGCCTTCAGCCAGGCCCTTCTCCCTGCCTTCAGCCAGGCCCTCTTCTTTACCTTCTCGCTTGGCGGTATCTATCGAATTCTTGATATCACGATATGCCATCTTGCTGGCTTCATACTCCCGCTGCT
>OGES01001842.1_pt1 | contig 15627 bp, 20 predicted proteins | sample 1570711 | NCBI WGS metagenome assembly OGES01 (sample SAMEA2582133, study PRJEB24529) | metagenome | biome: Human gut stool | place: China | collected 2011 | reverse complement strand
TGTATATCTATGGTCAGTTCGGCATCCGCCTGCCCCACGGGGCCACGGACCAGATGCGCTACGGCACCGCCGTGGACCGCAGCCAGCTGCAGCCCGGGGACCTGATCTTCTTCCACGACGACTACTATTCCTCCAGCACCGCCTCCCACTGCGGCATCTATGTGGGCAATGACCAGTTTGTCCACGCCTCCACCTATGGCAGCGGCGGCGTCCTGCTGACGACGCTGAACGGCAATCCCTACTACTCCGCCCACTATATCGCCGCCCGGCGCATGGGCTGAAACGATGCATATTAAAAACGGTCCCCGCTTCGGCGGGGGCCGCTTTTTGTTCTGCTTTCACTTGTCGGCGTCATGGTAGGGGAAATCGTCCAGAAGCATCTGCCACAGATGACGGCCTGCCGGAGGAAAAAGCCCTTGAAAAAGCCGCGTGGGAAGTCGCCCTTATATCGCATTTTTACCTCCCAAATACGGCAAAAAGCTGTGTCAGAAATGGCACAGCTTTTTGCCGCTTTTTTTGGAAGGAGCGGTACGTTCCGCTCCGTGAGAAAGCCTTGACTTTCAAGGCTGCTTTTTTTATAATCTTTGCATAAGAAAGGCGTGATCTATCGTGAATACCCAGACGATCTGCATCCTGTTTTCCGTTCTCCTGGTGCCGGTCAACCTGCTCTGCACCCACTGGATGATCCGGGAGGCCGTGCATCTGACCGGGATGACCTATATGGAATTCAAAGAAGCCACCTCCGGCATCAGTGCGTCGTCCGTTAGAAGAAAGCGGAACTGGTGGTACTACGTCCACTTCTTCAACGAGTACAGCGCCAACCCGGAAAAGTCCATCTGCTTTATGCGGATGCACGTGGCGGCGGTCCTCCCCAGCGTGGCGGCCATGTACCTCTTGGCCCGGGTGTATGCCAGCCCGGACCGGGTGTCCTTCGCCATGACCGGCAACTGCATCCTGCTTGCCGTCAACCTGGTTCTGGCCGCCGGGGGCGCACTCTACAGGCGAATCCATCCCCTGGACCCCGTTGCGGCGGAGAAGCTCCGGGAAAAGCACCAGGCGGAGCGGGCATACAGCCGGGCGCACCTGGGAAAAACGGCGCCGCCGTGCCGGTGGGCGTCCTTCTGGCGGTCCTGTATATCTTTGGAAGCGGCGCGGCCTCCGGGCGGACGGAGACGCCGGACCCGGTGCATTTTGCGCAGATTCTGCAGGAAAAGGGGTACGAAACGGCGGACGTATCCCTGACCTATGGGCGGATCGACCGGAACAAGCTCACCCGGGCCATCGCCGGGGCAAAGGGCGGCAGTCGGGTGGAGTGCTATCGCTACGCCGACGATAAAACGGTGGACCTGGTGTATAACCAGATATCCTATGAGACGGCCCCGGACCTGGAGCCCAGGGCGCGGGAAAGCCACGAGACCGCCCTCTCAGGCGGCGGCAAGATGTTCACCATAGTGGCGGATGGCGTGTACTATCTGGTGCTGTTCCGGGGTGACACGCTGATTTACGCCTGTTCGCCGGATTCTCTGACGGAGATCAACGAAATTCTGGCGGAGACCGGCTATCTGCGGAGGTAAGGGAACATGAAAGCACTGCCAAAACACTGCCTGCCGCACCATGCGGTGCTCCTGCTGGTCTATCTGTCCGCGCTTTTTCTTACAAGCCGCGCGGCCAACCTGCCTAACCTGTTTTACATGGCCTTCAACGGCCTTGTGCTGGGGCTGAGCGCCGCCTATCTGCGCCGGGACTTTGACACGGACCTCTTCAGGCTGAAGCGGACCGCCGCCAACGTGGTCCGGCAGGTTCTGACGGGACTGGGGCTGGGGTGCCTGCTGGCGGTGGTTTTCGCGGGCGTCGCCATGCTGTTCGAGGACATTTCGCTGTTTCCCCGGCTGGGCATACAGAATGCCGCCGGCTTCATCCTGGTGCAGATGATCGTTGCATTGGCTGAGGAGGCGTATTTCAACTACTACCTGTACGACACCCTGATGCGGCTGTTCAGAGGGAAAGCCGTGTGGAGCATGGCGGCTGCGGCCGCGCTGTTTGCCGGGGTACACTGGGCGATGAACGGCAGCGTGAAGCAGGTGGTCATCGCCTTTGCCTTCCGGCTGGCCGCCCTGCTGGTCCGGCAGATAATCCGCCGGGACAACGCCTTTTACATCTGCGCCGGGATGCACTTTTTCTATAACCTGATGGTATTTTTTGTGATTTCCATCTGATGGAGGAGCACAGGCTCCACTGGTACGAAGCATAAGATTCTGCATGATAAGGCTCTGTTTCAGCGGGAAATGGAGGCGCTGATGGAGCGAAGCAAGGAGGCATAAGAATTAGGAATGTGGAGAAAACAAAATAGAAAATTTTCGCTTTATTTCCGAATCATGGGCTTAGTGATGCTAATCGTGGGCATCGGCCTGATTGTCGACGGAATCGGCAACTATGTTGATCAATCCCGCCAGAAGGACTGGATCACTACATCGGCCACGGTCACAGATGTCTCCAGCGAAGAAGGCAGTTCCTCGTCACTACATAACAGCCACATTACCTACTACATCATGACATATGAGTATGTCGTGGACGGGAAAACCTATACGGGCAGCACAGGACGTATGTCATCACCCCGCCTGGTCGGTGATACCATTACCGTGAAATACGACCCGGAAATGCCGGAAGAGAACACGGCGATTCTCTCTCCCAATACCCGTGATCTGGTGGTACTTCTGATTTTGGGAACGGCTATCGCAGTGGCGGGCTTTTTTCTCTCTGGGATGCTGGAGTTGTTTCGCAATCTTCTACGAAAGAAACACACGGAGGAGCCGAAGGAATCGGTTCCGGAAACCGACACAGGGTTTGATGCAACGGCCATTGCAAAGATCCCGGCAAAGCAGTGGGTTCCCCGACTTGCGGCTTGGCTTCTTGCGTTCGTTGCCGTTATCCTTTTCGTGAAATTTTTCCTTACGTCGGGAGCTGCGGACTTGGATGAGTTCCGCAATGCCGCAGCGGCGACCGGCTACACCGCTGTGGACTCCACGGAGGACGTTCGCCAGAGATGGGGCGTCGGGTCCATGTTGATCCGCTCTGTTTCCGTGCATGAGGACTCCTTGCGGTTAGACTTCTGTAGGCTGGATTCCGCAGACGGCTGCCGCCGCATCTATGCTGCTGCGACCCTCCCAATCACCGGTGAGGTGACGGAGAGCAATACCGCTGCTCGTCAGATCTATGCCGTGGACAGCCCCACGAATTTCGCAGCAAAGATCCGTAGCGGCAGGATGATGCTTTATGTGTATACTACGCAGGAGGATAAGGCCGATGTGCTTGCGTTTCTGGAATCTGTGGGCTACTGGGGCAAATAAGAAAGCGGGAAATTTACCACTGCAGACCTACAAATCCTAATGTCAAAGTAAATGGAGGAGCTATGAAGAGGTTCAAGGGCTTTAATCCCGTGCTGTTTGCGGCGGCGGTGATCTTTCTCTGCGTCACGGTCTATAGCCTGGTCAGCAATGTCACCGTCTATGTGCGGCAAAGAGACTGGCCGGTCGCCACGGCGACGGTGATCGACGTGGCCGAAAACGGAAAAGAATACAACATCACCTACCAGTACGAGGCCCGGGGCAACGTTTACACCGGGAAGCTGCACCGGGTGCGCTTGCGCTACGGTTTCGGGGAGACCCTGACCGTCCGGTATGACCCCGACGCGCCGGAGAAGTCCGTCCGGCAGGGGGCCATGACCCGCCGGTCGATCCTGACGCAGGCGGGGCTGTCGGTGGTTTTCTGCCTGGTGGGGTACTGCCTGATCCGGCGGGCCCTGCCCCAAAAGGAGCCGGAGGAGAGCGCTCCGGAGCGGCCCGCCCCCAAGACACCGGCCCGAAAATCCCGGCCCGCCGAAGGAACCGTCAGCGCGGCGGAGGTCTGGCAGGCCGAGGACCGGGTTTTCCGGGAGGTGTGCCAACTGGTGCGGGACGTCCAGGAAAAGCACCCGTCCGTGGGATACGCGGTGCGGCTGGAGCGGTCCGCCCCGCTGGAGGCGGCGGGCTATGCACCAGCCCGCTACGAAGCCTGGCTCATCGCCTCCCTGGGCCGGAACCGGACGATTCTGGAAAGCGGCCCGGACACCGGGGAGTGGCCCGACGCCCGGGACAGGATCACCCGCATCAGAGGCGGGAAGCTGACGGTTTCCGACGACTATGGCCGGCTTTCCCGGGAGCTGGAGGCCATCACCGCCGACTATGAGGCCGGGCCCGACGCCTATGCCGAGAACAAAGCAGCCTCCGATGAGATGCTGCGGGAGGCCTGCCGGGTGGAGTGGATCGGATAAGCGGCAGAGCAAAAAAACTCCCGGCGCGGGTGCCCCGCGCCGGGAGTTGATATTTTCTTGCTGTCAGCTTTTGCCGTGGATTTCCGCGCCGCACTTGGGGCAGGTGATGACGATGCGGCCCTTGCCCCGGGGTACCCGGCACACCGTGCGGCAGTTGGGGCAGGTGAAATACTTGTGCTCCTTGTCCCGGCTGCGGGACAGGGCCTGCCGCAGGGGATAGACCACCTTGTTCATATAAGCCGCATTCTCTGCCCGGCGCTTGGACAGGTTCTTGGAAAACATGCGAAACACCATCCAAATGGTCAGCACCATGGCCACCGCCGACAGAATGCTGTAGGCCACCTGGTTCCGGACAAAGAGGTTGACCACGTCCAGAATAATGGCCGCCCAGAGGGTCACGAACCCCAGCTGGTCCACGCCGTTGCGCCCATACATGAACCGGGCCAGGGAGTTGCCAATTTTTTGGAAGAAATTCATACGAGCGCCTCGTTCTGCAAAAAAATGAGGTCCTTCCGGAAAAGGACGCACTCATTCTACAGGAATCTGCCGCAAACGTAAAGCCTTTCTTTGCAAAATTCACAGAATGGACATGATTTTTTCCGCCGCAGGCCTCTGGGACCGGGAAATCGGCCCTTTTCCTCGTTGCAATCTGCCGGGGGGATTGGTATAATGTATATGTATTCTTTTGCCCAATTGAGGGCCGGCGAACCGCCGGCCCCCTATCTGAAAAGCGGCGGCCGGCGTCTCCTGTGGGGCGGGAGGGCTGCGCCGGACTGGCCGGAGAGCTTCCGGTCCCGGGCCGCTTGAGCCATCCTATGCCGTCTGCCGCCGCCCCGTCACCCTGCTGATTGAAAGGACCGATTCTCATGATCAAAATTTCCCCCTCTATCCTGTCTGCGGACTTTGCGTATCTGGCCCGGGACATTCAGGCCATCTCCACCGCGGATTACGTCCACGTGGACGTGATGGACGGCCTGTTCGTGCCCAACATCTCCATCGGCATCCCGGTGGTGAAGTGCATCCGTCCGGTGACGGACCTGCCCCTGGACGTGCATCTGATGATTCAGGAGCCGGTGCGCTATGTGGACCAGTTCTGCGACGCCGGGGCGGACATCGTCACCTGCCATGTGGAGGCCGACACCCAGGAGAACATCCTGGCCGCCATCGACAAAATCCACGCCAAGGGCAAGAAGGCCGGCGTGGTGGTGAAGCCCAGGACCCCTGCCAGTGCCGTGCTGCCCTTTATTGACCGGGTGGAGATGATCCTGGTGATGACGGTGGAGCCGGGCTTCGGCGGCCAGAAGTTCATGGCCGACATGATGCCCAAGGTGCAGGAGATCCGCCGGTACATCGACGCCATGAACCCCGGCTGCGAGCTGGAGGTGGACGGCGGCGTGGACCCCGCCACCTGCAAGATCTGCGTGGCCAGCGGCGCAAACGTCCTGGTGGCCGGGTCCGCCGTGTACAAGGCGGCGGACATTCCCGCCCGCATCCGGGAGCTTCGGGGCTGATGCGGCCCGATTTCACTTGAAAAGGAAGATACTATGGAATTTTTCCCCGCCCCTCTTGAAAATCTGGTGGAGCAGTTTGCCCGGCTGCCGGGCATCGGCTCCAAGTCCGCTCAGCGGCTGGCCTTTCATGTGCTGAACCTGCCCCAGGACCAGGCCCGGGCCTTTGCCGACGCCATTCTGGAGGCCAAGCGCAGCGTGACCCTGTGTCCCGTGTGCCAGAACCTCACCAGCGGGGGCCTGTGCCCCATCTGCGCCTCGCCCAAGCGGGACGAGAGTACCATCTGCGTGGTGGCGGACCCCCGGGACGTGGTGGCCATCGAGCGCAGCCGGGAGTATAACGGCCGGTACCATGTGCTCCACGGGGTGCTGTCCCCCATGAACCACGTGGGCCCTGACGATCTGCAGATCAAGTCCCTGGTGGACCGGGTGGCCCAGGGCGGCATTCAGGAGGTCATCATGGCCACCAATCCCGACACCGAGGGGGAGACCACCGCCATGTACTTGGCAAGGCTCTTAAAGCCCTTCGGGGTAAAGGTCACCCGCCTGGCCTACGGCATCCCCGTGGGCGGCCACCTGGAATTTGCCGACGACGCCACGCTGATGCGTGCCCTGGAAGGCAGGCGGGAGCTATGAAGCGTGTATGCTGCGCCGTGCTGGCGGCGCTTCTGCTGTGCCTTTCCGGCTGCGGCGTCCAATCGGAGCCGGAACAGCTGAGCCTGTTCGCCATGGACACCTATATGACCCTGGCCGCCTACGGAGACAAGGCTTCGGAGGCCCTGGCCGCCTGCGGTCAGGAGCTGAACCGCCTGGACGGGGCCTTGTCCCGGACCCGGGAGGGAAGCGAAATCTATACCCTGAACGCCCAGGGCCGTGCCGATGTGTCCCAGGAGACGGCGGACCTAATCTCCGCCGCCCTGACTCTCAGTCAGGCCACCGGCGGGGCCTTTGACCCCACCGTGGCCCCACTGGTGACCCTGTGGGGCATCACCACCGACAGCCCCCAGGTGCCCCGGCAGGAGCAGATCGACGCTCTGCTTCCCCTGGTGGGGGTGGATCATGTGACGGCGGACGGCACCCATATCACCCTGGATCCGGGCTGCGCCATGGACCTGGGCGGCATCGCCAAGGGCTACGCCTCCGACCGGCTGGCGGACATCTTCGCCCAATACGGGGTAGACAGTGCCCTGGTGAGCCTGGGGGGCAACGTGTACGCCCGAGGAACAAAGCCCGGGGGCGCTGCCTGGAGCGTGGCGGTGCAGCACCCGGAGCAGGACGGCTATGCCGCAATGCTCGCCCTGACCGACGCCTTCGCCGTCACCTCCGGCGGCTATCAGCGGTATTTCACCGGCCCGGACGGAACGGTGTATCAGCACATTCTGGACCCCAAGACCGGCTGGCCGGTGCAGGGGGACCTGCTGTCCGTCACCATTGTGGCGGATAACGGCACCATGGCCGACGCCTATTCCACGGCTCTTTATGTGATGGGCCGGGAGGCCGCCCAGGATTTCTGGCGGCAGAACGGCGGCTTTGATATGGTGCTCATCACAAAGGACGGGCAGGTGCTGTATACCCCCGGCCTGGCGGATAAACTGACGGAAACCGAGGGAAGCGGCTATGCGTATGCGTGCATCGAGCCCTAAGCTCCGGCCCACCTGGTGGGACGGACTGGCGGCGGCCATTGTGGCGGCCCTGGCCATTTTCACGGCGGCGTGGTATTACGGCGGCCTGGCCCGGTCCGGTCCGCTGACTGCCGCCATTGTCCACCGGGGGCAGGTGGTACAGACCGTGGAGCTGGACCGCCTTACAGAGGAGATGACCGTCACCGTGGAGGGGACCTATCACCTGACCGTCACCCTGGACAAAACCGGGGTCCGGGTGTCCGAAAGCGACTGCCCGGGCCGGGACTGCGTCCACACCGGAACCATCACCCGGGCGGGACAGAGCATTGTCTGCCTGCCGGAGCAGGTGGTGGTGCAGCTGTCCGGCGGCGGCAGCGGCCCCGACGCGGTGCTGGGATAGGAGGGACGCCATGAAGATAACCACCCGCCAATTGGCGCTGTGCGCGGTGCTGACGGCCCTGGCCCTGGGCCTGAGCACCCTGGAAAACCTGTTTCCCGTGACGCTGGTGATCCCCCTGCCGGGGGTGAAGCTGGGTCTGGCCAACATCGTCACGGTGTTCGCCCTGTATCAGCTGGGGCCCCTTCCGGCCCTGTGCATCCTGGCGGCCCGGTGCCTGCTGGGCAGTCTCTTTGCCGGAAACGCCTCGGCCCTGCTGTTTTCCCTGCTGGGGGGAACGCTGGCCATGCTGGTGATGCTGGCGCTGTCCCGGCTGCCGGGTTTGTCGGTATACGGCGTGTCCATCGGCGGCGCGGCGGGCCACAACATCGGCCAGATGGCGGCGGCCCTGATCACCCTGGGCAACACCGCCGTGCTGGGATATCTGCCGTTTCTGCTGGCGGTGTCCCTGTTCACCGGGGCCCTGACGGGCTTCGTGTCGGCCCTGCTGCTGCGGGCCATAAGCCATGTGAAGTTATAAGACTGAAGGAGAGCGGATAAATGGATAAGAAAGACGAGATCATCCTCCAGCAGCTGGACGTGATCCGCTCCATGACGGAGCGGAACCTGCGCAGCGTCAACAGCGATTTCTGGGGCACGCCCCTGTCCCCGGCGGAAAAGCCCGGGGAGAAGGCGGGCCCCAAGACCCCCGGCAAGGCCCCGGAGAAGAAGTCCGGCGGCCCGGAGCAGCCGTCGGAGACCCCGGAGCCTCTGCCCAAGGAGGACATGAAGGACCTGCAGGCGGAGCTGGACAGCTACATCGGTCTGCAAACCGTCAAGGAGGAGGTCCATAACCTGATCAACATGGCCTCCGTATACCAGCTGCGGCGGCAGCACGACCTGCCCACCACGGATATGTCCCTGCACCTGGTGTTCACCGGCAACCCCGGCACCGGCAAGACCATGATGGCCCGGATGATGGCCCGGATCTACCGCAGTCTGGACATTCTGTCCCGGGGCCAGCTGGTGGAGGTGGACCGCAGCGGCCTGGTGGCGGGCTATGTGGGCCAGACGGCTATCAAGACCCAGAAGGTCATCGAAAAGGCCATGGGCGGCGTGCTGTTCATCGACGAGGCCTACGCCCTGAACGGCCGGTCGGAAAACGACTTCGGCCAGGAGGCCATCGACACCATCCTCAAGGCCATGGAGGACCACCGGGACGACCTGGTGGTGATCGTGGCGGGGTACACGGACCTGATGGACCGGTTCATCCACTCCAACCCCGGCCTGGAATCCCGGTTCAACCGCTTCCTGCTGTTTGACGACTATACCACCGACGAGATGGTGGAGATCTTCCGGATGCAGTGCAAAAAGGGCTGCTATCAGCTGACGGAGGAGGCCCAGCCCCTGATCCGGGACTATATCGCCGAGGAATCGGCGGACGACAGCTTCGGCAACGCCCGGGGCGTCCGCAACCTGTTTGAGCACGTTCTGGTGGCCCAGAACAACCGCCTGGCCACCATGGAAAAGATCACCCGGGAGGACCTGATGACCATCACCGCCGCCGACGTCCTCCGGGCCCGGGGAAAGGTGGACTGACATGAAACGACTGACTGCGGGGCTTCTGGCCCTGATGCTGCTGGCGACCCTGCTGCCCGGCTGCGGGAAGAAGGAGCAGTGGAATGTGGATAACTTCTTCCTGTCCGACGACGGAACCACCTATTCCGTCAGCTATCGCCACGACGACGGCACGGAGGAGGTGGTGGCGGAGATGGGCAGCTATCCCCAGCCCCTGACCATCATCGCCGGGAAGCTGTACTATGTCCATGGCGGCAGCATGGTGGCCGTGGACCTGAAGGACCCCACCCAGCGCCAGACCCTCACGGAGCCGGGGCTGTCGGGGCTTTCCATCGGGTTTATCGACGACGGGGCGGTGTACTGCCCCCTGGCCACCGACACGGAGAAGTGCTATCGGGTGGCCCTGGACCTGTCCGAGTGCACCCGGGTGGCCATCCCCCGGGAGCAGCGGCCCACGGACTATGACGCCCTGCTGGACCAGATCTATGCCGCCGTGGGGGCCATCGACAACCGCATGGCCCTGCGGACCCTCCGGGCCCGGTACTCCGAGACCGGCAGCCTGACCTCCCTGGAGATGACGGTCTGGTCCCTCCAGGAGGAGACGTATTCTCTGAACAGTTGGGCCGATGTACATGTATCCGTCCAGCGCAGCGGCAGCGGCTTCACCGTCGCCGCCCAGGACCAGCACCGGCCCCTGCCTATGGATTCGGAAACCGTGGCGGCCATGCTGTCGGTGCAGCGGTTTGTCGAGACCGTGAAGGCCGTGGACAGCGCGGACCTGTGGACCAGCCAGAAAACCGGCCAGCCCCTGTACTATCAGCTGACCTATCACGCCTCGGAGTATGAGGCCGCCGTGGCGGCAGACGGAGGCGTACCCTGCCTGAACCCCGACGGCTCAGCGGCCCAGCTGCCCCAGGGGAGCCTGCTGGTGCTGGCCCAGTGCTATGACCGGGGCGATGCCAACATCGCCCTTACCGACAGCCAGGGCCTGACCACCGGTGCCCTGCGGGTCATCGTCCCGGCGGCGTAAATATGGATCCTCACGCCTATACACCGATGCCGGAGGGCGGCATTCTTCTGGACCTGACGTCCTGCCGGGACTGGGGGATGGTGCAGGACGCCATCCGGCGGGCCTTCGGTTTCCCGGCCCACTACGGGGAAAACTGGGATGCCATGTGGGACTGTCTGACGGACCTGTTCTGGGTGACGGATGACCGTCACATCGTGGTTCGGGGCCTGGATGCCTTGCCGCCGGACCTGCGGGCATATGCCGAACCCCTGCGCCAGGTGCTGGAGGACCTGCGGACCCGCTGTCCCCGTCTGCGGGTGACCTACTGCTGAAAAATGCCCCGGGGCCTGTTATGGGTCCCGGGGCATTTCCCTCTTCCCATTTTCAACGATATGTGGTATACTCTCTGGCGACAGGGACCCGACCTGTCCAAGCGCCGCAAGGCGTTCGTTCGGCCCGGCGGGGCCGTTCTCTAAACAAAACATGGGAGGTACCACATGAAACACAAAAACACGCAAAAGCTGACCCTGGCCGCCATGACGGCGGCCGCCTACGCCGCGCTGTCCCTGCTGGGGGCGGTGTTCGGCCTGACCTTCGGCCCCATCCAGGTGCGATTCTCCGAGGCGCTGTGCCTGCTGCCGTTCCTGTTCCCGGAAACCGCCTGGGGCCTGGGGGTGGGGTGCCTGATCGCCAACCTGTTCAGCCCCTATGGGGCCCTGGACATCGTGGTGGGATCACTGTCCACCCTGATCGCCGCCCTGCTGACCGCCCGGTGCCGCAGTCCCTGGACCGCGGCCCTGCCGCCGGTGGTGTGCAACATGGTGCTGGTGGGGGCCGTGCTGGCCTATGAGACGGCAGGCACTTCCGCCGCCTTCTGGCCGGCCTATGGGCTCAACGCCCTGACCGTGGGCCTGGGGGAGGCCATCGCCTGCCTGGTGCTGGGGGTGCTGCTGGTGAAGCAGCTGCCGAAAATTCCCTATTTCCGGAACCGGCTTGCGTCATGATTTCAGCTTCTGTAATAAAATAAATGCTGGGGCCAGGCTGATGCCTGGCCCCAGCATTTATTATGAACCCAGCCTGCACGGGCTATCCGGCGGCGCAGTTGGTTGACGGAAAACCGGGGGTGTGGTACACTGAGGAGACTACTATAAAGCGAGGGATCATCATGGAAGAAACCAGGAGCTTCGGCTATATCTGCCCCAAATGCGGACGGGCGGTCATGGCCCGGCGCAGCGCCTTTTCCCTGGCGGCGGCCGCCGCCCACATTGAGTGTCCCTGCGGCGAGTCCGACATGCTCATCGAGACCGACGGCTCCAAATTCCGCATGTGGGTGCCCTGCGGCCTGTGCGGCGAAACGCACCAGGCCGAGTGCAGCGCCGAGGCGGTGCTCCATGGCCGGGGCATCGGCCTGGCCTGCCCCAAAACCAGGCAGATCTGCTGCTATGTGGGCCAGGAGGACCAGGTGTCCGCCCAGATGGAGCAGCTGGCCGTCCGGGCCGCCAAGGAGAAGGCGGAGGACCCGGAGGCCTTCACCGACAACATTATTATGTATGAGGTGCTGTCGGAGCTGAAGGACATCGCCGCCCGGGGCGGCATCCGCTGCCGCTGCGGCAGCACCCGCTACGGCATCCAGGTCCACCGGGACTCCGTGGACCTGTGCTGCCAGGACTGCGGCGGCAAGCTGCGTCTGCCCGCCGCCACCGACGAGGATCTGGACCGCCTGTGCTGCCAGATGACCCTGACCATTCCGGGGAGGGCGTGACATGATGGAGCTTCTCTCCCGCTGGTTCATCCGGGACCGGGATAACGTCACGGACCCCCGGGTCCGCCGGGCCTATGGCCAGCTGTGCGGCTTTGTGGGCATCGGGCTGAACATCCTGCTGTTTGCCGGGAAGTTCTTCGCCGGTACCTTCAGCGGCTCCGTGGCCATCACCGCCGACGCCTTCAACAACCTGTCCGACGCCGGGTCCTCGGTGGTGACCCTGCTGGGCTTCCGCCTGGCCGGGAAAAAGCCGGACCCCCAGCACCCCTTCGGCCACGGGCGGCTGGAATATGTCTCGGGCCTGATCGTGGCGGGGCTGATTCTGCTGATGGGCGTGGAGCTGGCCAAGTCCTCGGTGGAGAAAATCCTCCACCCGGCGGCGGTGGATTTCAGCGTCATCGCCCTGGTGATCCTGGCGGTGTCCATCTGCGTGAAGCTGTATATGTGCCTGTATAACCGGCGGATCGGCAAAAAAATCCGTTCCGCCGCCATGGAGGCCACCGCCGCCGACAGCCTGTCCGACACGGCGGCCACCGCCGCCGTGCTGCTGGCCATGCTCATCGCCAAGTGGACCGGACTGGACATCGACGGCTGGGTGGGCCTGGTGGTGGCGGGCTTCATCCTGTTCTCCGGGGTCAAATCCGCCCGGGAGACCATCAGCCCTCTGCTGGGCCAGCCGCCGGAAAAGGAATTTGTGGACCGGATTCAGGCCATTGTCCTGTCCCATCCGGAGATTCTGGGCCTGCACGACCTGGTGGTCCACGACTACGGCCCCGGCCGGGTGATGGTGTCCCTCCATGCGGAGGTCCCGGCCCACGGGGACCTGCTGGAGCTCCACGACGTGGTGGACAACATCGAAATGGACCTGTCCCGCCAGCTGAACTGCCAGGCGGTGATCCATATGGACCCGGTGGTCACCGACGACGGCCTGACCGGCCCCCTGCGGAGCCGGGTGGCGGAGCTGGTGAAGCAGGTGGACCCCGCCATCACCATCCACGACTTCCGGGTGGTGGCTGGTCCTACCCACACCAATCTGGTGTTTGACGCGGTGGTGCCCTTTGACGAAAAGCTCACCGCCGCCCAGGCGGCGGAGAAAATCCGCGCTCTGGTCCGCACCATGGACGACGGTCGCTACTTCGCCGTGGTGACGGTGGAGAATTCGTACATCTGACCCCGGGAAGCGGCTTGCGCAGCCTAAGACATTTCTCTATCACAAAGAAACTGGCGATTAACGGGCATGACTATGTAAGCCTGGCAAAGGATACCGCCCACCGCCAGTTGGGGACGATACAGGACTATTACGAAACGCCGGAGGACAGCGTAAGAATTGATACGGCAAAAGCGATTGGAAAACTTCTTATCCGCTCTGATGAATCGGATTCTGAATCCCAAGTGACAATCTCACTGGAAGATGAAGATTTTGCAAAAAAGCTTGAGGAAGTGGCTTCTGATTCAGCCGGAAAACAGATGCTTGAGTTTGCTATTGCTATGTACGAAAAAAATAATTCAGACTAACAGCGGTCATTCTACACAAACCGTACGGAATACCGCTAATCACCCAAAAATTCGGCTACTGTACAAAACCGCTGATTTTACTGTATAATAAAAGCAATACGAAATACACGAACCATGATTCCCTTGCAGCAATAAAAGAGAAAAACCTCTCCAAGCGAAGCTTGATTATTTTTTCTTTTACTGCTCAATAAAAAAGCCGAAAACCCTTGAAAACAAAGGCTTTCGGCGTTATTGCCTGGCGCGCCAAAAGGGATTCGAACCCCCGGCCTTCCCCTTAGGAGTATGGCTTACCATGTGATACACGGTTCGGATGTAACTTCCAATATCATCCCTTACGCAGAATGACTTGTAGTAAACGAACTTTATGGTGCAAAACACCTATTCTGACGCAGTTTTATGTGTCCGTTGGGTGGTCCTATTAGCAAATTCTTAGCAAGAGGACACCCAGCCAAAGCCGATTGCTACTGCCATTCTTCACTCCCTTAGTCAAAATGACAAGGCAAATACATGGAGGTTACTATGGACAAGAAAGAGAAAAAGTCACTGCCGGAACCGCGCACATATACCGTGGAACAGATCGCGGCCATGCTCAACATTGGCCGCACAACCGCATATCAGCTCGTCAAGCAGGAGGAGTTCAGGATCGTCCGCATAGGAAATGCAATCCGCGTTTCCAAGAAATCTTTTGACGAGTGGCTGGAAAGTTTGGAATTGTGAATATCGCAAGAAACGCCGTAGGCTCAAAAAACCTATGGCGTTTTTTTATACCCATTTTTGAAGGAGGCTGGCAATGAAACTAACAGAAGCAGAAATGAGGATGGTGTTTCAGATTGAAAGTACCAATCAGAACGCCGCCCTGAATGAGATTTACATGACATGGCGCTATGCGCCGAACTCGGCAACGAAAGAAACGGCGGAAGGCCTTCTGGACAAGCTCCGCCCACTGTCGGATCAGGAGTGCATGGATTTGATCCGCAAGGTGCAGGCCGAATACCGTCTGCCGGAGAAAGCCCGCACCATCGGGGAAATGCTGGCAGAGGCCAGACAGAAATCCGGGGCGCAGAAGTTATCCGGCCATGACATTATGGCTTTGGAGCGTTTCGACCCGGCAACCAGACACATGATCGTCTTTGATGTTCTTACCCATGACTCGCCTGTTGGCTGGAAGGGTGAGAAAATGCGCCTGTTCCTGACCGACGCCGGATACAGCAAGGCTTTGGAAAATCAGGAAAAGGGGCATATCAAAATCCGCAACCATGCGAAGGTGCTTTCCGGCGACCTCCACTATGACCATAAAGACCGTGAGAGGTAGCCGACTGAAAACTGTATCAAAATCAGTGGGATATCTTCTGTTTCTTCCTCTGTGGCTTGCGTTCTGAACAGGGCGTGGATGTTTTCCCATGTGGGAGGCTATGGAGGCATACAGACGGGTAAACCGCTCAAAATCAACACTTTTTATTTTCACAGGAAGGAGGTGCGAAGATGGCTGTTTTTCGTATTGAAAAGACCCGTGATTATACGGTCATGTCGAACTATCACTTGAAAGATCGGACGCTGACCCTGAAATCCAAAGGGCTACTGTCCATGATGTTGTCGCTCCCTGACGAGTGGAATTATACCACCAGAGGTCTTGCGGCGATCTGCCGGGAAGGTGTGGACAGCATCGGTGCGGCGTTGAAGGAGCTGGAAACCCACGGGTATATCCGGCGCACACAGCTTCGGGATGAAAAAGGCAAGATCACGGATACCGAGTATGTGATTTACGAAATGCCTCAGTGCGAGCCGCCGTCAAGCCCAGGTACGCCTTTACCGGGTACGGCAAAGCCATATACGGAAAACCCGGATATGGGTATCCCGGATACGGCGGAACCGTGTACGGAAAAACCCGCACAATTAAATACTAATCAAACAAAGACTGATTTATCAAGTACGGAACTATCAAATCCTA
>OGES01001827.1_pt1 | contig 15717 bp, 8 predicted proteins | sample 1570711 | NCBI WGS metagenome assembly OGES01 (sample SAMEA2582133, study PRJEB24529) | metagenome | biome: Human gut stool | place: China | collected 2011 | reverse complement strand
TTCTTCTTGGCATTGGGTGCGTTCAGATAATTCAACCGGCGTACGTAGTCCACACGAAGTATCTTGAAGATATTGTGAATACCCACATTCAGTTCCATATAGGGAGTATCTCCCATTACGAAACTGGTCGGTTGTCCGTTTCGTGACGGGAACTCGAACAAATCGCTTTGATTCCCTTTTTTAAACGGGTTGTTCTTGTCCGTCAACGTGCCGTAAAGCGTCTTGAAACCTATCACCTCACGCCATTTCAGATGTTTGAGCAAGGGTATCCGGTTGAACAGCTTGCCGCTCAAATCCCATTGCACATCCAACGAGACGAAACGGTCGTTCATGAATTCCATGTTGTTAATCATATTGAACATCGCGGTATAATCACCACCATCGGAAGAACGGTGCACCCAATTGAATACTACATTATTAACGAAATTGAATATGCCATTCCAACCGATAGAAGGATTACGTCCGGAGTTACTAGCCCAAAGGTTACGGGCAAATGCACAGTTCTCACCACCTAACGTGCTACCAAACGCATGATTGTATGTATCCAACGCTTTTGCCGAGATAGTATTTTGAATAGTTACGTTTACAGTAGGAAGTTTCAAGTCTTTGCTTTCATATTGTCCTTCACTCGGGTCGTACATGTGGCGATAGAAAGAAATGTTTTCATCCAATCCCCACGTACAGGAGCAGTGGTCGATCATTATATTACCAACAGGGTTACCTCCGAAAGAGTCATCACGATGCCATACTTTCGTTTCTCCACGACGGAAACGCATGTGACGTACCACCCCATCATGTGTATCTACCCAAAATGATTCTCCAGCAATACAAACACCGTCTCCCGGAGCTGTTTGTCCGGCAATAGTTACGTAAGGAGCACGGACGATAATCGGAGATTCCAGACGGATGATACCAGCAACATTAAAAACAATAATACGTGCACCACCAGTTTCACATGCTTCACGGAAAGAACCCGGTCCACGATCATTCAGATTTGTGACAGTTATCACTTTACCTCCACGACCACCGAAACTGTACATACCACCACCTTCAGCACCTGGGAATGAAGGGATATCAGCCTGTGGCAAATCGTACGGACGACCAGCCCAAGGAATATATGGACGTCCTTCTCTAGCTTCTTTTTGTACTATCGGCAACGCTTTTGCCCATGCTTCATCAGAGCGCTTCCGCTCTTCAGTCATCATTTTTGTATAGTTTTCTTTGGCTTCGCCAGATATTTGTGGGTATTGCGCCCATGCAACGGTCGGAGTCAACATTGTTGCAGCAAAAACTGCTAAAAGTACCTGTTTCTTCTTCATTTTTATTTGGTTTTGTGAAGTTGTTAATTCAAAAATACAATAATAAGACGAAAGAAGAAAAGATTTGTAATCAGTAAACATATACTTTTTAATATCCGCATCATATGCTAGCTTCTACACCTATAGAGGAATAGAAATATATACTATACAAAAAATAGTGAGTGTACCGGAAAGTATAATAAACTTCCGACACACCCACTTAATTTACTGTTTCAAATATTTTCGTTATTCTGCCAATGGATCAAATGTTCCATTTGCACCACCATTGTTGTAATCTCCCCAACCAATTGTTTGCTGTACTGCCGAATTTGCGCCTTGAGCACCTTGGTTCAAACCAAGAAAATAATATCTAGGGTAGAAAGTTATTTTATATTCACCTTTATTGGAATCATAAGAATCACCTTTCTTTTTCTTACGAATCAAATATGTATCATAAAACTCTTTCAATGTTTCCTGCGATGTAGAAATATCCTCGTTCAGATCTAAAGCTTTCGGACGTTTTATGTCCTTCAATGGATCTGGATTCTTACTTGCATCTCCCACCGGCCATGAATTACCTCCCAAGCCATTATTATAATCGTTTCTTACACGATATTCGATATTGTCACGTCGTTGTCCGTTAAGTGGAACAACCCCCAACCAATTGCATGTATTCCCATTCCAACCAGTCAGTTTCCATGAAGCAGGCAAATCATCTGTGTAAAGTCCTCCGCCCATTCCGTCACCATCATACAACAACCAACGACGGCAATCGTCAAAACGCTTTCCTTCATAAGCCAGTTCAATCTGACGTTCGTATAATATGGCAGACATACATGCAGCAGGATCACTCTCAAGATTGGCCTGCAAACCACAATCACCTGTATATCCAACACGCTGGCGAATCAACTTTAACCGGTCTACCGCTTCTTTCAGCAAAGCATTGTCTCCACCTTTCGCATATGCCAATCCGCATGCCGCTTCCGCATAGTTGAGCAATACTTCCGCATAGCGGATTTCAATATACGGGTTTGCATTATATGTAAATCCATTCTCTTGTGAATACTGATATCTCGGATTTGAACTTACTTGAAGATCATCCGAACGTTTGCGTATATAAAGTCCTTTTACATTATCCAGCAGATTATCTGCTCCATAAGTATTTCCACTTTCAATGTCATCCCTGTCTTTTTCTGAGGTATACCATACATAATTCCACAACTCATAAGACGAACCATCATACGGATTGTTGTTCTTATCATTTCTCGGATCGCCCTTAAAATGCCAATGTACACCGGGGAAGGCGAAAGTGCGGTAAAAACGGGGATCACGATTCATAAAAACAGGGGTACATGTCGGAGACTCCGGATTAGTATCGTATGTATATTCAGAGGTTTCCAGTTTTGTATAACTTCCGTAAGTTGCAGGACGTTTGCCATCAGCCATCGGAAACAAATCCACCATCATTCCTGATGGATTCTTCCCACCGTTTCCTAAAGTATTTTTCGGACGAATACCACGTTCCCAAGGATTGTTCTTGCTATAATCCGCGGCACTCGTTGAAGCTGTCGTATTATAAAGAGTTATCATAACTGCTTCCTTGTTACCTTCTACTTCTGAGAAAAGTTTTGCCCATCCGGCTGCATTATTTCCCGGAGCTTCAAAATTCTGCAACCCGTTTCCACATTTTTCCAACACTGCTATAGACGCTTTAATATCATCATAAGCCTGCTGCCAGCGGTTCACATCATTAGAACGATTGAAAAGCGGACTGGCATAAAGCAGACGGACACGCCCGAGCAAGGCTTCAGCCGTACCGGAAGTCACACGTCCCAGGTCCTTACCGGTCCATCCTCCGTTCTGCGTGAAAGGAGCCAACAGTTCGGATGACTTTTTCAAATCATTACATATAAAATCAATACACGCTTTTGTAGTAGAACGAGGAGTTACTGATTCCGCTGTCACTTCCTGTACTTTATCCACAATAGGAACACCACCATACCATTTGAGCAGATTATAATAACGCCATGCACGCAGGAAATACAATTGCCCTAATAATTCATTTTTCTGTTCTTGTGATAATGTACTTCCTTCAATTCCTTCTATCGCATCATTACAGTTTCGAATAATACCATAAGTCATTGTCTGAATATTACCGCTTGAACCATGAAAATAATCCGGTACAGGATTATTACCCGTTTGATAAGTCAATGGCGTACGAGGATCAACGAAAGCCCCAAAACCACTGTATTCTTCCGTCGACTGAGACTGCGCATCCGAGTCACCCGTACTGTTGTATTGGAAGCTGGGTGCTCCTTTCACATCCGGCATTATAAACTTATAAATATCATTCACACGAGCCAAAGCCCCGCTATAGTTGTTATAGGCATCCTGCGGACTGGCATAATCATGATTTTTCTTATCTTGCAGAAACTCATCACTACACGATTCAAGAAAGGATGTTGCCATGAGAGCAACACTTGCTATCAATATATGTTTTCTTTTCATTGTTTTTTCTTTTAGAATGTTACATTCACACCAATCGTAAACTTACGTAATGTAGGATATGTACCGTAAGAAATCATCGGATCCATGAAATTGTCCGGATAAGGATTGTTGAAACTCAACAGATTTTGTCCTGTCACATTAAAACGGCAACTCTCAATACCTATCATTTTGGTGTACTTAGATGGAATTTTATAGGCCAACGTCAAACGGTTCAGTCGGATACGCGTACCGCTAACTCTCCAAAAAGTAGATTCCGCACTATTTACGGAAGCATATTGTAGATTAGGATACTTAGCATCATGATTGGCTTTTACTACCACATTTCCTGCAGCGTCCAACACATCTTGATAAACATACATATTGTCTACATTCCAGAATGAAGGCATATTAGCATATTCCAAATCGCGATAACCGCCGGCAGCATCTCCTTTATTTCCTAACTTAATCGCATTTGTCGGCACAAAGCTATATCCTCCCCAACTTGCATTCAATTGCGCACTAATAGAGAACCCTTTATATTCAGCACTCAAATTGGTAGTGAATCCATACGGATTACTGCGGTTTGCCATTCTTACTTGATCGTTTTCTTTGTCTACCACTCCGTCAGGTCCTGCATACGTCCCGTCAGGTTGCAATTCCCCGCGCACGTCTTTATAAATCAACATACCCGGTCTAACCTGATCTTTGGTCATATCCATATATTTAGTAATGTTATATTTAGCAAAATATTCATCAATATCCTGATAACTGCGGAACATGCCGATGCATTGCAATCCCCATGTGCCGATATCCGAACGTTCTCCCTTATGTAAACTCTTAAATGTCATCGGACTATCCCAATCAGTTACCAGCACTTTATTATCAGTATAACCTGTGTTTACTTGTACTTTATATTTGAAATCTTTTCCAATCTTATCTCTCCATGTCACTGAAAGTTCTACTCCATAAGCATCCATCTCTCCATAATTCACATAGGCAGATTGTGTTCCAACCGTACCGGGTATAGAAGATTTATATGGAAGTAACATTTCACGATTCCAGTCATAGTAACCGTCGATAGCAAAAACAAGACGATTATTCAAGACATTAAAATCCAATCCAAAATTAGCTTTGTAAGATTTATCCCAGTGTGCATTGCGATTAACGGCAGATATATTTTTGTTAATCGTAATATGGCTACCTGCATTCAGATCTGTACCTGTGCCAAAGATAAAACCTTTATCTTTATCCATCGCATAATTTTGTGCCCACTGCCATGGAAGCGTATTGTCGCGACCAGTCAAACCGAAAGAAGCTCTTAGTTTCAAATAATCTATCCCTTTTACATTGTTCTTAAACCAGTCTTCTTGAGAAATCACCCAACCAGCAGAAACTGACGGGAAGAAGCCCCAATAGTTTTCCGGCGCAAATTTGGTAGAAGCATCCGAACGAAGCAAAAACTCTAACAAATACTTATCTGCATATGCATAATTAATGCGACCAATATAAGATAATGTACCAGATTCGGAACGAGAGAATGAAGTATTACCTTTACCTTCCGCACTCATCGTATTGGATTGACCATTAGTGAATTCATAAGGATAAGTGATACTACCCTCAACATACTCACTTTCAGCTTCCGAACGTTCGATAGAGAACAATCCCCCCAAAGTATGATCGCCAAAAGTTCTATTGTAAGTTACCGTAAAGTTCATCTGATAGTTATCCGTACGATTCATGTTTCTGCTCAAGAAAGAAGTATCACCGTTCACAACAGGTTTACCATTATTGGCATACAGGAAATTATCAGCAGTAAGCAAAAAGTCATAAGCATCCTCTTGTCCTGGTATCGGTGTGTACAAATGCTTTCCGCTACCGGCACGGTCAGCCATATAATAAAGATCATAAGAAGAACCGTATTGGTTTATTTTAGCGGAATTGATACTTTTTGAATAAGTAAATCTCACTTTCAGTCCCTTCAACCACTTGCTCCATCCAAAATCATATTCCAAATTAGCATTGATATTCATATTGGAAGTCATATTCCTACTATAATCTCCATTATTTTGAATCGCTGAAAAGTTATACTTCTGCACATTGCTCACTTGTGAATTGCTAATACCAAAAGCTGCAATCGGCAAACCATTGATTTCTTCCGGAATATAATATGGATGCGTCAACAATGTATTGTAATCTTCGGTTTTAGAACCTCCCACTTTATTCAAAGGAGTATTTTTCTTTCCATAATCACCGGATACTTGCACACCTGCATTCAGCCACTTACTCACTTTTACATTTACACCTGCACGGTAAGTCCATCTGTCATAATCCAAGTTGCCTAAATTTCCATCCTGATTGAAATAAGAGATACCGGCAAAATAATTTGCTTTTTCCGTTGCACCACTTAAATTCACACTATGCTGTTGTGTCAATGCAGATTTCCAATATTTATCCAACAAGTCATAATTCAGCCCCTTCATTGCATTCAATTCGTCTGCTTGAAACAAATCTTCCAGCAAATTAATAGAAGTATCCGTCGGGTCTGCTGCCCGTACTGCATTCCACAATCTACCATATTCATAAGCATTCAGCATCTTAGGACGAGACACTTCGTCTGCAATACCGAAAGTTCCGCTATAGGAAATTTGTGGTGTACCAAGCTTACCTTTTTTGGTTGTAATCAAGATAACACCATTTGCAGCACGTGCTCCATATACAGCAGCAGCGGCATCTTTCAACACAGAGATGCCTTCAATCATAGAAGGATCTAAGTTATTAAAAGCTGTAGCTCCCAGATTTTCAATAGAAGAGCCAACCTTAACTTCCGTTGGATATATATATCCATCAATCACATACAAAGGCTCTAAATTATTATTACCCATACTTGCTAATACATCATTCTGACGAATCGTAATTCGAGCATTTTCCCCTGGACGAGAGTTACCTCCACTAACGGAAACCCCATTTACAAGACCACTTAACGTATTAGCCAAGCTACCACTCGAGATATCTTGTATATCATCCATCGGAACAGTAGCAATGGCACCGGTCAGATGCGCCTTCTTTTGTGTTCCGTAACCAACAACTACCACTTCGTCCAACTGCTGTGTATCCTCTTTCAATACTACTTTAGTCAACTTAAAATCTGAGATTCTTTGCGAAATATATCCGATATATGATATTTCCACCAATTTGCCAGCAGGAACATTTATTACAAATTTTCCATTCAAATCTGTAATAGTTCCAATAGTAGTATCTACCACTTTTACAGCAGCACCGATTATAGGTTCTCCGGTTTCGTCTACCACAACTCCTTTAAAGGATTTGGTATTCTGTGCCAATGTCGGCAATAGCATCATAAACGAAAGAAGTATACCTAAACATAGTTTAAATGTATTCTTATGTATCATCTCTATTGTATTAATGTTTCTTTACTTAATTTATTTTAACCAACGCGGGTCACCGCTGCCATGACTGATAACTTCTGAGTGTCTCACTGTAAAATCTCCGTTAGCAGGATCTTTAAAACCGGGATCTACGCCATAAGCTGAAGTACTTTTATCACCATAATTACCATTAGCTTCTTTTTCAAGACCACTTCCACCTTTATACCAATAGCAATTATTGTCACATGTTTTGGCATTATCAGTACGTCCTCCGACAATTCTACGGTTAAATTCACCTTTACAAGAATCGTAGAATATATTCTTACTCAAATTCACAGTATTCTTCTGTCTATTCCAGACATTAGAGTTAAACGCCTCCTGGTCGCAAGATATATTATAAAAAGTATTACTCGTAAAATTCATTGAGCAATCAGCCCAACCGACATCAGCACCTTTTCCTCCAGCAACACGCATAAAACGTCCATTACTAGCTTCTGAAAGATTATATAGAGTCGAACTACTAAGTTCAAAGTCTTTTACAAAAGAATTATTGCTATTAAAATTAAAAATTTCAGCATCTTGATAAAATTTAATGAGACAATCTCTAACTATAAAATTCTGAATAGCATATTTCTTACCATTTATATTAACAAGATAATGACGTACATTTCGAATCTCACACGATTGAATAATCATCGGATTCGTAACTATCCCATAACTATTCATACCTTTTATTTCTTCCGGCACATCTCCAAACTTCACAAAAGAACCTTTTGACACCACATCACAATCGAAATCTATAAATTTCAATGCCATACCACCTCCACTCGAAACGATAGCACCAGAGCCTGTGAATGTCACTTTCGCATGATTCACTTTATTTCCACGCAATTGAACGTTGTTAACTCCCAAGTTTAGATCACCGGAAATAGTATATGAGCCACCAGCTTCTAACTCGTACGCAACTTCTACATCTTTTCCGGAAGTAATGGGATTATTCTCAAAATAAGTATTTAAATCTGTTCCAGCCGGAATAGTCGTAGCTGGAACTAATGTTGACCAAGTTACCTCAGACACAGAAGCGGCATCCTTATTATTATATTTATCATTGGCTAATGTCTTAATTTCTACCTTATAGTTAGTATCATCCAAATATGTACAAGCAACCGAACAACCATCTATAATAGAGTCTTTCACTACCGCTACAGGATTTGTAGGGTCATCTACAATATACATAGAAAACAAATAACCACCAGCGCCCATTATCACCGGCCATTCAACTTTCACACTAGGCTTTCCTGCAAGTTTTTCAAAAGACACTTTGGAAGCGTCCGGTGACTCCAACTGGGTATTCGTCACACCTCCAGAAAAGGTTTCTTCATCAAAACCATCTCCTGCACAAGAGCCAACTGAAAGAATCATCGATAAGCAAACCGCACTTACGACAATTGGTTTCTCAAACTTTAATTTACCCTTCATAGATTAAATTTTTAATAAACAAAAATAATATATTATATATCTAAATCCTAAAATGTACTTCATTAGGAAAGACGTATGACTACAAAATATGTAATCACTTAAATAAAAAAACGTTCTTAATTTTTTCGTTTGGTTTATCTTAGAAAAAATATTCGATCATATATTCCACCATAGTCAATCATAGGTTGAGGAGTAATTAATCATGGATTTTGATACAAACCACCACTTGATTATGACTCTCGAAAATTACTATTGAAACACTTCTTTCAAATACTTAATATTCGTACCATAATTCTTTTTCACGTTCCGCACGTCATCCTTGTCACGCGAACGTTCTACCACCAGCCATCCACTCCATCCCATCTTATCCAGTGTCTTTTTCACCTTATTCATATCCAATCGTTCATTATAAGGTAAAGTCACTCCATCTGTGTCCGTACAGTGAATCTGGCAAATCCTCTTTTTCCCCAGAGTCTTCAACTCCTTGCACAAATCCCTTCCATTCTCCAATGCATTTTGAAATTTAAAATAGATCTTGATTCCGGGAGAATTAATTTCTTTCAGTAGTTTCACATCTCCTTTTGCATCCAATTGAGTTTCAATACCAATCACCATTCCTTCAGAAACTGCCATATCTCCTACCTCCTTCAAGCGTTTTACAACTTCTGTCCGTAGTGCCGGAATCTTTTCCCATCCGGCTTTAATTCCTCCCAAAGGAAGAAAGGCTACTTTGGCATTCATCACTTTCATAGCATGAAGGCAATCCTGAACTAAATCTTTATAGTTAACCCGCTCCAGAAAAGACTGTCCATAGAAACCGGACATAGCAATAGAAGAAACTTCTAATTGATATTTTTGAGCAGTTTCACGAAATAACTGCTGGAAATGAGGTTCGCGCAATTTATTATCAAACATTTCCCTTTTGCCAAGACCACCCATATCCAATTCTACACCATCACCATTCAATTCATGTACCAATTGGAATGAACCGATTTTCTGACGCTTCAGAATCATCCAGTCACATACGGCTATTTTATAACGTTGTTTCTTTTGCTGCGATCCGGCAATTGCTAATAGAGGAAAACACTCTACAAGTATCAATATCCAAAGGATATGTTTAAATAAATTTCTTCTCATTTTTTATTTTATTGCATACGATTTACATAGTAGACGTATGGAATAGATTTTTGTAATCACCTATAAAACAGAGAATAACTAAAAATACTACGGAGTATAATTTAATAAAAGTAAGATAGTGACGGTATCCAAAACAAATAGTGACGCTATCTTGGTCCGATACCGTCACTATCCCGGGCATATACCGTCACTATTTTCGAAGAAATAATAACAGAAGTAAATGTAAAAAAATGGGCTGCCGGACTATTAGAAGTCCGACAGCCCTGTCAACCCAAAAACGATACCTATGAAACACTGTGTGTTATTTCAAATCAAACTTTAAATATTTGCCGTGAGCAAGTTCATCATGTGTGATATGATATTTATTGAACTTCTTGCCATTCAATAGTACCTTATTAATATATAAAGCTCCTGGTTGAGTACGATTGGTTTCAATCACCAGTTCGTTCTCTTTATACCATTTCGGATCTAACCGGATCGTTACCTTATTAAAGACCGGAGTCGTCAATGTATATTCGGGCAGTCCGGGACAATCCGGATAAAAACCGATCATATTGAAAATAGCCCAGGAAGACATCGTTCCCGTATCATCATTTCCTGGAATACCATCAGGTTTTGTTGTAAAGTACTTATCTAATAAACGCTGCGTCTCTTTCTGTGTACGCCATTCTTCACCTTTAAAGTATGAGAATAAATGAGCATAAGCAATATCCGGTTCATTTGCCGGGTCGTAAAGTCCTTCGTCAAAAACCATTTGTAGTTTATCGATAAAAGGTTTCTTTCCACCCATTAATTTCGCCAAGCCATATACATCATGTGGTACATAGAACGTATAATTCCAGGAATTACCTTCATGGAAACCGGGATTCGGTTCAAAGTTCTCTCCTTGTCTCGGATTAAACGGGCTATAAAACGTCCCATCGGGGAGAATCGGACGGAAAGTTCCAAATTCTTTACTATAATAATGTTTGTATCCTAAAGAACGTTTATAGAACATCTCCGCATCTTTCTTTTTACCTAAAGCAGCTGCAAAACGAGACAATGCAAAATCGGCAATATAATATTCCAATGCATGAGAGACGGAATTGTCATACTGTTCACGAAGGGGTACATATCCTTTAGACATATAATCATCATTATCAGGACGCATCAAGTTTTCCGCCCCCGGTAATGTAGCAGATTTGTACATTGCCTCATAAGCCAAATCAACATCAAAGTCACGCAAACCTTTCATCCAAGTATCTACAATTACCGGAATACTCGGATCACCTTCCATTGTCAATGTTTCTCTGCCATATAATTCCCACTTAGGCAACCATCCATGTTCACGATACATATCAAGCATTGTACGCACCATTTCCATCTGACGTTCCGGATAAACCAAGGTCAGCAATTGATGAACATTGCGGTAGGTATCCCAAAGAGAAAATACGGTATAGCGATCACCTTTGGTTGTCAGGATTTTATCACTTTCCATTGCCGGATATTCTCCGTTTACATCCTGCAAAATATTAGGATGAATCAGCAAATGATAAAGCGCTGTATAAAACACAGTCTTTTGGGCATCTGTACCACCTTCCACTGTTATGCGTGACAAGTCATCATTCCATTTGGAACGTGCTTCCGCATGGATCTTCTCAAAATCCTTTCCAGCCTGTTCACGATCCAGATTCAAACGGGCATTTTCTACGCTTACAAAAGAAACTCCCATTTGCACTTCTACCTGTTCACCTTCTTCTGTATCGAAGGAGAAATAAGTACCAATGTCATCTCCTGCTATTTCTTTTCCGTAACAAGTATAAAGTTTATACTTTCCCTGATCCTTATCCCATTCAGCCTCAACACCCATCATCGGACGTTGTTTCTTCCAATACCCTGTTGCAGAAGGATTCTTCTTAACCCGCAATACAAAGTAAATGGGGAATACAGCTTGAGGATTATAACAAAATGTACCAAGTAGTTTGACTCCTTCCACTTCACTATCGCTTACACGACGAAGCATAGCGCCACTCTCATTCGTTAATCCCTCCCCCAAATTCAGCAGGATATGGCTTTTCCCTTTCGGGAAAGTAAATCGGGCAATACCGCTACGCGGAGTAGCCGAAACTTCTGTTTTTACATTATATTTAGTCAGATAATTAGAATAATAGCCCGGTGAAGCCTGTTCATCCTTATACTTACTACCATATTCTTTATAATCCACATTCAGTTCTCCGGTAGTAGGCATCAATAATAAAGAACCTAATTCCGGACAACCGACTCCACTCAAATTCACATGAGCATATCCGGTAAAGAAACAATTTGTATATTCATAAGGCGTAGACCACCATCGGGCATCTTTATCGTATGTGTTTTCGGAAGATCCCATCACATTGAAAGGAACCACAGACATCATACCATTGGGGCAAATCGCTCCCGGATTGGTCGTTCCGAAATTTGTAGTTCCGATAAAAGGATCCACATAATCTATCAAAAGACTTTTATCCGTATTTTTAAGGGGAGGGCTCCCCCCTTCCCCCGCATAGGCGGAAAGAAGGGAAAAAGCAAGTGTGTAAGTTAATATAATACGTTTCATATCTTTATTAAATGATACTCGTTCGTTTCGTAAAATCGATAATCTCTTTTATATATCCGAAGGCCATACCTACCACAGTATCTGCCGCACCATAATAAACAGCAACACGTTCACCATCTTGCAAAGCAGCACAGGGGAATACGACATTAGGAACGTCACCTTGAAGTTCGTAAGGAGCAGCCGGACCAAGCAGATATTCACGTGTACGGTAAAGAACTTTTTCCGGATGATCTTTATCCAATATGGCAGCTCCCATAGCGTAACGGAAACCATTACAAGTAGTGATTACACCATGATAGAACAGCAACCAGCCTTCATCTGTAAGGAAAGGAACTGAACCTGCACCAATCTTCGTACACTGCCAAGCGCTTTCCGGGAAAGGAGTCACTTTCATTACACAACGGTGTTCACCCCAATATTTCATATCCGGACTATAGCTGATGTATATATCGCCAAACGGAGTATGTCCATTATCACTGGGACGACTCAACATCGCATACTTGCCATCGATCTTCTGCGGGAAAAGTACACCATTACGATTGAAAGGCAAGAAAGCATTTTCGCACTGGAAAAACTCCTTAAAGTCAAAAGTATAGGCAATACCAATCGTAGGGCCATGATAGCCATTACACCAAGTCACCCAATAACGGTCTTCAATCCATGTAACACGAGGGTCGTATTTATATTCCGACTCAATCATTTCCGTGTTACCTGCTTTAAACTGAATAGGTTCATGATTGATATCCCAATGAATTCCGTCCTTACTAAAACCTGCAAAGATATTCATCTGTACAGCTTTGTTATCACAACGGAATACGCCTGCAAAACCATCCTCAAAAGGAACAACAGCACTATTGAAAATACTATTAGATGAAGGAATATGATAACGTCCGATAACTGGATTTTGTGAGTAACGCCACATAACGTCCGTACATCCGACAGGACGATCTTCCCAAGGAATTTGAATTTTATTCATAATCGTTGATTTTATATTATTTATTTTTTGAGTCATCATACGTGAAAGGTATGAAATAAGTAATCAGAAAAGCTGGAATAGTTGCGATTAACACATAGATAAAGAAATTACGATATCCTAATAAGTCACTAAGATAACCACTAACCATTCCCGGAAGCATCACTCCCAGATTCATGATTCCTGAAGCAAATGCGTAATGTGACATTTGATGTTTGCCTGGAGCAATCTGTTGCATCATAAACAACGTCAGTCCGACAAAACCAAAGCCATAACCAAAATATTCCATTGTTATACAAGTTCCGATCAGATATACATTAGTAGGCTGTGCAACTGCCAAAAAGGTATAGGCTACAAACGGAAGATTAAAAATACAGCAGAGAGTAAATAGTGTCTTTTTCAATCCGAACTTAGAGACATAAATACCTGCCAACAATGAGCCTAAAACGAAAGCAGCGGAACCAAAGATACCATTTAGCGTACCGATCTCTGTTAACGACAGTCCTAAGCCGCCTACATCTCTTGACGCACGTAAAAACAGCGGAGCTATTTTCATGATAAAGCCTTCTGCCAAACGATATAAAATAATAAAACAGATGTAATAAAGAATATGCTTTTTAGTAAAGAAGTTAGCAATGACTGCTACCAATTCGTGCCCAACCTCCGATGCAGTTTTCTTTGTTGTTGACGGAACCTGTGTAGAAGGTAACATTTTTATATGATAAATACCGATCAGTACCATTATTGCCGCAATTACGCCGAAAATAATCATCCATGCAGATGAATACGCTCCTTTGTTAGCATCTATCGAAGCACCTTCTATTGCTCCGAAGTGCTCTGCCAATGCTCCTGCCATAGCAACTAATCCTCCATTAGCAACCAATTTGGCTACATTATAAAAAGCACCCTGCACTCCGATATATTTTGCCTGATCTTCTTTGTTCAATTCAGCCATATATACACCATCACAAGCAATATCGTGCGTTGCTCCACTAAAGGCAATCACTGCCATTGTAGAGATACTTATGGCGAAAAAGTAATCGAAAAACAAAGAAAAGGCTACTACTCCAAACAATACACCACTCAATAATTCTGTAATCAATACGAAAAATTTTTTCGTCCGATACATTTCAAGAAAAGGACTCCACAAAAATTTCAGTGTCCAAGGCATCATAATCAGAGAAGTCCAGAATGCAATTTGCGTATCCGAAATTCCAAGATCCTTAAACATGAAAACAGAAACCAGATTAATAGCAATAAAGGGAAGTCCCATTGCAAAATAAGCAGTAGGTACCCAGCAAGCCGGGTTAATAGTTTTTCGTTGAGAAGCAGTTTTATTCTGTTGCATAAATCATAGTATATAGATGAAAAAATTCATTTTTCTGACCCATCTATATATAATACAACTAAAAGGGGGAAACTACTAACGTCTCCCCCCTACTTTTTTTATTTTATTATCACTTCGTCTATAAAAAACCACGAAGGATGGCCTACACCATAATGCCAGGTCGGACATTCTTTCGTTCCGGTGACTTCTACTTTCACATAACGAGTTTTTATCGGTTCGGCTGATTCAGCCTTGACTCCACGGAATTTTACCTCACCCGTACGTTCTTCCGGTAAATCAATCGTTCTCCAATGCGTATAATGTTCACCGTCTTCAGCGTATGAATAAACCACCTTTAGAGGAAAAAGAATCCAGGCCCCTATTTGATGAAGAAAATCTGTTTCCACACTATGTATCTCTTTCGCTTCGCCCAAATCTATAACGAATGCACCATCGGTTCCTTCCCAACCAATCCAGCTATCAACAAAGGTTGCTCCACCAAACAAACCGTCAACCAATGCGTTTTTTCCTAATGCCGCATATTTTCCGGTAGGAGGAATTAGATAAGTAACTTTTGCACCCAAAGCTAAACTTCTTTCTTTCTGCGGCATGTAACGTTCGCGATACAATTTGCAATAGTCTACCGGTGAATTGGAACGTTCATTCAATGTCGGTACATTAAATTCTTTCACCCGTTCTTCAAAAAGTGCCAATTTCGGACTGATCTCATTCATATCCGTACCAGTCTCAGTACGGGCAATTTCCAATTCCGAATACTGAATGGGCAAGCGGGCACGCTGCACACGCTTCAGGAATTTATTATCTTCAGCCACCGCTTTCTCTGCATCATCAAACAGTTGATTATAACGTCGCATCAGTTGTGGTTTCAGCATTCCGTATTTATGGGAAACAGGAGAATCATAAATCCACAATCTTTGTCCGCTGCCTATCAACGCTCCCTCCATCACCTTGATATACTGATAAAGGTATGGCGCAGCCTCTCCATAGTATCCATGCAGGAAATGCTGCATCAAAGAATCAACATTCGCTTCGGG
>OGES01001822.1_pt1 | contig 15754 bp, 13 predicted proteins | sample 1570711 | NCBI WGS metagenome assembly OGES01 (sample SAMEA2582133, study PRJEB24529) | metagenome | biome: Human gut stool | place: China | collected 2011 | reverse complement strand
TAAGAATAAACAACCAATACATCCGCGTGATCAACAACCACTTCGAGACAACAAGTGTCAATGCTTATCGCGGTATCATAACTGCTCCCGGCAAGAGTTTAAAAGTCCGTGCAAAAGCAGTCAAGGATTTGGTATTGAAAATGAAAAGTAACTATCAGAAGCGAGCAGAACAAGCTGATACGATCCATGCTGAGATAGAATGCTCACCATATCCGGTGCTGGTTTGTGGGGACTTTAATGATACACCGGCTTCTTATACATATCATCGAACGCGCGAGGGTTTGGTTGACGGTTTCCGTGATTGTGGAAGTGGTTATCAATATACGTTCCGGCAGTTATACAAGCTCTGGCGGATTGATTATGTTTTTTATTCGGGGGCGTTAAAGGGTTATGAATGCTATTCTCCAGAAACATCTTATAGCGATCATAATATGGTGGTTTGGAGAGGAACGATGTAGTAAAAACGTTGAATACAACTTCTTGAGGATGAGCCTTATGCTTAATTTTCCGTAACACGCCCAAAAGAAGAAAGAGAGCAGTTTTGGCAATCGCCGGAGTTACAACCTATGGGTAAGATATAGATCTTATATTAGGGCAATATCAAGGATAATGGTATGATTGAAGATTCAGTAAAAGCACAATTGAGAGGTTATTTTGATGAAGCGTGTAAAGAATTACGTGTAGATGGTTCACAGTATGAGTTTCAATATGAGACAATAGGAGAACGTTTTGCTACATTAGATAATGCGGCGGAAATGGATGGTCATATTTTGCATATCAATGAGGATTGGGTAAAAAAACTCCATCAAAGAGGATGCAGAATTTGATTTGCGATATATCCTGTGTCATGAAGTACGGCATATTTATCAACACCGTGTGATTGCGGAATTTGAAGAAACAGGAAGAGCAAGTGAACTCCCGGTTACGATATTATCTTGGAAATAAGATTTTTCTGCATATACTAGAAATGAGGGAGATACAGACTCTTGGCAAAAGAACATCTCACAAAGCGTGGAAATAGATGCCAATGCATTCGCTAACGCGATGTTGCTAAAACATAATTTAGGGGCACGTATCGCTTCTGGACAAGAGAATATAATGCAGAAAGCTATAGCAAATATAGCTAAAAGGTTATGGAAGGTAACATTAAAAATATAATTCAAACAGTGAGATCGTGAATGGAGGAAGGGATAATAAGAATCCGTTGTTCATGGATATATAAGTTGAAATTGTTGATGTATGGGTTTTTCTGTTTGATGTTTCAATATAATAAGTAGGCTCAATTATGGTAAATAGTGCTATATTATTTTTAATGCTTTGTGCTTTGTCTATATCGACTATTGATAAAGCAAAATGTCAAGAAATAGGGGGGGTAAACTGCGTATTCTTTCATTTCAGGTGACAAATTGTTGTAGAGGGGTGGCTATTTTACTCATTATGTTAAGTCATGTGAGCGGAACAATGGGAACTGTTTTGTTGACACCGTTGGGAGGAACAGGCGTGGCTATGTTTCTTTTTCTTTCTGGGTATGGGTTGAATGAATCTTACAAGAAACATGGATTAACCTCCTATTGGCAAAAGAAAATAAAACGTGTTTTTATACCTTATGCTATTGTGATTACTCTTTTATGTGTTTATCATGGTAAGTTCGATTTCCTTGCTTATATGTTAAATATTACAGGACTGAAGACCTCTTATTGGTACATCGGTTTTTTGATGAAATGGTATATCTTTTACTATTTGTTTACTCGGTTTGCCATGAAATATCGCATGATTTTGATGTTTATATGTGCTATATTCATTTTATTTTTATTCCCTAGTATAGAGGCTGAACAGGCTTTCTCATTTCTTTGTGGAGTTTGTACCTCAATCTATATCGATTCTTTGCGTTCCGTTTCTTTTCGGAAGTTGATAGGGCTTGGTATTGTTGCTTTGTTTATAGGAATTTCATTTTTGGCTGTAAAACAATTGCCGTATATTAGATTACATTCGGTAGATTGGATTTATAATGTAGTGCAATGTGGTATTAAACTTCCGTTAGGAATAGCCGTTATGATAGGTGTCACATGGATGTCTTGGCTTTCGGCCAGTCGTTTCTTGCAATTGGCAGGTACTCTTTCTTATGAGCTGTATTTGGTTCATATGCCTTTCTATGGAGAAGTACATGGTATGCTTTTGTTGGCGATACTTTTATTTGTAGGTTCATTTGGAGTAGCATTCTTTTTTCAACGGTTTAATAGAAAATTTGTGCTATGAAACGATACAATATTAGGTTGAATTGAATGTAAACTGTGAACATACAAATGAAAGTTTTAAATAGATACAATTGGTATGGTTAAAGTAATTACTTATGGAACTTATGACCTTTTACACCAAGGGCATATAAATTTATTGCGCAGAGCAAAAAGTTTAGGTGATTATTTGATTGTTGGTGTAACGAATGATAATTTTGATCGTGATAGAGGAAAACTTAATGTTCGAAACAATGTATTAGAACGCGTAGAGGCAGTACGTGCAACGGGGTATGCAGACAAAATTGTAATAGAAGATTATGTCGGTCAAAAAATTGATGATATACAAAAATATGAAGTTGATATATTCGCAATAGGAAGTGATTGGGAAGGTAAATTTGATTATTTGAATGAATTTTGTCAAGTGGTATATTTGCCTCGGACTAGAGGAATTTCATCAACGATGCTTCGGTCGAAAAATCAGAATGAAGTATCTTTAGGTATTATAGGCTGTGGACGTGTTGCAAAGCGTTTCCCTATTGAAGCTTCAGTTGTAAATGGAGTGAAAATAGTGGCTGCTTATGATATTGATAATAAAGCTACTAATTTATTGTGTAAGAATGATAAAAATATAAAGACATATACAAACTTAGCTGATTTTTACGAAAAAATAGATGCGGTATATATAGCTACTCCCCATTTATCTCATTATTATTATATAAAAAAATCTTTAGAGTTAAAGAAACATGTTCTTTGTGAAACACCAATGTTGCTTAGTGGAGATCAAGCCGTTGAACTTTATAAATTAGCAGAGAAACAGGGTAAAGTTTTAATGGAAGCTAATAAAACAGCTCATTGCCCTGCTTTTAATCATTTGATGGTTATGATTAAATCTGGTCTCATTGGAGATATTGTTGATATTGAAGCTTCTCTATCTAAGTTGCAGGATGGAAAAAAGGATTTACGAGAATTAGATCCGGCACAAGCAGGAGGTTCTCTCTATGAGCTGGGAAGTTATCCATTATTACCTATTATAAAGTTATTGGGTGTGGATTATGAATCATTAACTTTTTATAGTAGAATGGATAACGGTATTGACCTATATACAAAAGGTATATTTCATTATTCAAAAGCAACTTGTTCTTTTAAAGTGGGACTTGGGGTAAAAACGGAAGGAAATCTTGTTATCTCAGGTACGAAAGGTTATGTTTACGTTCCGGCTCCTTGGTGGAAAACTGATTATTTTGAATTACGGTATGAAAATCAGAATGAAAATAAAAAATATTTTTACAAATGGGATGGTGCAGGTCTTAGATATGAAATACAAGAGTTTATTTCATGCATTGTGAATAAACGTTTTTCGACTGCTCGGCTTCGTAGAAAGGAATCTATTTGTATGGCAAATATAATGCAACAGTTTTCGGAACGAAAAAATTTTTATAAGATATAGGATTGATTATTGGTAAAAGTCGATTAATGGATTTATTAGCTATTTATACAGAAGAAGAATTGAAAGAAATTCAGAGTATTGAATTGAATGCATTGAAAGAGATTGTAAGAATTTGTGATGAACTTGATATAAAATATTTTCTTATAGGTGGATCGGCATTGGGCGCTATACGCCATAAAGGCTTTATTCCGTGGGATGATGATATTGATATAGGAATGTTAAGAGAAGATTATCGAAAATTTTTAGAAAAAGCACCATCTTTTTTATCCTCAAGTTATCATCTTCAATCTCCTTATGATGATGTGTCATGTCCATATTTTTATTCAAAAGTAAGAGTTAATGGTACTCTTTTTATGGAATACTGTAATAGGAATCTCTCTATTCACCATGGTGTTTATATAGATATTTTTCCATTTGATAATGTTCCTGACAATGACGATAAAAATCTTGCTCAATTTAATAAAGTACAGCGTTTGATGCGGCTTTTCTCTTTACGACAAATACCTGATGTGAGTACACAACCGATAGGATTATATCAAAAGATTAAAGCCTTTTTCCGTAAGCTTTTACACATATCATTGAAGATAGTACCCCATACAATTTTGCTACATTTATTAGAGAAAGAATTTACAAAATATAATAATATAGAAACGAAAGCAATAGCCTGTTTGAATTTTCCAGTATGGAAAACAGAATATGTTTTAAAAGTAGATTTGTATCCACTTGTAAAACATTCTTTTGGGGATACAAAGTTTTTTATTCCTCATAATTGGGATAATTATTTGGGTACTCATTATGGAAATTATATGAGATTGCCAGAAAAGAATAAAAGATATGGGCATAAACCATATAAAATTCAATTAAATTACGTAGATTAAATACAAAAAGTTTATTTAGATATAATAATGCAATTAATCCTTTTATCAGGTGGTTCAGGTAAAAGACTTTGGCCCCTAAGTAATAATATTAGAAGTAAGCAGTTTCTTTCTTTATTTAAACGAAACGATGGAAAAATGGAATCCATGTTGCAAAGGGTTGTTCGGCAAGTTATGGAAGTACATTTAACTGATAATATTATTATAGCAACTAATGATTCTCAATCTGAAATTATTAGAACCCAGTTGGGTAATAATGTTGCAATAGTAACAGAGCCGGAACGAAGAGATACGTTTCCTGCAATAGCGTTAGCTGTTTCATATCTAATATTGAAAAAACAATGTCCTGAAGATGAGGTCGTAGTTGTTATGCCTTGTGATTCATTAGTTGATGAAAATTATTTTCAAAGAATTAAAAGAATGGTGCAATTAGTACAACAGGATGTTGCTGAATTGATTCTTATGGGAATTAAACCTACTTATCCATCTTCAAAATTTGGCTATATATTGCCGTTAGAGATGGGTGCTACAGATTCCGATAGCTTGTTTGTCAAGAAGTTTGTCGAAAAGCCTTCGATTGATATTGCCCAGAAATTATTGTTAGAAAATGCTTTATGGAATGGAGGTGTTTTTGCGTTTCGCCTTGACTTTCTTATGAACATTATTCAAAAATATGTGCAATTGAATAGTTTTGAAGATGTGCGCATTCATTATTCTAGTTTTCCAAAGATAAGTTTTGATTATGAAGTGGCAGAAAAGGTAACCTCGGCAGTAGTTACCTTTGATGGAAAATGGAAAGACATTGGGACTTGGAATGCTTTAACTGAGGAATTAGAAGACCCTGTTATAGGAAAGGTAATCTTGGGGAAGCATTGCAAAAATGTAAATGTTATTAGTGAACTTCAAAGCCCAATTTTTATAGATGGATTGGAAGATGTGGTTGTTTCTGCTAATAAAGATGGTGTTTTTATCTGTAGCAAAAAGTACAGTGAAGATATAAAACAATATATTGAGACTATTCACTGATTGCATAGATAACTTCTTAGTTTGAGTATGGTTTTTGAGAGAATAAGGTCAAGATTTGAAAATTCACAATTATTTTCAAGTTTTATTTTTACACTAGGAGGTAGTGGTATATCAAAACTATTGTTGATAGTTGCTACTTTTTATTGTAGTAATACTTTGTCTGAATTAGAATTTGGGGAGTTTTCATTTGTCCGTAATACATTGAACATGATTCTTTGCATATGTGCATTGAATTTTTGTAACCTAGTTACAAAATTCACAGCTGAAGCAAAAGATTCAGTCCGATCTCTATCCCGATTAGTTTTACTTTTATTGTTTTCTTTGTTTGTGAGTCTTAGCATTGGAGTTTCCCTTGCCTTGATGAAGGATGCTTGGATGATAAAATTGCTTGAATGTAGAGATTTCATAGAATATTTTCGGATTGCTGGGTTACTTTTACCATTTTTTATGCTACAACCATTGATAGAGGGTGTTTTAAGAGGAGTTAAGCAATTTAAATTGATTGGTGTTTTACAAATCTTCTCTTCTCTGTTGTTTATACTATTTATTGCTATAGGTATTTGGTATGATAATAGCAGAGGTGCGATCTTGGGTATGTATATTTATTATTTTGTATACACTATAATATCAGTTTTCTCTTTGATGCTTCTTAAAGATATACGTCAATATGATTATAAAAGTATTAGTCTTAAGAGAGAAATGAGGACTTTATACGATATGATTTTGCCTGTCTTTATTCTCTCGTTTGTTGAAGCTCCTATTTTTTGGTGGTTACAGGTCTTATTGGCACGTCATGCTACTGTTGAGGCCATTGGTTGTATGACAATAATGAAGCAAATACGTAATTTTTCGGTTCTAATACCTAATTATTTTGTTTCTACATATCTTGCTTTTGCTACAGAACTAAATATTAAAAAGAAGTACGATCTGTATTTTGAACGTTTTGATAAATATTCCCTTCTGTTTTTGGGGGTGGGTTGCGCTCTTGTATTGATATTTTCTGTTTTCGGTCAATTTATTCTTGGATTGTATGGTGATGGTTATCCGAGATATTGGTATAGTTTGGTTTTGTCAAATTTTTGTATTCCGATTGTATTAGTTCTCTGTATGATCAAAATGGAATTAATTATACAGGAGCATCAAAAACAACTACTCTTTATATCATTCTTTTGGAATGTTCTTTGGATTGTCTTATTTGAAGTGTTTGTGCGTTTAGGTATTCCCGCGCTTGAATCATTTTTCTATTCTGAAGTATTAGCTGTTGCCGTACAATTGATATTATGTTATTGTCTCTATTATATGGATAAAAAAAGGTTATTATTGAATCAAACCAAGTAGCTATTTTTAATACAATTTATTGTCAATTTTAATTTAGTAATATATGTGTAACCCGACTGTTATTGTAGCACATCCAGGACGACAGCACTCCTTTCGAGTAGCAAAAGCTCTGAAAGAAGGAGGTCTTCTCTTTAAGTATGTAACAACTGTCTATAACAAAGATGATTCATTGTTAATGCGTTTTGTGAAATTATTTTTGAATAAAGATAGTTTTCAGCGAGCAAGTAAACGTAAGTGTCCTGGTCTTGATGATAATGATGTTATTCAGTTTTGTGAGTTAGAGGGAATCTTGCTTTTGGCTTTACAACGTATTGATTTTACTCGGATTCTTTCTAATAAGGTTCAACGCTATGTTACAAACAAATTTCAGAGGAAACTGGCTAACTATGTTATAAGAAATCCACAAATTGAAGCTGTTATTTCGTATGATACGAATTCATCAGTTCTTTTTTCAATCTTAAAGGATAAAGTACCTCATGTAAAATTGATTATGGATAATGCGCATCCGAATCGGCATTATCTTTATCATAGTTATCATGAGAATTGGGAGTGTGTTGGTGATTTTTCCAAAACATTAGAGGCTTGTGGATATTTAATGGACTCGCAAAATGCAGAGGTTTATGGTGAGGAAGTAAGAAAAGCTGATTATCATATAGTAGCATCTTCTTATTCAACACAGGCCTTGATATTTGATAATATACCCCAGAATAGGATTTTTAAAGTTCTTTATGGAGTGGATGATAATAGATTTTTAAAATCAAATCGTTTATATTCACAAGAAAAGCTACAAGTACTGTTTGTTGGTGAGGTAAACCAACGAAAGGGTATAAGACAGGTGTTAGAAGCTGCTAAGGTTATTAATTCGGACAAAGTAGTTTTTAATATTGTTGGTTTAGGTAAAGAATATTGCTCTGAATTATATAGTGAATATGAGAGTTATGTTCATTTTCTAGGTCGTGTTCCTTATGAGGAGTTACTACATCAATTCTCTTCTTCTCATATATTTCTGTTCCCTACTATGGGTGAAGGCTTTGGACTTGTCCTTTTAGAAGCAATGGCATCTGGACTACCTGTTATAACGACTGAGAATTGTGGTGGAAAGGATATAGTAGTCAATGAGCAAAATGGTTTTATCATACCTGTTGGAGATACTAAATCTATTGTTGATAAAGTAAATTGGGCATTGACTCATCCAATTCAATTACAAGAAATGAGTATAGAAGCAGTAAGTACAGCTCGTAATTATACTTGGTCTGCTTATGAAAATGGAGTAAGATCTGCGATAAGTCAAATCTTGAAAGGGTAGAGTAAGATGTGGTCTCAATTTGTAAATGATATTTTAGTTTGGTCTTTAATATTATTGATTTTCATTCAGGCTATTCTTGTAATTCGATCTAAAAAAATGTGTCGATTATGGTCTCCAATAACATTTATCTCTTTGGTGTATATTTATTATTGTATTATTCCCTATTTTAGTGATAATCAAAATGTATATGGAGTGAGTGTAGAATCTGCTAAATTGTATTTTAATGTGGGTGCTTTACTTTCATATAGTTGTATTCTGTTGGGATATAGAGTAAAGACAAAAACTAATTTTTCTACATGGAATAATCTGATAACATTAGATAACTGCCGATTGTATGGAGTGCTTCTATTTGTTATAGGGCTTTTATGTTATATTCCTTTTCGAGGGTTCCATATGAGTATTTTTAATGTATCAGAAAATGTGGCGTTTAATCGGGAGGGCTTTACAAGCTATTTTATTGAACTAATATCACTTTTTTGTGCAGGTTCATGTTTAATTCTTGCAAATAAAAAAAAACGTCTAGATGTACTTTTTTTAGTAAGTATTTGGATTAGTCTAGTGTTTTATATCATTGCTGGATTTCGTTTTAGAATACTTTTATTATTTATTTCTCTTTTTACAACGTATCACCTTTTTCCTAAACAGAGGAGAGTTAATTATCCTGTAGTAATTAGCCTTGTGATAGTCCTTTATATAGGTTTTGGTATTATGGAAAATGCTCGTAGTTATGGACACGGAATAGATATTGAACGAGCTTTAGAATTTGGGAACCAAAAAGATTTTAAAGGGGCAAGTGAAAACAGTTATGTTTATTCTATGTCTGCTTTGTCAATGGAACGTATGGATAAAGATAATCAATTTTTATATTTTGAACCAATCATTACGGCATTGTGTATGCCATTACCTCGTTTTTTGGCTCCTTGGAAACCTGATGGCTCTTATCTTAAAGACCTTCAAGTTAAGATATTTGGTACTTCTGACTATGGTGCTGCATTTTTATTTTTTACTGAAGCATTTATATCTTGGTGGTGGTTTGGGGTTGTTTTATATTCATTATTTGTAGGATGGTTTTCCAAAAAACTTTGGGATAATTATTTAAATAATCCTAACTCGATAGGGGCGATTGTATTATTGGGGTTGTATAATGCTTTTTGCTATGTCTTAATATCTCGTGGTTATATGGCACAGGCTCTTAATACATTTATTTATTATGTAATAATACCCTTTTGGTTGTGTCAACTGTTTAAAAAAATCAACAAATGACTATAGTTTTTTTTTCTAACTTTATTAATCATCATCAGAAACTTGTAGCAGATGAGTTAGATAGACTGACAGGACATCAATATACGTTTGTAGAAGTGATGCCTATTCCTGAATGGATAACGAATAGTGGATATCCTGACTATTCTCAATTGCCTTATGTGTTGAGGGCTTGGAAAAATGAAGAAAATAAAAGGAAAGCTTTTGCGCTTGCTTCTGAAGCAGATGTAGCTTTATTTGCTGGAATTGAGGTTTTAGACTTTCAGGTTTTTAGGTTAAAGAAAACGAACAAGCTGACATTCGAAGTATCAGAAAGATGGTTAAAACGAGGTTGGGTAAATTTGTTTTCTCCTAATTTGTTGAAATCGCAATGGTATTATCATACAATATTTTTTAATAAAAAAATTTATAAACTATGTTCAAGTGCGTATACTGCTAGAGATCAATATAAGCTTTTTTCTTTTAAAAATCGTTGTTTTAAATGGGGATATTTTACAAAGATTGAAGAACTTGATCTTTCTTGTAAGTTGCAGTCTCGTAATTCGGATACTTTAACGATCATGTGGTGTAGTAGGTTTGTAGACTGGAAACACCCTGAATTAGCTATTATGATGGCAGCTAGGTTAAAAGAGAAAGGATATAATTTTATGCTTGATATGTATGGCACAGGATCCATGTTTTCAAAAGCATTACAGTTGACAAATGACTTAGGTATTAATGATGTTGTTAATTTCTGTGGAAATGTGCCTAACGATAAGTTGTTATTATCTATGAGAGAACACGACATATTTCTTTTGACTTCGGATAAAAATGAAGGCTGGGGAGCTGTTGCTAATGAGGCTATGAGTAATGGTTGTGTTTTGGTGGCAAGTCATGCTATAGGTTCTGTTCCATTTCTTATTAAAGATCGAATTACGGGAATGATTTTTCAAAGTTCTAGAACAGATAGAGGTCTTGGACGTTTTAGAGATACAGTGGATGAGGAAGCTCTTGATTCTTTATGTGAAAAGGTAGAATGGCTTTGGGAACATCCAACTGAACGTAAACAAATCGCTTTAAATGGATATGAGTCTATTAAAGAGATTTGGTCGCCTTCTAATGCTGCGCATAATTTGATACAACTTATAGATGATCTTCAAAATGATCGTGATATATCCATAAAGGAAGGACCATGTTCAAAAGATTTTCCACGTTAATTAATATCTGAATATATGAATATATTGTTTTATATGACGCGATATCCAGGGTGGGGAGGTATTGAAAATGTTACTTCATTAATCGTTAGTGAATTATCAAAAACTGAGAGTGTCTTTATTTTATCGCATCTTCAGCAAAATAGGCCAGATCTATCACTTTCGGATATTACACTATATGAAATGCCCGATAAAGATAAATGGGTAACATCAGCTAATTGTAGTTTCGCAGAAAAAATAGTTGTTGATCATTCGATAGATGCTATTATTTATCAAGATAGTTATGCTCCTACAGAAAAAATAGTATGCGAGTTAGCATCTAAGTTGAGTATAAAACTGTTTGTATTTGAACATAATTCTCCTTTGTATATTTGCAATAAGAGAGACCTTGATTCTATTACTACAATAAAAGGATTTTTGCGTAGGGTGTTGCACAAATACTTACTTAATAAAGAGATAGAACGTAAAAAATATTTATTATCTCACTGTAAAAAATATGTTTTGTTGTCAGATAAATTTATACCTGAATTTTGTCAATTAATAGGTGTTAATAATTCAGATAATCGGATTATTTATATTAATAATCCGATTCAGGTTTCTATAAATCATAAAGTAAAAAAAGAAAATCTCATACTTTGTGTCAGTCGGTTAGCAAAAGAAAAGCGGGTGGATGTAATGCTTGATATGTGGAAATTAGCTTGTGAACAATTATCTAACTGGCGATTTATTATAGTAGGTGATGGTATGGAGCGTAATAAACTCCAAAGTAAAGTTGAAAAAGAATCAATACCTAGAGTGAAATTTATGGGCTTTACTAACCCTATTCCCTATCATCAGCGGTCAAAGATCTTTTGGATGACTTCAAAATTTGAAGGCTGGGGTTTGACTTTGGTGGAAGCTATGCAGCAAGGGTGTGTACCAGTTGTTTGGCATTCTTTTTCATCGCTTACTGATATTATCGATAATGGAATTTCAGGGATAGTTGTTCCTAATAATGATACTTCTTCATTTTTGTCATCTGTGATGACTTTGGCTAATAATACCGAACTATTAGATCAAATGAGCAATTCGGCGTTTGAAAAAGCGAAGAGCTTTGAAATAGAGAATATAATGGAAGAGTGGAAAAAGCTTTTAGGCATTTCATTTAAAAGTTAATAATTGCAAGCTACGTTATATGCCCAAACTCCTTCAAATAAACGTCTGTTCAGCGATGCTGAGTACAGGAAAGATTACTGAAGATATATCAAAAGTAGCCATTCGGAATGGATGGGATACTTATGTCGCTTATGGTCGTTTTGCAAAGCCAAGTGTGAGTCAACAGTTTCGTGTAGGTGGCCAATGGGATACTTATATGCATTATCTTCAGCATCGGTTATCTGATAAAGAAGGATTAGCTTCACGAAAAGCGACACGTGTATTGATACAACAGATACAAGAGATCGCTCCGGATATTATCCATTTGCATAATATTCACGATCACTATTTAAATTATCCGCTCCTGTTTGAGTTTCTGGCTGCTATGGATACTCCTGTGATTTGGACGCAACATGACTGTTGGGCTTTTACAGGTGGTTGTATGTATTTCGACATGCTGAATTGTGAGGAATGGAAAAGTGGTTGTAAATGTTGTCCTGAGAAAAGAGCTTTGTTTGGAAATAGGAGTAAAGAGCAATTTCGTTTAAAGAAAGAATGCTTTGCAAGAATAAAGAATCTTACTTTTGTGCCTGTTTCTGATTGGTTGAAGGGTTTGCTCGAAGAGTCTGTTCAAAAAGATAGACGAATTGAGACAATTCATAATGGAGTGGATCTTCAAACTTTCAGGCCTGTTTGTGCGAAGAGCGATAAACAATTTAAGATCTTAGGGGTTGCTGCTGTATGGGACAAGAGAAAAGGATTGGACGATTTCTTGAAACTACGTGAAATGCTTCCAAAGAATTATGAGATCACATTGGTTGGACTTACTCAAAAACAGGTAAATGCTTTGCCTGATGGTATTATCGGGATCACTCGTACTACTAATGTCGATGAATTGATCCAGTTATATTCAAACGCAAATGTTTTTGTGAATCCTACTTACTCTGATAACTTTCCAACAACCAACATCGAGGCTTTGGCTTGTGGAACGCCTGTAATTACCTACAAAACGGGTGGCTCACCGGAAGCTGTAGATGATATGACAGGAATGGTTATAGAGCAGGGAAATATAGATGGTCTTGTGAATACGATCATTCAAATGAAGAACAACCCTTTGCTTTCTTCTGCTTGCAGGAAAAGAGCAGAGATGTGTTTTGATAAGGACAAATGCTATGATAAGTATATTCGTTTGTATAAGGAGGGGGTTGATAATTATTAGGTTAGCAATTGAACTAAATTTTGTTGCAAAAGGAGTTGAATTAATAGACAAAGATATAATGATGTATAAATTTTATTTATAATATGGATAGCAAACGTAATGTAATACATTCTTTGTATTTACTGAAATTCTTTTTAGCGATATTAATTGTGTGTATTCACATGCAGGTTTTTTTTTCTCCTGATGTAAAAGCTGTTATTATACCGTTAACAAGGATAGGTGTTCCTTTGTTTTTTATAATTAGTGGTTATTTTTTTTATCCGAAATTTCGTAAAAATAATAATACTTATTTAAAGCAACAATTGTTGAAAATAACAAAAGTAACATTTGTTGCTATAGTTATTTATCTTGTTTATGGCTATTTGAAAGGAGAAATGACTATTAGTTCTCTAGCCTCTATTAAGAGGTGGGGGTTGCTATTCCTTTTTAATGTTTCAATAGTGGGTGTTCATTTATGGTATTTATTAGCATACATATATGTATTGCTAATCGCTTATTTTGTAGCAAAAGCGCAAATATCTGATTTTAAGATATTTGTAATGGGGGGGGGGTAATTCTTTGTTTGATACCTATAATTGCGTTATTATGTTCTTTTTGGGGTATACCAGTAGTTTTATATCGTAATTGGCTTTTCATGGGGATTCCATTTTTTGTTTTAGGAATGTATTTCTACAAAATGGATTTAGAGAATAAGATTAATGGGTTTTTTTTAGAGATCGGTATTCTCCTATTTAGTGTATTATCTATTTTGGATGGCATTTTTCTTAATGACCAAAGGGATTTGTTATTTGCGACCCCTCTTTTATCTTCTTGTGTATTCTTGTTTTTTTTAAAGAAAAAAGAATGGAATATAGCATGGATTAACGAAATAGGAAAAAGGGATGGCTTGTGGATTTATATTTTCCATTATATGATAATCTCTATTATACGGAGTCTCTATTCCTATTGGGGGGGGAATATGGAGGGTACTGCTTTTTTTCTTGTACCAATAGTGGTGTTGATTTCAATGGGATTATCTCGATTAATACAAAAAATAAAGTTATTTCAAATATAAGGATCCAATTGTTTTTTGCTTGAGATTAGTGATTTATTAATGATAATTTTATTTTGCTATTTATATCATATGTAAAATAAGGTTGGTAGTAATGGGGGTATCAACTGCGTATCTGTATAATGATATTGCGCTTAGATGTAATGCTTGTTATAAAAAAATTAAAAGAGATGTTCATTATTGCTATTAAAAGTCTATATTTTTAGTGTGTAAATTATTTTATGAGAATCAATTATCTGTATATCAAAGAATATAGAATCTTTTAAAGAGGTAGAATTGGACTTTGAGAACGATTTCAATACAGGGAACGGAGTGCTGTGATAGATGATCATAATTGGAAATTGACTACGATGTACGAACAGAAGTGGTTCCAACTTCTGCTATTAAAGATGGTGCTATCAATATGCAGTAGATTATTCTACATTTCGGACCTCCAGCCACAATCATTATTAGATGAACTGGAATTGAGAGAACCGAAACCTTATATTTTTTAGATAACAATTTATATTGAGGTCATGTATAGGGTATTATAAATACATAGATTAGATCACAAGACCATATCATATCTTAGATTATGAATTTGTCTATTCAGCTAATTCAAGAAATGATTTAATGTAAATGTAGATAATAAATGAGTAAGAAAGTCTTAATTCATAGTCTTATCTTCAGCCCTGATGGTGTCTCTACTGCATATCTGTATAATGATATCGCACTAAGATTCCAAAAAGAAGGGTATGAGGTAGTAGTGCTTTCTACAACGCCCCATTTTAATGTTGTGAAGGAGCAATTGGAGAAGCAACCGTTAAAGTGGAAGATTCCGGGAATTTATAAAGAGAGTAATTTCCATGGAATCCGAGTACTGCATGTACCGCAAAAGAAGTTTAAGAGTACTGCTTTGCGGATTTTTGGATTTGTCTATTGGCATATTATTTCGTTCATATTGGGTTTGTGTATCCGTAAAGTGGATGTCATTGTTTCTCCTTCGCCTCCTCTTAGTATTGGAATGGTTAATCTGATTTTGGGTTGGTTGAAAGGGTGTAAGGTGATCTATAATGTGCAGGAAATTTATCCAGATATCTTAAAGAAAAAGACTGGGGTGATTATTGCTTTCTTGAAGAAGGTGGAGCGTTGTATTTACAATAAGTCTGCTGCTATCACAACGATTGATAATGTTTTTTATAATACAATTGTAAGTCGCTTTGAAGATCCAAGCAAGTTGCATATTATTCCGAACTTCGTGGATACGGATCTGTATAATCCAACAAATGCAGAATCGTTGGATGAAAGTCTTTTCCCTCAAACGGATTCATTGAAGTTGCTTTATGCTGGCAATATAGGACATGCTCAAGACTGGTGTCCTTTGGTAGCTTTGGTTGAGAGAACAAAGGAACTGAATGTGGAGTATTTCGTGATTGGTATGGGGGTACAACGACAATATTTAGAAGAACAAAAAGTAGAAAAGGGGCTGGATAAGTTACATATACTTGATTATCAGCCTCGCCATCTGATGCCAAGTATATTGGCATATAGCGATGTGCAGTTTATCTTTATGGCACCTGAGATGGAAATGATGGGATTCCCATCCAAAGTTTATACCATTATGGCGTGTGAGAGACCGTTATTGATTTGTTCTGGAGATAAGACTCCGATTATAAACTTCACTAAAGAACA
>OGES01001816.1_pt1 | contig 15790 bp, 17 predicted proteins | sample 1570711 | NCBI WGS metagenome assembly OGES01 (sample SAMEA2582133, study PRJEB24529) | metagenome | biome: Human gut stool | place: China | collected 2011 | reverse complement strand
GATGTCAACGTCCCCATTATGAACGGCATCGAGTACCTGACTTGCGCTTCCTCTCTGACGGGCCGAATCCTGATCCAGCCTTGAAACTCTTGCTTCCGGCCATCGAGTTTCCAGTTCTTCTTCGGCCCTCTGAGTACCGCGTCCTATCGGTAGTAGCTCGTAGGAACCGCATTTCGGACAAGTTTTCGGAAGAGGCGTTGACCAGCCGCAATAATGACAGGTTAGTCGCCCGGTAGTCTTATGAAATACGGAGTAAGTCGAGCAGTGAGGACACGTTGACTGCCACCCGCAGTTCTTACATTCGACCACCGGAGCAAAACCTCTCCGATTTAAAAATACAATTACCTGACGCCCGGAATTAATCGTTTCGGTAATGGCATTCGCTGTCTCCTGACTCAAGCCGTTAATCGGCTTGTCCTTGCGGATATCAACTAATGAGAGCTGGGGCAAATGAGCATTTGAATTTGCCCTCTGCGTCAGCTTAAATAATTTGAATTTCCCATCCAGGGCGTTTTTATAACTTTCCAGCGACGGCGTTGCAGAGCCGAGAACGATCGGTATTTGTTCAATGGATGCTCGTTTCAGCGCTAGGTCGCGAGCGTTATACCTCACTCCTTCCTGAGACTTGAAAGAAGGATCGTGCTCCTCGTCAACTAAGATCAGCTTTAATGACTTAAAGCTCGCAAATACGGAGAGACGTGTACCGACTAAAATTCTTGCTCTGCCTTCATGGCACGCGAGCCAAGAAGAGGCTTTTTGTCCCTCCGCCATTCCTGAGTTCCAGGAAACGACTTCGAATTGAGGAAAACGACTCTGCACTTTTTCGACAAGCTGAGGCGTAAGGTTAATTTCCGGCACCATTAAAAGAACCTGTGCTTCAGGATCCCTCAATAGGACTTTCTCCATTAAATGGAGATAAACCTCGGTTTTTCCGCTGCCTGTGATCCCAAAAATGAGTGCAGGATAAAAGGCCCCATCCAATTGGACTTCTTCAACAATCGCGCTCTGTTCTGAGTTGAGCTGCGGTTTCTCTGAGGATTTCTTAACAGACCGCTTCTTTTCTTTTCTTAAACGTTCAAGCGAACGTTCATGTAGCTTTCCGGGAAGCTTTCTGAAAAATTTAGGAAGAGCAGGAATCGCCACCTGTCCCCAACCGCTTTGATAATAGCGAGCAGAGAACAAAGTAAGTGCTAACCAACCGGAGGAAAGAGGTGAGACGTCATCAACTCGAGAAATGACCTCCCTTAATCTTGAGAATCGGCTTTCTTCAGAGAACCCTATGACAATCCCGATTACTTTTCTGGATCCGAGCGGCACCAGACATCGCTGGCCAATTTGGATTTCCAGATCGGCAGGCACAAGGTAATCCAGGGGCTCCCTTATCGGCGAGTCCACAATAACATTTGCGATCCTTTTTGCCATAACCGATGTGAATAGTCTTCCTTCCAACCTATGAAAAATTTGGAGTTCACTTCAATGCAGATTAGCAATTTTTGAACTGAACTCCTAGTTTCTGGTTCCGTTTCCGTAAATTTTGGGCAGATCGGGTGTGAGGAAAATGCCCTATGGAGTCTTAACGGGAGTGGAACTTACGGCTATAAGAATGAACTTCATCGACTAGCGCAGCAACAACTTCAGGATCGGTATCCTTGTCAATTCCGTGGCCCAAATTAAATACATGACCGCCGTTACTCACTTGACCGAAGTCTTCGATAACTTTACGGGCTTGTTCTCTCACAACTTCTGTGCCAGCAAACAACACCGACGGGTCCAGGTTACCCTGGAGGGAAACTCTGTCCTGAGTCAATGCGCGAACTTCTCCGAGGCTGACCGTCCAATCGACTCCCATTGCATCTGCACCGATCTCAGAGATCTCCTTAATCCAAGGAGCACAGCCTTTTGTGAAAACAATGGTGGGGATCTTCTGACCATGCCTTTCCCGCTTTACCGAGTTGACGATACGTTTCAAGCACGGCAGAGAGAACTGCAGATAAGTTTCATGAGACAGTGTACCGCCCCATGTATCAAAGACCATCACTGCATCCACGCCGCTGTCAATCTGCGCATTTAAATAAGCGATCACAGCATCCGTATTCTTTTCAAGGATGGCATTAAAAAGGTCAGGACGTCGATACATCATCTCCTTTACTTTGCGGTAATTGGCAGAGCTTCCGCCTTCAACCATGTAGCAGGCGAGTGTAAAGGGGCTGCCGGAAAAACCAATCAAAGGAATACGGTTATTCAAGGCGCGTTTAATTTCACAAACGGCATCCGTTACATATTTCAGTTTATCGGCAGGATCAGGTACGTAAAGCGCCTTAACAGCGGCCTCGTCCTGTACTGGTTTCACAAATTTTGGGCCTTCGCCGGCGACAAAGGACAAGCCCAATCCCATAGCATCCGGAATCGTCAGGATATCGGAAAAGAGGATCGCAGCGTCGAGCGGATACCGATCTACCGGCTGAAGCGTCACTTCACATGCATAATGAGGATTTGTCGCCAATCCCATGAAACTTCCAGCCTCGGAGCGAGTACGTCGGTACTCAGGAAGGTATCTCCCAGCTTGTCTCATAAGCCAGATCGGTGTGTAGTCTGTGGGTAATTTGCAGAGTGCCCGAAGAAAAGTATCGTTTTGAAGTTTCATAGCCGTTGCAAAAATGACGATTAAATAGGTTGTGATTTTAATTAAAAAAGCTGAACACCCACTTATTAAAAAAGCGTCCCGAAAGACGCTTTAACAAATGTTCGTTCCTTTTAACGCACTACCAGAACCGGACGATCGGCTTTTGCGAGAACCTGCTGAGTCGAGCTGCCGATAAAGAGAGAACCAAGGGTCCCTAATCCGCGGCTGGCCATAACGATAAAGCGAACATCTCTTTCCTGTGCAACTTTAAGAATGGCGTCAGGAATAGAGGTCCCGACAACTTCCGAGACTTCGCATGGAACGCCGACTCTCTGGCAAGCATCTTTAACATCATCCAAAGTTCTCGCAGCAGTCTCGGAGCCTTTAGCTTTAACGACTGTTATGCCCAGAACACAAGTATTGAGATTTTTGGCCAGCTTGGCTGCGGTTACGATTGCCTTTTCAGAAAGCTCGGAACCATCGGTAGAAACTAAAATCACTGGATTCTCCATGTATTGAGTATATCTTCAGTATTTTAGTCTAAGCAGAAAAGAAAAAACTCCGAAACTTCCATGAGAAGATCGGAGTTCAAGAGAACTAATACAAGTATTAGTGTTTGATTCTCTGAAGGATGCGGAGCTGTTCGGCAAGCATACCGATTTCGGCTTCGACCTTCGCCAGTTCGATTTCGCTGGCAGCAGTCTTTGCAGCCGCCTTTGCTTTTTCCATAGCTTCTTTTGCTTTCGCTTCGTCGAGATCCTTGCTTCTGATCGCTACGTCAGCTAAGACGATGACGTGGAAAGGCTGGATTTCGAGAACTCCGCCAGCTACGAAAATTTCTTCCTCGTCCTGCGCACTCTTGCGAATACGAACAAGACCCGGGCGAATCAACGTAATCAGGGGAGTATGGCCTGGCAGAATACCGAGCTCGCCTTCGATACCAGGCAGAGCTACAAACTCGGCGTTGCCGCTAAAAAGGCTTTCCTCAGCATTAACAACGTCGACTTTTAAGGTTTTTTCCATTTAATTCTCCAGGTAGCCGGTGAGGGCAGAACCCTCACCAAGGATTACTTGATTGTCTTAGCCTTTTCGAAAGCTTCGTCAATCGTGCCTACCATGTAGAAAGCCTGTTCCGGCAGTTTGTCGCATTCGCCGTCAACAATCATCTTGAAGCCGCGAATCGTTTCCTTCATCGGAACATACTTACCGGGCTGACCGGTAAAGACTTCAGCAACGTGGAAGGGCTGAGAAAGGAATCTCTGGATCTTACGAGCTCTGGTAACTGCGAGCTTGTCTTCCGGAGAAAGTTCGTCCATACCCAGAATCGCGATAATGTCGCGGAGTTCTTTGTAACGCTGCAGAGTGGCCTGAACACGACGTGTGACAGAGTAGTGCTCTTCACCAATGATGTGCGGGTCAATCTGACGAGAAGTGGAGTCAAGCGGGTCAACAGCCGGATAAATACCGAGAGCGGCAATATCACGAGATAACACAACCGTGGCGTCCAAGTGGCCGAATGTTGTAGCCGGAGACGGGTCGGTCAAGTCGTCGGCAGGGACGTAAACAGCTTGAATGGAGGTAATAGAACCAACCTTCGTCGAAGCAATACGTTCCTGCAGCTTACCCATTTCTTCAGCCAGAGTCGGCTGGTAGCCCACAGCGGAAGGCATACGGCCTAACAGAGCGGAAACTTCTGTACCGGCCAGAGTGAAACGGTAAATGTTGTCAATGAAGAGAAGAATGTCGCGGCCTTCGTCACGGAATGCTTCAGCCATTGTCAAACCGGTCAGCGCAACGCGGAGACGGTTTCCGGGAGGCTCGTTCATCTGGCCGAACACCATGGCCACTTTGTCGAGAACCTTAGATTCGCCCATTTCGTGGTAGAAGTCGTTACCTTCACGAGTACGTTCACCAACACCGGCAAACACGGAGTAACCGCCGTAAGCCTTAGCAATGTTGTTGATGAGCTCCATCATGTTAACGGTTTTGCCCACGCCGGCACCGCCGAACAGACCAACCTTACCGCCTTTAGCGAACGGGCAAACAAGGTCAATAACCTTAATGCCGGTTTCAAGCAGATCAACGGACGGGCTCAGTTCGTCGAACTTCGGAGCGGCACGGTGAATCGGCATACGTTTTTCTTCACCGATTTCGCCGGCTTCGTCAACCGGACGTCCTAAAACGTCCATGATTCGGCCCAGGGTCTTCGGACCAACCGGAACCATAATGCCGTGTCCGAGAGCCTTAACGGCCATACCGCGCTGGAGACCTTCAGAAGAACCCATAGCAATGGTTCTTACTACGCCGTCTCCAAGCTGTTGCTGCACTTCAAAGGTCAGGCCTTCTTCAGCCAGCTTGTTGTTTTCGTCCTTTTCAAGAACGAGTGCGTCGTAAACTTTGGGCATTTCGTCGCGAGGGAACTCGATGTCCACCACCGCGCCAATGACCTGTACGATCTTTCCGATACTCATAGGTATTCCTCGATTCGATATCTTTTCAATTAAGACACTGCAGCAGCACCACCGACAATTTCGGTAATTTCCTTGGTAATGCCGGCCTGACGTGTCTTGTTGTAAACCAGTTCCAGATCGTCGATAAGCTTCTTAGCGTTATCAGAAGCGGCCTTCATAGCCACCATTCGAGCACTCTGCTCGCTGGCCATGTTTTCGGCAACAGCCTGATAAATCAGAGCCTCAACGTAACGCTTAAGGAGAACCTTCAAAACTTCATCTGCGCTTGGTTCGTAGATGTAATCCCAAGAATTCTCGTGCTTGTCCGTCTCGACCGCAGATTTCGGGAGCGGAAGAAGCTGTTCAATAACCGGCTCCTGCTTCATCGCATTGATAAAGCGAGAGTAGGCAATGTAGACGACGTCGACTCGGCCTTCTTGGAACGCCTCGATCTGAACCTTAATGGCTCCGAGCAAGCGCTCAAGGTTAGGACGGTCGCCTAACTGCGTAACCTGGGAAACAACCGGGATGCCAACGCGTTGGAGGAAGCCCAAGCCTTTGTTACCAATGGCAGTAGCTTCGACTTTTTTGCCTTCTTGAGCCCAATCTCTGAAAGTGTGAGCAAGAAGTCTCTGGATATTTGTATTCAGAGCGCCGGCCAGGCCTTTGTCGGTAGACACGCAGATCAAGCCGATGTTATTGACTTCCTTGGCTTTACGAAGGAAGGGATGAACTGCCTCGGTAGAAGCGTCCGCAAGGTGACCGATTAAGTTACGGATCGTATTTCCGTAGGGACGAGCAGCCCTCATACGATCTTGTGCCTTCTTCATCTTAGAAGCAGCCACCATCTCCATCGCCTTTGTGATCTTTCTGGTGTTGTGCACCGATCTGATCTTAGCTCGTATCTCTTTGGTACTTGGCATTAGGATCCTCTAACGTGGCTTATTAAAAAGCACCGGATTTCTTGAACTCTTTAACTGCTTCAGTCAAGAGCTGTTCGTCTTCCTTAGACAGGGCTTTCTGCTGTTCAATGCGGTCAATCAGATCAGCATGATTGATCTTCATGTAATCCTGCATAGCAGCTTCAACCTTAAGAGCATCCTTAACTTCGACGTCATCATAAGCGCCGATGTTGATGGCGAACAGAACCAATGCTTCTTCCCAAACCTGCAGCGGCTGATACTGATCTTGTTTCATCAGTTCAGTAACGATACGGCCGCGTTCGAGCTGTTTGCGGGTTGCTTCGGCAAGGTCGCTGGCGAACTGGGCGAAAGCGGCAAGTTCACGGTACTGTGCAAGGGCCAAACGAACGCCGCCGCCAAGTTTCTTAATAACTTTGGTCTGAGCAGCTCCGCCGACTCGAGAAACAGAAATACCGGGGTTGATAGCAGGACGGATACCGGCGTTGAAAAGGTCGGTTTCCAAGAAGATCTGACCGTCAGTAATAGAAATCACGTTGGTCGGACCGAAAGCGGTAACGTCACCGGCCTGTGTTTCAATGATCGGGAGAGCGGTCATAGAACCGGTCTTACCCTTAACGGCACCCTTAGTGAAACGTTCTACGTACTCGGGGTTCACACGAGCAGCTCTTTCGAGCAGACGGCTGTGGAGGTAGAAAACGTCGCCAGGGTAGGCTTCACGTCCTGGCGGACGGCGAAGCAGCAGGGAAATCTGACGATAAGCCCAGGCCTGTTTTGTTAAGTCATCATAGACGATGAGGGAGTCTTCACCGCGGTCGCGGAAATATTCACCCATTGTTGCACCGGCATAAGGAGCAATGTACTGCATAGCAGCAGACTCAGATGCGGAGGCAGCAACAACGATGGTGTATTCCAATGCGCCGTATTCTTCGAGTTTACGAACAACGTTAGCGATCGTGGAAGCCTTCTGACCGATAGCAACGTAGATACAGGTCAGATCTTTACCCTTCTGGTTGATGATCGTGTCGATCGCAACAGCAGTCTTACCTGTCTGGCGGTCGCCAATGATCAACTCACGCTGTCCGCGGCCGATAGGAACCATGGAGTCAATAGACTTCAGACCTGTCTGAACCGGCTGGCTAACAGACTGACGTTCAATAACGCCGGGAGCAACTTTTTCGACAACGTCAAATTCAGTCGTTTCGATCGGGCCTTTACCGTCGATCGGCTGACCCAAGGCGTTAACAACACGGCCTTTCAGTGCGGGTCCGACGGGAACCTGCAGAATGCGGCCGGTAGTCTTAACGATATCGCCTTCGGTAATATGTGTGTAGTCGCCCAAAATAACGGCACCGACGGAATCTCTTTCAAGGTTAAGAGCAAGACCGTATGTGTTATTCGGGAATTCAAGCATTTCGCCCTGCATCACGTCAGAAAGACCGTGAACACGGCAAATACCGTCGGTAACGGAGACAACCGTACCTTCAGTGCGAAGGTTGGTATTCAAACCCATACCTTCGATTCGCTGCTTCAGCAGCTCGCTAATCTCACTCGGATTGAGTTGCATAGCTTTTCAACTCCGTAATTAACTTGTGAGGGCAGACTGCATCTCTGCAAGCCGCGCCTTAACTGTTCCATCAAGAACCTTGTCCCCGACAATGACTCTCACGCCGCCGATGAGGTCTTTGTCAACCACGACTTTCGGCAAGAGCTTAATTCCGGGAAACTTTTTATCCAAGGCTTTGATAAGGTCCGCTACCTGATCATCCGATAAGGGGAAGGCCGTTTCAATTGTGACATCGGCTTCCTTGTTTTCGTGATTCAGTAATTCGCGGTACTGTGCAGTGATCTGCGGGAGGGCTTCGATTCTGCCGTTCTGGATGACTAACTTAAGAAGGTTCTCAGCTTCTTGCGGAACGGCCTTATCCAGCATTCCTCTGATAAGTTCGTAAATCTGATCCGAGCTTAAAGAGGGATCGCTAGCGAGTTCTTTAAGCTTCGGGTCGGCGACAATCTCATCAATGGTGTCGAGGACGGGAATAAGCTTTTGTGCTAAGCCCTCTTCCTTACTATCTTTGACGGCCTTCAGCAAAGCTTCGGCATAAGGCCGTGCAATTGTTGAGATCTCTGCCATGATTACAGTTTCGCCTTAAGTTGGTCAAGCAATTGCTGGTGAGCGGAAGCGTCGACTTCCTTACCCAAAATCTGGGAAGCGCCGGAAACAGCCAGCTGAGCAACCTGATCTCTCAAGGCGTCGCGGGCAGACTGAACTTCCTGAGCTGCCTGAGCACGAGCAGCGGCGATAATCTTATCGGCCTCGACTTGTGCCTGAGCTTTTGCTTCTTCGATAATGGCTTGGCCACGCTTTTCGCCCTGGGCCACGATGACCTGCGACTGGGCACGTGCAGCGGCTTCAATAGAAGCGCCTTCTTTCTTGGCTTCTTCCAAAGCATGTTCGCCGCGATCAGCTGCGGCCAGGCCGTCAGCTATCTTTTTCTGCCGCTCTTCGATTGCTCGATTGAGCGGTGGCCAAATGAACTTCATGGTGATCCAGGCACCGACGAAGAACACGGCCATCTGTACGAACAATGTGGCATTAATGTTCATTTTCTAATCCCTTAAGCACTCGGGATCCGAGTGCAGTTTGTCTATGGAAACCTGTTGGATGGTTGGCTTATTAGCCGACAAACGGGTTAGCAAAGGCAAACATCATGGCGATACCGACACCGATAAGGAAAGCAGCGTCGATAAGACCGGCCAGAAGGAACATCTTGGTCTGCAGTGTGTTGATAAGCTCAGGCTGACGAGCAGAAGCTTCGAGGTATTTGCTACCCATGATAGCGATACCGATACAGGCACCGAAGGCACCAAAGCCAATGATCAGGCCGCAAGCCAATGCAACATATGCAACGTTTGTCATAACGAACTCCTTGTTTAATATGACGTATTTAAATCAAAAGAAAGAAAAGAATTAGTGTCCTTCGTGAGACTGACCAATGTAGACGAGAGTCAACATCATCATAATGAAGGCCTGAAGCAACACGATAAGAATATGGAATAACCACCAGCAGAGACCGGCAAAGAACTGACCGAGTACACCGAAAGCAGCAAGTCCGACTTCTCCTTCCCAAAGCATTCCGGTGAGGAGCGCAATGAGGAAGAACAAGAGTTCACCCGCATACATATTACCGAAAAGTCGCATGCCGAGAGAAACTGTTTTTGCCAAATATTCAATGATATTCAGCAGGAAATTGAACGGCCAGAGAAGGATGAAGTTACCGAAAGGAGCAGTGAAAAGCTCTTTTCCGAAACCGGCCGGTCCCTTAATTTTGATACCGTAGTAAATCATCAGCAGCAGTACGCCGACGGAAATACCCATTGAACCATTAAGGTCAGCGGTAGGCAGAGGACGCATGTAATGAATGCCGAACCAGCCGCAAATGGCAGGAATCAAGTCAACCGGAATAAGGTCGATAGCGTTCATCAGGGTGACCCAAACGAAAACGGTCAGAGCCAAAGGAGCGATAAACGTGCGGTCTCCGTGAACAATGGATTTAGCCTGTTCCGAAACCATATCGACGAGCATTTCAACTGCGCACTGCCACTTACCCGGGACGCCGCTTGTCGCTTTTTTGGCTGCACTGTACATGAGCCAAACTGCCAACAGCATCATAAGGATAGAGAAAACAGCGGTGTCGAAGTTAAAAACGCTGAAGTCGACAATGCTTCCTTGCTTAGCACCAATGTTGTTTAAATGCGTCAAATGGTGCTGAATATACTCAGTAGCCGTGCCTGCCATGATTCGTTTATTCCTTCAATTATTTCCTGCTTGCCAAAGCAAAAATATGACTTAGTAAAACTATTCCAGCTGACAAAATAAATGGCAGCCAGCTTAATTCTTTATAAAACAAAGCGACGCTGAAAAATCCTAAGATTACCAGCGACACTTTTATGAATTCGTATAAGAAGATTGCTAACGGATGGGCTTGCTGATTCCGAAACAAATGCATCAGTAAGACGACGAGCATTGAAGGGAGTGCACAAACCAAACCGCCCAAGAGGGATGAAATTCCGGCCACAGAACCAGCCGCAACCCAAGAAACAAGGCTACAAAGAATAACGGCTCCGCTCTGCCAGAAAACAGTTCTTCTCAAGGCCTTCATGGTCTTAAAAATCTCCTTGTTTCCCGTCCTGACAGCAAAAATCCGAATGCATTCTAATGAGTTAGGTCAAAATGAGCAACTGAATCAATCAATTATCATCCGTTTGAATGAAGGGTTTGTTCCAATAAATATGGCTTTATTTATTGCTTATCGATCTCAAAAGATCAAGAATTGCGGCGAATTCTTTTTCATTTTTAAATGAAATCTGTAAGTTACCTCTTCCTTTAGAATTTGATACAAGTTTTACATCTGTATTCAGGATTTTTGACAACTCATTCTCAAATTTTATAAATTCCGAGCTCTTTTGCGCCGTTTTATGAGGATTCTCGCTTGTATTTTCCCTTTCTTTATAGCGAGAAACATACTCTTCCGTCTGTCTGACGGAAAGTCCTTTGTCTTTGATTTGCTGAGCCAGCCAAACTTGCTGCTCCTCCGGAAGAGAGAGAAGGGCTCTCGCGTGACCCATTTCAATTTCTCCGGCCCTGAGCATCGCCTTAACAGCTTCCGGTAATCCTAATAAACGAAGAAGATTAGAGATCATCGGTCTGGACCGACCAATAGCCTCCGCAACACCTTCATGACTATACTTAAATTCTTCAATCAGCCTTTGAATTCCTTCCGCGGTTTCCAAAGCATTCAGATCTTTTCTCTGGAGATTTTCAACAAGGCCAACAATCATGGCCAATTCGGACAACCCCGAATTTTCTACGTCGTTTCTTGGTTGGAACTTACCCGGCTTGAGGGACGAAAGAGGCAAAGAACTCTTAGGTTCCGGAACCTTTGGGTTGTCTATTACATCGGCAACGTTTTTCATACTAAAAACGCTGTCCATATTTTTTCCTAATCCTTTTCTAACAACCACTTCAACCCTCACGCTTTCTATTTTTGAGAAGTTTTTTGAGCTTGTCTTTCTTCACAAGTTCTTCTGCAAAAGATTTATAGGATACGGCGCCCCTTGATGAAGGATCATACTGAATCCCTGAAAGGCCATAACTGGGAACTTCTGCGAGCCGAACATTTGTAGGAATAACTGAAGAGAAAACCGACGACCCGAAATACCCGGAGAGCTGCTCGCTAACTTCGCGCTGAAGGGTAATACGCGGATCAAACTTCACTCTCAAAAGACCGGTAATCACCAAACCGCTGTTCACTTGCTCTCGAACTGCGCGAATACTTAACAATAGGTCTGAAACACCTTCAAGAGAATAGTATTCGCACGTCATCGGAATAATTAGACCGTCTGCGGCACAGAACGCATTGATAGTCAGAATTGAAAGAGTTGGAGGGCAGTCAATAATGATAACGTCATATTGCCCCGACACTTCGTCCAGCTTCGTCTTTAACCTCAGCTCTTTTCTCGCTGCAGACAATAATTCTTCCTCGGCTGCGGCAAGCTTTCTATTAGAACCCAGAATGTCGTAGCCGGATGTGGAGTGAGTGATCACTTTCTTTACATCCGCTCTGTCCAACAATACCTCGTAAACAGATTGAACAAGGTTATTCTTCTCAAGCCCGCTCCCTGTCGTTGCATTCCCCTGTGGGTCAAGGTCAACCAACAAAACATTAAAAGACAGCTGAGACAACGCAGCAGCTAAGTTAACGGCTGTGGTCGTTTTTCCCACACCGCCCTTTTGATTAGCTATACAGTAAATTTTTGCCATGTTGTCTATATATTCCGAAAATTTTCAAGCCGATTAGTAAATTCTTTAATTTTACCCAATTAGGGAAAAAGGGTTTTGGCTGTTTACCTTTTAGTAACGACAGTCATGATTTTCTGTCTTCCTGGATTAGAGTCGAATACATTTATCAAAATCCGGAATGACCCAATCTACACACTCACCGAGGGAGATGCCTACCAAGGAGGCTAGAATTTCTGCATCTACCGAACTAATTTTCTACTGATTAGATGGATAAGCAACTTTCGATCAAACTCCCTTCGTCTCTCACTGCAGAGACCTCTGTGAAAATTTGGGAGCAGGTCCTCGGGGCGGAAAGTTCAGGGCAGACTATCTTTGACGCATCGGACCTTACTTTTTGCGATGAGTCCGGTTTAACACTCCTATATGAGCTGCGGTCGAAGCCCAACGGTTTTAAACTTATCAACGTCTCACCCAGCATTGAGGCCCTTTACGGCACGATGCTGAAGAATTTTTCTCCGAAACCCGTTGAGAAAAAATCTCTGGACATTGTAAGCAGTCTCGGAAAGTGGCTTCACGACACTGCTTCTTCCACCAAGCAAAGTATTACTTTTTTAGGTTCAGCCTGCTGCGCTCTGACTGAGGTGCTGCTGCACCCGTCTCAAATCCGTTTCGGAGAAATTCTTTCCGTATCCGATGAAGCCGGCAGCAGGGCTGTAGGAATTATCTGCCTCATCGGTTTCTTAATGGGCGTCATTATTGCTTTTGAAACTGCTTTGGTCGCCCAAATTTTCGGAGCCGTTATTTTCGTAGTCAACGGAATCGGAATTGCAATGACAAGAGAATTAGGACCTCTCATGACAGCAATTCTCTTTGCCGGCCGAAGCGGCTCTGCCTTCGCGGCTCAACTCGGAACCCAAAAGGTCAACGAAGAGTTAAATGCCTTAACGACTTTTGGTCTGAGCCCTATGTACTTTTTAGTCGTTCCTCGCCTGATCGCTTCCTCTCTTGTAGTGCCGTTATTGTCCGTCTTTGCAACGATTCTCGGCATCCTTGGCGGAGGTTTAGTCATGGCGATGTATGACATTACCTATACCCAGTTTTATGTGCAGCTGCTCAAATCCGTAACTGTGACAGATATTGTTTTCGGGTTAGTTAAAGCTGTGATTTTCGGTTTTGTAATTGCACTTATCGGATGTCAATGCGGTATGAACACCGGTGCCGGCGCAGCAGCAGTTGGTTCTTCTACGACGAAATCCGTTGTTAAAAGCATCATTTGGATTGTCGTAATCGACGGCGCAGCCGCCCTGCTGACTAATAGGTTGGGAATATGATGGATACGAATATAAATTCCGTAATAAGTGTACGCAACCTCACTATGGGCTGGCCGGGGAAAGTGCTTCTGGAGAACGTATCTTTCGACATTTATGAAAAACAAATTGTTTTCATAATGGGCGGCTCCGGATGCGGAAAATCCACTTTGATGAAAACGATCATTGGTTTGAATCCGCCCATGGCCGGAGACATACTTATTCGGGGAAAAAGTATTATCGATTCCGGAAAGGAAATTCCTGAAATTCAACGCAGCTTAGGAATCATGTATCAAAGCGGAGCGTTGTTTGGATCTCTAACTGTATTGGAAAACGTCCGGTTCCCGCTTGATCAATTTTCGAAACTCCCTCTGGAAGCTAGGAACCTGACTGCGCAAATGCTTCTGAACGCCATGGAAATGCCTGGTTCGGCCAACTTAACTCCCGGAGAGCTTTCCGGAGGCATGATTAAAAGAGCTGGCATTGCGAGAGCACTTTCTCTCGGAGCGACAATTCTCCTCTTAGACGAACCAAGCGCCGGACTTGACCCTATTACCGCAGCAAATCTAGATCAAACAATACGCAAACTTCGCGACAATCTCGGGGCCACATTCGTAATAGTCAGCCACGAATTGAAAAGTATTTTTAGAATCGCAGACAGATGCATCATGCTTGATCCAAAAACACGTTCCATCATCGCCGACGGGGCACCTAACGACTTACAAAAAAATTCTCCTAACCCATGGGTTAGACAGTTTTTTAATGCTCAACCTGATGCGGAGTAGAAATGGGAGCTAAAACAAATTATTTCAGATTAGGCCTGTTTGTGGTCGCTGCTATTGCAGCGGCAGTTGCCTCTATCGTTATCCTTCTCGGACCGAGCCTTGGAAAGCCTTACGCAGAAATGGAGACATATTTTCAATTTTCTATCAGCGGGTTAGAAGTAGGAGCTCCTGTTAAATTTAGAGGCATCCAGGTCGGACAGGTGCAAGAGATTCTCCTCTCCACCGAAGCTTATCCGTCTTCCTCCCAAGAAATTCTTTCCGAGACAAAAGCGGTTGCCGTTGTAAGAATGAGGATTGAACTAGCTGGAAAGGAAGTTGAATCACACCTTCAGGATTACATTAATCACGGTCTGAGAGTTCAAACACAGCTTGCCGGCATCACGGGCTCCCTTTATCTCTCTTTAGATTTTCTCGATCCAAAGAAATATCCTGCAGATCGTGTTCCTTTTGACTGGAAACCAAAATACTTATTCATTCCCTCTGCACCGAGTTTGAGTAATGAAATTGTTGAGAATGTAAAAGGATTCCTTGCCAGTCTTGATTCTTTAAATATCAATAAAGATCTTCAAGAGACGGTTCCTGTCATTCAATCTCTCATCGCAAATCTTGAAAGAATCGCAAACGGAATCGATCCGTCTTCTTTTAATAAACTCGGCAGCTCTCTTTCCAGTTTGCTTAACCAAGCCGACAACAAAATCAACCAATTTGATATCAATCAGCTAAACACACTGATTGCGCAACTAGATAAGTCTGCAGAACAAATCGGCAACCTTAGTCAGAAAGCGGAGACCAAACAGCTCGTGACAAATCTTACCAACCTCTCACGCAACCTAAATCAAATGGTTTCCAATAATGGTTATGACGTCTCGGTCACACTCATGAACTTAAGTAAGATCGCGCAAAACTTAAAGAATCTGACGAATAATATTTCGGGTTCTGCCTCTGAATTCCTGGCTCCAGCACCAAAAACACTCGAACCTTTTCAAGTTAACAAATAGGCACGTTTATGAAGAGAAGAACTCTTGCTTTAGGACTTTTAACCGGACTAACCGGCTGCTCAATCCTTCCGGAAAGACCTCCGCTAAAGCTCTACACACTTCTTGCAAATCTAAGCGCTCAAAACTGCAGTGCACCAAAACGCCGCCTCTCGAGCGTTCGCATCAATTCCCCTATGATCGCGTCCCATTACGACAGTACACGTTGCTATGTATTAGCAAAGGACAGCCGAGTTTACAACACAGACATTAACCGGTTTTCATCTAATCCGGGAAACTTTATCGGGGACGGTTTACGAGAAGTAATACAAAACTGCGGTCCGTGGAATGTTGTTCTTTCCCCTAATTCCATCAGTACTCCTGCTTATCAACTCACAGTCTTTGTTTCCAAGTTCTTCATCAATGCTGTTCAGAAGCCATTTGCAGCGGTAGTTGAAATGGAAGTCTCAGTTATTGCAAGTGTTTCCGGAAAACTTATCTTCCACCAGACCTACTTCCAGACACAGAATGCAGCTACAGACAATATGGCCGGAGCTGTAAACGCCTTTGATATCTGCCTCGAAAATATCTTCTTGACATTAACGAACGATCTCAATAAGCAAGCTTCAAGAATGTGAACTTAATACTCTTGTTTTAGGAGCTGAAAATCGGAAGTTTGATTCCTTTGAGTTCAGGTCTTCTCCTAAAGCAAAGAGGCAAGGAGAGAGGCCCAAGAATTTCTTGAAATGAAGAAAACGATCACTCGCCGTAGCTTGTTAGCTGCCCTCGCAAGTTTTTCCTTTTTTATCCCGCTCCCGCCTCAAGGGTAGGGGCTTATAAACCCGGAAGCGACATCCGGCTACCTGTCTATATCGGGCACGACGTAGTCCAGCGTACCGCCGATGGCGATCAGGTCGGCGATCTTCGT
>OGES01001814.1_pt1 | contig 15794 bp, 17 predicted proteins | sample 1570711 | NCBI WGS metagenome assembly OGES01 (sample SAMEA2582133, study PRJEB24529) | metagenome | biome: Human gut stool | place: China | collected 2011 | reverse complement strand
TTAATTCTGACATTGGTTTACTAAGTTTACTGTAAACTTTTTTCAGGACAATACAATATAGATGGAATACGAGAGGCTATAATACAGATTTTGAGTAATAGAGAATTGGCGTACGCTATGGGACAAAATGGAGTAAGAGCTGTGAGCGAGGAATTTAATTGGAAAACACAGGAAAAGAATTTACTTGCTCTATATGATCATTTAAAGAATAGTATTTAAAAGCATGAATTAGTTGTTTACCTGTAATTTTGTTAATATGAATTTTGTAAAAGTAATAGAACTTCCAAAATTTCTTGATGAACGAGGAAATTTGTCATTCGTAGAACAAGAACGACATATTCCATTTGAAATAGCTCGTTCTTATTGGATTTATGATGTCCCAGGTGGAGAGATTCGTGGGGGGCATGCTTATAAAGAAAATAAGGAGTTTATAGTTGCGTTGTCTGGAAGTTTTGATGTCGTGTTAGATAATGGACAAGAGCAACAAGTTTTTTCCTTGAATCGTTCTTATTATGGTTTGTATGTACCTAATGGGATATGGAGACAGATGCAGAATTTTTCAACAAATTCATTGGCATTGGTTTTGGCATCGACTCCTTTTGATCTTAATGATTATATTTATGAATACGAGGTATTTAAATCAATGGCGAAATGAAAGATACATCAGTTTATGATTGCACAGTAATAGAATTGGACAAACATCATCATAAAAAAGGTAATATTTCTGTTGTGGAAAATGGACGGACAATACCTTTTGATGTAAAGCGTGCTTATTATTTGTATGATATCCCGGGAGGAGAATCTCGCGGTGGGCATGCACATAAAGAATTAAGGCAATTAATAATTGCCGCAAGTGGTAGCTTTAGCGTGACGCTGGATGATGGAAAAGTAAAACGGACTTTTTTATTGAACAGACCTTATCAAGGGTTATTGGTTGTGCCGGGAATTTGGAGGACATTGGATGATTTTTCTTCGGGAGCAGTATGTTTGGTATTGGCTTCGATGGAGTACGAGGAAGAAGATTATGTAAGGGATTATGAGTCTTTTCTAAAAATAAAGAATGTATGATATGTTGAGAAAAGTTTGTAAGCGTATTTATGATGATTTTTTCAGAAAAAGTCGATTAGTATTGTATGAAAAAATGTTGAAGGATGCTATTGATAATAAATATCAATTTTATACAATAGAGGACTTCAATAAACTAATCGTTCAAAAAGCGTTAGATGATTCAATAAAGTATGCAATTATTAGACATGATATAGATACAGATCCATTAACGGCATTCGAATTTTTTAAAATAGAGAAAAAGTATAATATTAAATCGACATATTATTTTCGGTTATCTACTATTGACAAAAAGATTATTGCTGAAATATCAAATTTTGGCTCTGAGGTATCTTATCATTATGAAGAGATTGCATCATACGCAAAAGCATATAGACTTAAATCAAGATCAAGTATAGAAGAACATTTAGATAGAATAAGAGAAAAGTTTATAAATAACCTTGTGAGATTTCGAACAGAATTGAATGTTGATTCAGTAACTGTTGCCAGTCACGGTGATTTTGTTAATAAATATTTGGGTATTGCGAATTATTATTTGATTAATGATGATACTCGAATAAAGGGTAATATTGAGCTGGAAGCTTATGATGATTCATTTATGAAGTTTGTGACTTCCAGAATTGCAGATTTAGGTGTTGTTGAAGGTTTATGGACGCCTAGGGGTTTTTATGAATCAATAAGATCTCAAGAGAAGGTATTATATATATTAATACACCCACGACAATGGTATTCTCGAATTTTTGCTAATGTAAACGAGGAGTTAAAACGTGTGTATGAAGGATTGAAATATAAAATTTGATATGAGTATTGGTATTTGTGAATGTGCTGATGTCCAGTCTGTGCATATAGGAGATGGAACAAGAATTTGGCAGTATTGCGTGATATTGCCTGATGCAGTTATTGGCTTTAATTGTAATATTTGTGCTCATGTATTGATAGAAAATCATGTTGTTGTTGGAAATAATGTGACTATAAAATCCGGCGTACAGCTTTGGGATGGAGTGTATGTCGAAGATAATGTATTTATCGGGCCCAATGTTACATTTACAAATGATTTAGTGCCTCGTTCTAAAATATATCCACAGGATTTTTTGGAAACAAGACTAAAGAAAGGTTGTTCAATTGGGGCTAATTCTACGATTATTGCAGGTATTGTTATTGGTGATTTTGCTTTGATTGGAGCAGGTAGTGTTGTGACAAAGAATGTTCCGGCCAATACGATATGGTATGGGAACCCTGCATTACATAAAGGATATGTTACAGATGATGGAATTATTCTTGATATGAATAAGCGAGATAAAATGGGTAGATATTATAACATAAGTGATGATTAAATTCTAGATTTACAGAAAGTAACTGCGAGATATGCAGATGAAATCCATGAAGCGGTAAGTCGTGTCATTGATTCCGGTTGGTATTTACAAGGACGAGAGAATGAACGGTTCGAGTTTAATTATTCAAAGTATATCGGGACGAAGCATGCGATAGGGGTTGCCAATGGTTTAGATGCTTTAATTTGGATATTTAGGGCTTATGTCGAGATGGGAATCATGAAACCGGGGGATGAAGTTATTGTTCCCGCAAACACGTATATCGCATCTATTTTGGCGATTACTGAAAATAGGTTAAAACCTGTTTTGGTAGAACCAAGTTTGGCTACTTATCAAATTGACGATACAAGGATAGAGAGTGCAATAACTTCCAAAACAAAGGCTATTTTGATAGTACATCTGTATGGGCAATGCGCATTTACGGAAAAGATTAGTCAGTTGTGTATGAAATATAATTTGAAACTTGTTGAAGATAATGCACAAGCGCATGGTTGTTTGTACCGGGGACGTATGACAGGATCATTAGGTGATGCGGCGGGACATAGTTTTTATCCCGGGAAGAATCTTGGTGCTTTAGGGGATGCCGGGGCGATAACTACAAATGATGTTGTGTTGGCAAGGACAGTGCGTGCTTTGGCAAATTATGGTTCTTCTAAAAAATACGTGTTTAAGTACACGGGGCGGAATAGTCGGCTGGATGAGATTCAGGCTGCGGTGTTGGATGTTAAATTGAAGTATTTAGATGAAGACGTTCAGAAGCGTAAGGCTGTGGCTAGGTATTACATAGAGCATATCAAGCATCCGGCGATTGTTTTACCCGTGGTTGAGGATTGGGATGCTCATGTATTTCACGTATTTACAATTCGAACCGATCGTAGAGATGAGTTGCAACAATATTTGAATGATAATGAAGTACAAACGATTATTCACTATCCGATACCTCCACATAAGCAGGAATGTTATAAAGAATGGAATATGTTGCCTTTCCCAATAACGGAACAGATTCATAATGAAGAATTAAGTTTACCGATTAGTCCCGTGATGTCTGAAGAAGAAGTAAAGGTAGTTGTTGATTTATTAAATAAATGGTGATATGGAGAATCAACGAAGTAAAAGAATTTGGTTGATTAATCAATATGCAATGCCTCCTGAATTGGAATCCAGGTTAAGGACAATAAAATTTGCACATTATTTGGGAGCAATGGGGTATGACGTGACTGTTTTTGCTTCAAGCATAATGCATAATATGGGAATTAATCTAATAGAGAATGGTGAACCTTATATTGAAAAGCGTTATGGCGATTTGAAGTTTGTCCATATTAATACGCGTTTATACAGAAAGAATGATATTAATAGAGTAATCGGATTATGGCAATTCCCTAGAAGATTTTTGAAGGTAGCGAGGAAATATGATGCCCCGGATGTCGTTTTGCATACGGCATCAGTCCCTTTTGGAAGCTGTATAGGAAATTATATAAAATCTATACATGCAAAGTATATTGTGGAAATATTGGATTTGAAACCGGAGACGTTTGTTGATTTGGGGATAATTGGGAAAAATAATCCGATATTACCCGTTTTGTATAATATCGAGAAAAAATTGTATACAAAAGCTGATGAGGTGGTTTTTTCCATGGAGGGAGGACGAGAATATGTTCTTGAAAAAAAATGGAATGTAGAAAACGGGGGATCTATAAGTATGTCTAAAATTCATTATATAAACAATGGCGTTGATATTGATGATTTTGATACTTATAAAACAAATTATAGTTTGGGTGATCCTGATTTAGAAGATGAAAATACAAAGAAGGTTATATATTTAGGATCTATTCGGTTGGCTAATAATTTAAAAAGCCTTATTGATGCGGCTGAATTGATGAAAGAAGAGCCAACGGTTAAGTTTATTATTTATGGAAACGGGGATGACCGTGATTATTTGGAGAAATATTGTATAAGTAATAATTTATCCAATGTATTATTTAAAGAAAAATGGATTGCTCCTAAATATGTACCTTATGTGTTAAGTCATGCAACGGTTAATATCTTAAATTATATGCCGGGTAGTTTTGGAAAATACGGGGGAAGCCAAAGTAAGCTGTTTCAGTATATGGCAAGCGGAAGACCTATTTGTTCTAATATTGATATGATGTATTGTCAAATAAATAAATATCATATTGGTGTAGCGAGAGAATTTAGAAATGCAGAGGAATATGTTGCAGCCATAAAATCTATTTTAGATTTGCCGGAAAATGAATATAAAGAAATGTGTGCTCGTGCTCGGAAGGCTGCGTATGAGTTCGATTATAAAAAATTGACACAGAAAATGTGTGAATTGTTGTAGCAGTGCTGAAATTGTTTAATATATAGTTTGTCATGAGCTTTAAAAAGAAAATTTATTTTTCTTTTATTGGATACATTATATCTTTTTTTCAAAATAGTATCCGATTTGTACATCGTCCGTTTATGGTGTATGGTTATTATAATCAAGTTAATAAAAAATTTCTTAGAAATGTTCGTATTTCTTCCTCGGCATATATAACAGGGAAAAAAAATTGGATATATCCGATGGTGTTTGGGTAAATCATTATGCAAGGATTGATGCTTCTGGAGGTGTAAAGATTGGTAAATGTTGTCAAATTGGATATGGTGCATCCATTTTGTCACATAGCAGTCATAATGCTATAAGATTGAATGGGGATAAGTATATGGAGTTAGATATATCCGAGCGTATAGGTTATATTCATAAAGCAGTATCTATAGGTGATTATACTTTTGTTGGCGGTAGGGCAACGATTCTTCCAGGGGTTAAAATCGGAAAAGGGTGTGTAATAGGGGTTGCTGCTGTTGTTACAAAAGATGTTCCAGATTTTGCTATTGTTGCAGGTACACCTGCAACAATTATAAAATCTGTACTTGATATTGATCAATCTTTTTTTGAAAACGCTTTTGTGAAGCAACATTATTTTGCTCCTGAAATAATGAATATAAGCAACAAAAGATAAATGATTAGATTGAGATTTAGTTTGTAATGCTGTTGATTTAAAATTGCAAGAATTATGATACCATTTTCACCACCAAGAATTGACCAGAAGGTCATTGATGAGGTTGTTGATACCTTGAAGTCCGGTTGGATTACGACGGGACCGAAGACGAAGGAGTTTGAACGGAGGTTGACGGCATATTGTGGAAACAAGGCGACGTTGGCTGTGAACTCGAATACTGTGGGGCTTGAAGTTGTGCTACGGTGGTTTGGAGTGCAGGAGGGGGATGAGGTGATTGTGCCGGCGTATACGTATTGTGCTACGGCGAATGTGATCGTACATTGTGGGGCGAAACCGGTGATGGTGGATGTGAATGCGGATGATTTTGACGTGTGTTTGGAGAAAGTGAGGGAGGCGATCACGGATAAGACAAAGGTGATTATGCCTGTAGATTTGGGAGGTATGCCGTGTGCGTATGATGAGTTGTTTGAATTGGTGGAGACAGAGGAAGTGAAAACGTTGTTTCAAGCGAAGACGGAAGAGCAGGGGAAGTTGGGAAGAATTTTGATTTTGTCGGACTCGGCTCATTCGATAGGGGCGGAATACAAGGGGCGGAAAGCGGGGAGTTTGGCTGATGTTTCGGTATTCTCTTTTCATGCGGTGAAGAACTTGACCACGGCGGAAGGCGGTGCGATCATGTTGAATTTGCCGGAGCCGTTTGATAACGAGGAAGTGTATCGGTATTTATGCACGTATACTTTGCATGGACAAAATAAAGATGCATTGGCCAAGACGAAAAAGGGAGCATGGCGTTATGATGTGTTAGTTTCCGGTTTTAAGGGAAATATGACGGATATTATGGCTTCTATCGGTTTGGTGGAGTTGTCTCGTTACGAGGACGATACTTTGCACTACAGGAAGTGTATATATGATCAATATACCGATGCTTTTTCCCGGTACGGGTGGGCGGAATTGCCGATTTACGAGACGGAAGACCGGAAGAGTTCTTATCACGTGTACTGTTTGCGGGTGAAGGGAATCACGGAACAACAACGGGACGAGATTATTCAGCGAATTTTTGACAAGGACGTTTCGGTGAACGTGCATTTTCAACCCTTGCCTTTGTTAAGTGCATTTAAGAATAAGGGGTATAAGATTGAAGATTATCCGGTTGCTTACGATAATTATTGTCGGGAAATTTCTTTGCCTGTGTGGTATGGGTTGAGTGAGGAGATGGTGAAAACGGTTATTGATGCTGTTATTTGTTCTGTAGAAGAGGTTTTAGCGTGATACGCTTTTGTGATGTTTTCTTTTCTTTATTGGGCTTGATAGTTCTATCACCCATTTTTGTGATCATAGCTTTATGTATCGTGTTGGATAGTCGGGGAGGTGTGTTTTATCGGCAGGTGCGAGTGGGGCGGGATGGTAAGGATTTCCGATTGTTTAAGTTTCGGTCCATGGCGAGTGGGGCGGATAAGAAGGGATTGATAACCGTGGGGGCAAAGGATTCACGGGTAACACGGGTCGGGTATTTCCTGAGAAAGTATAAACTGGACGAGTTACCGCAGTTGCTGAACGTGGTACGAGGGGAGATGAGTTTGGTGGGACCAAGGCCGGAGGTAAGAAAGTACGTGGATATGTATACTGTTGAACAGCGTAAAGTGTTGGCTGTTGCTCCGGGTATAACGGATTATGCTTCTATCGAGTATGCGGATGAAAATACTATTTTGGGACAGGCACGTGATCCGGACCGGGCTTACGTGGAGCAGATCATGCCGGATAAGATACGATATAACATGAAGTATATAGATAATCGATGTTTGAAAGAGTATTTTAAGATTATATTTTTGACGTTGATGAAGATCGTGAAATAGCGTGCTGAATGGATGATTTATGACGAAGTTTTTCATGGAGGAGAAGATAGTACCTCGGATAAATGTCCGGGGTATTTTGTTTTGAGTAAATTTTGTTTTTGTATGATTGTTCTCTATATTTGTAAAAATGTTTATGTTATGAATACAAAAGCAACAATAGAAGTTGATTTAAGTCTTTTTGAGCAATTGAAAAGGTATGCCAAATCTAAAGGGAGAACGATTACGGAAGTTGTTGAAAAAGAGTTGAAAAATCTACTTGGTACGGAGGTGAAAAGTAAACCGGTTTCTTCTAAATTAAGAGGAATTGTTAATCTTCCGGAAGATTTTGATTATAAGAAGGAGTTGGAAAATAGATCTTTGGAGAAATGAAACATTATTATATAGATACAAATGTCATTATTGATATGTTGGCAGATCGAGGTGAATTTGCTGAAGCAGCTTCAAATCTTTTTGATGCTGCGGGACGTGGTGAGATTTGTGTTTATATATCGTCTTTGTCATATTCAAATATTTATTATATAATTCGGCGATATTTAGGGCATGAGAAAACAATAGAGAGTTTGAAAGAATTATCTAGATATGTAGGAATTCTTCCAGTTAACGGAAAAATAATACGTTCATCTCTTGATTCGGGATTTGGTGATTTTGAAGATGCGATTCAATATTTTTCAGCTTTGCAAAATAGAAAGATTGAAGCGATCGTGACTCGGAATGTGAAAGATTTTAAATTATCGACGCTTCCTGTATTACAACCAACAGAATTGTGATTGAATAATTATTTGTTGAAAAGATAGTACCTCGGATGAATGTCCGGGGTATTTTGTTTTTGTGAATGTTCGTTTGGGGTGTAATATTGGATACTGTGGGAGAAATGGCGAAATTGTAAAGAGTAATACTGCCAATTCGGCAGGTAATAGGTTTTGGCATAACTATTGTCATTTAGTTGTCGTAAAATTTGAAGTATAATTAAATTAAAAATATAGAGTTATGTCAACAGGAAAGATTGGAGTTTCAACAGGGAATTTGTTTCCGATTATCAAGAAATTTTTATACTCGGATCACGAGATCTTTTTGAGAGAGATTGTTTCGAATGCGGTGGATGCTTCACAGAAAATGAAAGTGTTGGCTTCGAACGGGGAGTTTAAAGGTGAACTTGGTGAGTTGAAGGTAAGGGTGAAGGCTGACAAAGCGGCAGGGACGCTGACGGTATCGGATAACGGTATCGGTATGACACAGGAGGAAGTGGAAAAGTATATTAACCAGATCGCTTTTTCCGGTGCGGAGGAGTTCATGAACAAATACAAGGATAATGCCGCTGCCATTATCGGGCATTTCGGATTAGGTTTCTATTCTTCGTTCATGGTGAGTGATCGGGTGGAGATCGTGACTAAATCTTATAAAGAGGGGGCGAAGGCTGTAAAATGGTCATGTGAGGGAAATCCGGAATACACTTTGGAGGAGACGGAAAAGGCCGAGAGAGGTACGGATATTATCATGTATATCAGCGAGGAAGAGAAAGATTTCTTGGAAGATTCTAAGGTGAACGAGTTGCTGACCAAATATTGCAAGTTTTTGCCGATAGAGATTATTTCCGGAAAGAAAAAAGAGTGGAAGGACGGGGAATACAAGGATACGACGGAAGATAACGTGATCAATGACACGAATCCGGCATGGACTCGTAAACCGACCGATCTGACGGAGGAGGATTACGAGAAATTCTATCATGAGTTGTACCCAATGGCTCAGGATCCGTTGTTCCATATTCATTTGAACGTGGATTATCCTTTTAACTTGACGGGTATATTGTATTTCCCGAAGATCGATAACAAGTTCGAGATTCAGAAGAACAAGATTCAATTATATAGCAATCAGGTGTACGTGACGGATTCCGTGGAAGGAATTGTGCCGGAATACTTGACATTGTTGCATGGTGTGATCGATTCTCCGGATATTCCGCTGAACGTGTCCCGTTCTTATTTACAGAGCGATCGTAACGTGAAGAAGATTTCAAGTCATATCACGAAGAAAGTGGCTGACAGTTTGAGTGATATTTTCACGAATAAACGGGAAGATTACGAGAAGAAGTGGGATGATTTGAAGATTTTCATCCAGTATGGTATGTTGACGGATGAAAAATTTGCCGAGAGAGCCAAGAGCATCTTCTTATTCAAGAATACGGAAGGAAAATATTTCACGTATGAAGAGTACGAGAACTTGATTAAAGCCAACCAAACGGATAAAGATAATAAGGTGGTGTTCCTGTATGCCACGGATGTGAAAGAGCAGTACACGTATATCGAGACGGCCAAGGGCAAGGGATATGATGTGCTGTTGATGGATGGACAGTTGGATACACACTTTATCAACCATTTGGAACAAAAGAATTCCGATCATCGGTTTGTTCGGGTGGATTCGGATGTTATTGACAAGTTGATCCCGAAGGAAGAGACGAAAGAGGTTGCCTTGAGTCACGAGGAACAAGAGGAATTACGTGCCGTGTTCACTTCCCAGTTGCCGAAGGAAGAGGGAATGTTTATGGTTAACTTCGAGGCAATGGGAGAGAATGGTGATCCGGTGATCGTGACGCGTTCTGAGTTCATGCGTCGTATGAAAGAGATGGCAGCCATGAATCCGGGTATGGGATTTTACGGGGCAATGGGCGATCAGTATACTTTGGTGGTGAACACGGATCATAAGTTGGTGAATATGATCTTGGAGAACGAGAAAAAAGAGATGAGCGCCCAGTTGGAGCCGATTAATTTCGAGATCAAGGAGACTGAAAAGAAACAGGCAGAGCTGGACGAGTTAAATAAGGGTAAGAAAGACGAGGAAATTCCTCAGGTGGATAAAGATCGGAAGAGCGAGTACAGTAAGACGATTGCCGATCTGAACAAGCAAAAGAACTCGTTGCTGGAGGAGTACGGAAAAGGTAACAAGGTTATTGGTCAGCTGATAGACTTGGCATTGTTAGCGAATGGACTGCTGAAAGGCGAGGCGCTGAATAGGTTTGTGAAGCGAAGTGTTGAACTGATTAAATAAAAAATTAGGCCGGACAAGTCGTCCGGCTTAATTTTTTCAAAAATAATCACTACTTTCGTTGACGAATTTCGTATAAATTAAAAAATAGAAGTTATGCAGATTATCTATACTTCCGGAAATTACAAAAGGACCATCGTCAAATCGATCGTAGCGATTGTTTTGGGTCTTGTACTTGTGCTGTGGCCAACTGAAGTGTTAAATTACACGGTAAAAATTATCGGTGCCGTATTTTGTGTTACCGGAATTATCTCCTTTCTGGTCTCTATGCGGGATCAGGATGAGCGTTCGGCCAGGGGACTGACTTCTTTTAACGGTATCGGAAGCATTATTTTGGGTATTTTGTTGTGGTCGATGGCTGATTTTTTCACCAATATGTTGATGTATTTGTTGGGATTTATCTTGATTGTTGCGGGGATTGGTCAGTTGGTGATGTTGACTTCTGCGAGGAAATTCGGGCATATCGCTCCGTTGAGTTACGTGTATCCGGTAATTATTTTGTTGGCCGGATTGATTGTTTTTGCTAATCCGTTCTCGGCGAAAGAAGGAATTATAACTTTTTTCGGAGCTGTTACTATATTTTACGGGATAACGGATTTGATTAATCATTATAAGGTTAATCAGTTGCGTAAGGAGACACATGAGACCGAACAACAGCAGAAGATGGGAGGCGGAGAGATTGAGGATGCGGAGTATGAAGAAATAGAATAAAAAGAGATTTACTAATTTTAGATTTTAGATTTTAGATTGGGATAAGTGCGTGTGATAGAAAAGGTTTAAGAAAAGAAATAGATAAAATGGTGTATATTATTAACAAGGAGGATTCGGTTTATAATCGTTTTTTAGCAGAACTTAGAGATAAAGAGATTCAAAAAGATCCGTTGCGTTTTCGCCGGAATTTGGAACGGGTTGGTGAGGTGATGGCTTACGAGATCAGTAAGACGTTTCATTATTCAACGCGACAAGTACAGACACCGATTAACGTGGCTGATGTCAGATTGGCAGACGAAGAAGTGGTAGTGGCGTCCGTGTTGCGTGCAGGATTACCTTTTCATCAAGGCTTTTTAAACTATTTTGATCGTTCCGGGAGTGCTTTTATTTCGGCAAGAAGAAAATACAAGGAAAATCATATCGATTTTGAAATTCGTTTCGACTCGATTTATACGCCAAGTTTGGAGGGGAAACAGTTATTACTGGTGGATCCGATGTTGGCCACGGGTGCCTCTATCGTGGTGGCTTATCATGAGTTGTTGAAACAGGGAGGAAGACCTGCGCACACGCATATTGCAGCTATTGTTTCCAGTCGTCAAGGTATTGAAAGGCTTACGGAAGCTTTGAAAGATGAACCAGTAACGGTTTGGACGGGGGCATTGGATGAGCATTTGACAGAAAGTTGCTATATCGATCCGGGAATTGGTGATGCCGGAGATTTGGCTTTCGGAGAAAAGCTATAGAAGATAAAAGCTAAAAACTAAAAGCTAAGAGCTAAAAATTAAAAGATAAAAACTAAAAACTGAAAAGTTAGGAGAAAAGCATTATCTTTGGCGGTATGGAAATGAACAAATATTTGATAGCAGCCTTGTATGTTGTCGCCGGATGCGTGGCAACCCTGCCGATTAATGTGCGTGGGGGGAATGTATCCGTTAGGACAGATTGCTATCGTTTGTTAGTTTCTTCTACCGAAAAGGTAATCACGGTTGCTACCGAGAAAAGGTCCACGGAGGATTTCGATTATGGTGATTTTTATAAACAGAATCACGCGGAAACCGTGGATGCTGTAAAAGTTTATACAACTTATTCGTCTGTGGTTTTACCGGGTTGGAAAGTACCGGAAATTGCAGCAAATCCCATCCGGGCTCCCGGGAAAATGGAATGATTTCGGATTTATGATTTTAGATTTACGATTGAATGACTAAAGGAAATTTGTGCTTGGTCATTTTTAATTTTCAATTTTCAATTATAAACTATGGGATTTAACGATATATTAAAAAGTCTTTTTGGTAATAAGGCTGACCGTGATTTGAAAGAATTATTGCCGATAGCATCCAAAGTAAATGCAGAGTGGGAAAAGATCAAGGGGGTAAGTCATGATGAGTTGAGAAAAATTTCAGCTGATCTGAAAGCAAAGATTCATGCCCACGTAAAGGTAGAAGAGGATGAAATTGCCTCTTTGAAAGCAAAAGTAGAGAATGATAAACCTTCGATTGAGGAAAGGGAAGAGATTTATAACCGGATTGATAAGCTGGAAGAACAGATTAACACGAAGCTGGAAGATGTTTTAAACGAGATATTACCTTTAGCTTTTGCCGTGATGAAAGATACGGCGAGACGTTTCAAGGAGAACAAAGAGATTGTCGTGAAAGCTAACGATTTTGATCGTGATTTGGCTGTAACGAAAGATTTCGTGGAGATTGACGGTGAGGATGCCGTTTATTTCAACTCTTGGGTAGCCGGAGGAAACGAGGTTACTTGGGATATGGTTCACTATGATGTGCAGCTGATCGGAGGTTCCGTGTTACACCAAGGTAAGATTGCCGAGATGGCTACCGGTGAAGGTAAAACGTTAGTGGCCACCTTACCTGTATTCTTGAATGCCTTGACAGGTCGCGGGGTGCATGTGGTTACGGTCAATGATTATCTGGCAAAACGTGACTCCGAGTGGATGGGACCTCTTTATATGTTCCACGGGTTGTCGGTAGATTGTATTGACAAGACGGAGCCGAACTCCCCGGAGAGACGGAAGGCTTATCAGGCAGATATTACTTTCGGAACGAACAATGAATTCGGTTTCGATTATTTGAGAGATAACATGGCTATTCATCCGGAAGACTTGGTACAACGCAAGCATCATTACGCGATTGTCGATGAGGTTGACTCCGTGTTGATTGACGATGCCCGTACCCCGTTGATTATTTCCGGTCCGGTTCCGAAGGGAGATATTCAAATGTTTGACGAATACAAACCCCGTGTGGAGAAGTTGGTGCGTATGCAGCGTGAGTTAGTTGCCCGGATTTTCACGGAGGCTAAAGCGTTGTTGGCTAGCGGTGATCGGAAACAAGAGGAACAGGGAGCTATATTGTTGTTGAGAGCATATAAGGGATTACCTAAATATAAGCCATTGATCAAGTTCCTGAGTGAACAAGGAAACAAGGCAACCTTGGTGAAAACCGAGAATGTTTATATGCAGGAGAATAACCGTCGTATGCCGGAGATTACGGATGAACTTTATTTCGTGATCGATGAGAAACAGAACTCAATCGATTTGACGGATAAGGGACATGATACGATTACGGCTGCGGGAGAAGATCCGAATTTCTTTATATTGCCGGATGTGGGTTCTGAATTGGCAGAGATCGATAAGATGAACCTGACAGAAGAGGAAAAATTAGAGAAAAAGGATCAGATGGTGCAAAATTATGCCGCCAAATCTGAGCGTGTACATACGGTGAACCAGTTGTTGAAGGCATATACGTTGTTCGAATTGGATGTTGAATACGTGGTTATCGATAACAAGGTGAAGATTGTGGACGAGCAGACGGGACGTATCATGGAAGGACGTCGTTATTCAGACGGTTTGCACCAAGCTATCGAGGCGAAGGAAAACGTGAAAGTTGAGGCTGCCACGCAGACATTTGCCACGATTACCTTACAGAATTATTTCCGTATGTACCATAAGCTAGCCGGTATGACCGGTACGGCAGAAACGGGAGCGGGAGAGTTCTGGGATATTTACAAGTTGGACGTTGTGGTTATCCCGACAAACAAGCCGGTAATCCGAAAGGATGCTAATGATTACGTGTACAAGACAAAACGTGAGAAGTATAATGCGGTGATCGAGGAGATTACCCGATTGGTTGGAGAAGGTCGCCCGGTATTGGTAGGTACGACTTCCGTCGAGGTTTCTGAGTTGTTGAGCCGTATGTTGAAATTACGGGGTATCAAGCATAACGTGTTGAATGCGAAGTTGCATCAACGGGAGGCTGATATTGTTGCAGAGGCCGGTAAATCGCAAGTGGTTACGATTGCTACCAACATGGCCGGTCGTGGTACCGACATCAAGCTAAGCCCGGAGGTACGTGCTGCGGGAGGTTTGGCTATTATAGGAACGGAACGTCACGATTCTCGTCGTGTTGACCGTCAGTTGAGAGGGCGTGCCGGACGTCAGGGAGATCCGGGTTCTTCCCAGTTCTTCGTGTCATTGGAGGATGATTTGATGCGTTTGTTCAGTTCCGAGAGAATCATTCGGGTGATGGATCGTTTGGGACATGAAGAAGGTGACGTGATCCAACATTCCATGATTACCAAATCTATCGAACGTGCGCAACGTAAGGTGGAGGAAAACAACTTCGGTATTCGTAAGCGTTTGCTGGAATATGACGACGTGATGAACTCTCAACGTGAGGTGATCTACAAGAAAAGACGTCATGCGTTGTTGGGAGAGAGAATCGGAGTGGATATTGCCAATAATATGTATGATGTATGCGAGGCGTTGGTGGAAGAACACAAGGAGGCTAATGATTTGGAAGGTTTCCGTATGGATGTGTTGAAATATCTTGCCGTAGACTTTGAGATAAAGGAAGAGGAGTTTCAAAAGACTTCTGCTAACAACTTGACAGAGAGATTGTACAAGGAGGTTCGGGATACATTCAGTCGTAAGACGGAAACTATCGCTAAACAGGCTTTCCCGGTGATCAAGAATGTTTTCGAGCAGAGAGGGGAAATGTTCAAGAATATTGTGGTGCCGTTTACCGATGGAAAACGGGCTTATAATGTTGTGGCGAATCTTGAGAAGACTTACAAATCTGAAGGTGAGGAATTGATCCGGGCTTATGAGAAGTCGATCATGTTGGCTCATATTGATGATGCTTGGAAAGAGCATTTGCGTGAAATGGATGATTTGAAACAATCCGTGCAGAATGCAACTTACGAGCAGAAAGACCCGTTATTGATCTATAAGTTCGAGTCATTCAACTTATTCAAGAGTATGGTGGACAAGATTAATAAAAATGTCGTGTCTACTTTGATGAAGGGGCAAATTCCTTTTGAGGCTCCTGAAGAAGTGAAACAGGCAGAAGAGAAACGAACCGATTTAAGTAAGATGCGTACGGGACGTAGTGATGCTCCTGCCGCTCATACCAATCAAGCTCCCCGTAAAACCGAACCCGTGAAAGTGGGTCCTAAGGTTGGACGTAATGATCCGTGTCCTTGCGGAAGTGGTAAAAAATACAAGAATTGCCACGGGAAGGGGGAAGAATAGACTGATTCGGTGATTAAGAGATTTGATGATTCCGTGATTATGTAATTATGTAATCATTGAATCTCTTAATCATAAATCACTAAATCACATAATATAGTAGGCCTTATCTCTACTATATACTACTTTCGCTCCTGTTGCTCTCTGCCTGTCAGGGAGAAAAAAAGAGTAAAGGGGACCAGAACCAGATTACGGTAGACAGCGCCCAAAGCCGCAAAACGACGGGACCTAAATACGTGAAAAGCGTGCAATT
>OGES01001805.1_pt1 | contig 15879 bp, 7 predicted proteins | sample 1570711 | NCBI WGS metagenome assembly OGES01 (sample SAMEA2582133, study PRJEB24529) | metagenome | biome: Human gut stool | place: China | collected 2011 | reverse complement strand
AGTATTCATGGGGCTTAAAATTAAGGTGTAGCAAACGTCACAAGGGAAAGGATCAGATGGGGCGCCCATTTGATCAAAGATGCCGATAAGTATAAGTAAATACTGGTGGTAAATGATTTTTCTAAGGTTACAGTAATTATAAGGGTTTCTCGATTTTACGTCAATATTCTTTATCGTTTTCTTTCTGACTTATGGCTTATTTTTAATTAAATGTAGATAGTATCTAAGTTTAATAACCTTTAACTTAATTTGAATACCTAAAAAAGGATTTAGTCTATCTACTACATATAAAAAGACCTATCCATACGACATCATATGAATAGGCCTATATACAATTATATTCCATCATTACTTTTACTATTAATCCTCAAGATACCAAGCGAATATATACAACAATAGTAATCCTATTAGAGTTGACATGTACACCTCTCCTATACTCAATCAAATAATTCGTCTAGTACAAAATCTACTGCTTCATCAACAGCTATTTCTATTACTAGATCCAATAGTTCATCCATATTTTCACCTCATTACAATTAAAACCTTTTAATACAATCCTTAAAACTTACATCTCCTGTTTTCTACTAATTTATATTGTAACAATTGTTTCATACTATTTTCTCCTTGCATTAGTCCTCAAATAATTTACATACTATTAATCCTACGGCAAAGCCTATATATGGATACATACTATCATCTACCTTTCTTAATATATCAACCAACAACTAGTCATCAGACTTAACAGCTTGATATACGGACACACCTAATAATACCCCTGCTGCAAAACCTTCCCATGCGGCTGCGGCCGCTGCTGCAAATAATGGTAGCATATTAATTCCTCCTAAAATACATATAAACAAAACAAATCCTTTGACATTTACAATTTCAAATATCCAATTCTACAAGTCATTCATTACCTCCCAACTCATATGACTAAATTAACTATCCATAGTATAACCTTATCAAAGATACAATTGAATTCATAAAAACTAAGGCGAACTATCATCTCTATAATTCAAGTATTTCGCTCTAGGCTACAAAATAATTATAGAATGAAAATCGACAAATCCATATTCAAAAAAACTAAGACACAAAAAAAGGGTGAATCTAAAGATTCACTCTTTTACATTAAATATGAAAATACACAATCATAAACGATAAAAGCTGTTACCTTGTCACCTTCGTTCAGGTACTTGAGATGTGTGGATCTCATCGTCGCTTTGCTCCTTTGCTGTCTCGCCCCCTTCGGCGCATACTATAAACGATAAGTGCCGTTGCAACAAAGAAAAGGAGTAATTAGAATGGCTGAATTAGGAATTCAATACCGTAAACAGTAAGACTATTACCTCATCACCTCTGTTTTACCTTCACTCCGTTCAGGTACTTGAGATGTGCGGACCTCATCGTCGCTTTGCTCCTCTGCTGTCTCGCACCCTTCGGTGCATACCGTAAACGGTAAGCACTGTTGCAACCATATCACTCAAATTAGGGACGCTATCCAATCTAAGTTTCAATACCGTAAACGGTAGGTACTGTTGCAACTATCTCGATAAAGAAAAACACTCTAATACGACAAGTAAGTTTCAATACCGTAAACGGTAGGTACTGTTGCAACTGTTAAGAACGCTGTACCTAACTACCAAGACTTTATGAAGTTTCAATACCGTAAACGGTAGGTACTGTTGCAACTTAGTATCGGCTATGGTACGCGAAGCTTTACCGTGTTTCAATACCGTAAACGGTAGGTACTGTTGCAACCTCAAAAACCGGCTAAACAGAAACATCTATTTTATGCCGTTTCAATACCGTAAACGGTAGGTACTGTTGCAACAGGATTTAAATAGAGCATATATTGCTCAAATAGCAAAGTTTCAATACCGTAAACGGTAGGTACTGTTGCAACTATTACAAAGAACGTACGTTAAGAAGACCGGCGATACGTTTCAATACCGTAAACGGTAGGTACTGTTGCAACTTCCTCAAGCCTCATATTCTTTTTATTAGTTATGTTTCAATACCGTAAACGGTAGGTACTGTTGCAACCTGTTAATTTGTTAATTTCGCTGCGTGTAGTTTCTACGTTTCAATACCGTAAACGGTAGGTACTGTTGCAACTAAAGAATCTTACGCCACACGAAGTAAAAATTTATAAAGTTTCAATACCGTAAACGGTAGGTACTGTTGCAACTTACTTGGATTTAGAGACATTAACAATTGAAAACAAAAAGTTTCAATACCGTAAACGGTAGGTACTGTTGCAACTGGGAATTTAAGTGCCGATGCGTGTAATGCTTTCGTTTCAATACCGTAAACGGTAGGTACTGTTGCAACAGTGTCTCTCAGAAAGCCAGTATTCATGGAGCTAAAAAATAGGTTTTGGAAAACCTCATACCGAAAACGGTCAGTTTGTGCTCCCCTTAGATTAAAAATGCTCATGAACATAGGTAAATACTGGTGGTAAATGATTTTTCTAAGATTACAGTTATTATAAGGTTTTTTGAATTTGGCGTCAATATTCCTAATCATTTTCTTTTTTGATCATCTTAGCCAAATACAGATAAAACTTATATTCAGCAAATTTTATAATACATTTAGTACAGTAGAAAATGATTGTGACCGAATGTTACATATATAAAAGACCTACTCATATGAGACATCATATGAATAGGTCTAATTAACATCAGATTCAATTATAATGATCAAAATTACTCCTCAACACAAACATGAACTAAACCAAACTCAACAAATAGTTCCATACAAACACCTCCTCCTATACTAAAAGCCTGAAACAACAAAAGTACAATTACATATCTACACGACTAATCTTTCTACACATGTTACCTCCTTATTATATGAACTTAAATTAACCATCTAAAGTATGAACTAATCCGGTCTACCTATGAGTTCATAAAAGTAGAACGAATCTTTGGTTTTATGAATCAAAAGGTATTTTATTTAGGTTACAAGGTTATTATAAAATGTGAACCCATATATCCCTATTCAAGAAAACTAAGACGTAAACATAAATTTTAAGATTCGCTTATATATCTATTATTTTACTATGGGCTAGGCTCTATGTAATTTATATAAAATTTGGTATAGTATTCATAAAAGCTTCATTTTTAATTCTCGATTCTCTAGGAGCCATATTATGGAACATCATATTTACCTAACATTTTTAAGCACCTTACATACGAAAGATAATCCATATAATCCGCAAAAGCTAGAAAAAACGGTTGTTAATCTTACTGAAATAGCTCCCTTTAATGTCATCCGTCAAACTAATGAATCCGCTTTAAAGTATCTTTTACATAATAAAAGAAAAGAGAACTCTACTTTCAAATTAGATAAGCTATTCTTTTTTAAATCACCAGAAATGGAGAATACATTTAAAGAATCTACCATATCAAGCCTCAACGTATTTGAAAAGCAAATGTGTGATTATATCAATAAAACAAGTATACCTATTACGTGGAGCCCAGAAACAATTAATTATATAGATTGTGGTGACATCGACTATATAGACAATCTAAAGGACAGCATCATAGATATGTCTCAAGCTATAATGGAATATTACAAAAGCAAGTCATCTGACGACAGGGTTATCTTACATGTAGACTTATCTGGTGGCCCACGAACAGCTATTATGCTGATGATTGCCATCATTAGACTAGTAGCTTTTCAAGGTATTGAAATTGGATCTATTTTATATGCCAATGTAAATGCAAATAACAATAGCATAGTTCGAGTATATGAAGGGAACTCCATCTATAATATTTACGATATGATTACAGGATTTGCTGAATTCAACCAATTTGGTAGTGTTGATACCTTAAAAAACTATGTAAATACTTTAGATAATCCCGATGTCCAAATCAAAGAACTAATCTCTAGCATGGGAGATTTTTCAGAAGCCGTTCGTCTATCTAGTCGCGGTATATTCCAAAGATCCATGGAGGACATTCATAAACTTTTAACAGATATCGAATCCTCTAAACAAGAAATACCTGCAAATAATATGAAAAACCATAAAAACTTTGAAATTGAGGCACTCAAATTAATGAGTGGCAAAATTCAAAATAACTATAAAACAGTGCTAGCTAATAAAGAAGACGATTTAGCATACATTGATTGGTGCCTAGCTAATGGTTATCTACAGCAAGCCTTAGCGCTATTCGCTGAATTTGTACCTCGTGCTATTTTAGAATCTAAAATGATTATTTTAGATGACACAATCTTCCCTACAGACTCAGACAATGAATTGAGTGCCTCTATGGAGAACTTTAATACGATTAATGAGTATACCGCCAAAACAATGGAAATCATAAACAATAGCGCGACTAAGATTAATAATAAAATAAAAAGTGTATTACTGAAATACTTTAGTGGTGATTTTTCAAAAGAGTCTAAGCGAATTATCAAAGAAGCATTAAAAGACAAGAAAAATAACACTAGCACTAACATTACTAGAGAGGATACACAATACCCTAAATTTGAGGAGCAACTAATAAACGATATTAATCAAATAATCTTAAAAGAAGCAGAAAAAGAGCCACATAATTATTTGAAATACAAAACGTTTACCAATAATAATGTTAATGTGCCTAGTAAGCTACTTCGACTCATCAGTAATATTGGTATAAATACGAAATCTATTGTAGGTATAAATGAGTTTAACAAAAATATTAGAAGATATTTTACTGCTGCACTTGTACATCAATTAAAAGGAATTAAAGACTTACCAAGCGATATTGTAACAGTTAATGATCAATATGAAATTACACTTAACGACACTAATAAACTCTTCAAGGTAAGAGATGCATTTATTTCAATTTTTACAAACTCAAACAATGATGATATATATCGTTTTCTATTTGCTAATTTTGTATCATATCAATATCCAATAGATTTATTCCCCCATCAACTTTATGGAATAGATGGACTCACACTTAATTCAGTATTAAAAAGCAATCCAGAAAAAATAACACAAGTGGCTCGCATATTAAACCTTTATAGAACATTAAAAGGTAGTCGAAATGATACGGCACATGCACGTGAAGAAAAGCGGGGCCAGTTTATTGAAAGTGAAGACATAAAAAGAGAGTTAAAACAATGTCTTAATGATATTCGTGAGGTTCGTGAGTATATCTGTACGTATAATCAACAATAATTTCATAAAAACCAAAAGGCTATAGATTATTACTATCTATAGCCTCTTATATTAAATATCCTATTTTCTGCTCAATTCTCTTGCCATTGCCACACATTTGCGCATCTCATATAGCAATTCTTGTGAAGTAGTATATTTACATAATGCTTCTTTATTCGCATGATTACTATCATTACGTGCCTTTTTTATCTCAAAGTATTGCTCAATAAACTTCATTGTCTTAGTTACATCCTCTAATGCTACATGCGGAATATATACACCCGAAACCTCAAATAAAGGAACCCCTTTATCATACGGTTTTCGTTGTGATAACAAAAGCTCAGCCGCAGTAACTGCACTATCTTTAGTATCTGGTAACTGATGCATAATCAAACTTTTATAAGCCTTATATTTTTTTTCTTCAATTAAATGATTTAATATAGCATTACATACCACATTACGAGCTAACATACTTGTTTTTCCCAATCTAAACGAAGAGTTATCTGCATCACAAATAATATACTCTCTATATTCCTCTTTACTTAAAACTTCAGATATTATATTTTTACGTAATGACTCTAAGATATTATTAAAGGCTTCTATATTCTCTGCACTTTCAAGAATATCTTGCAAAAACGAGATATATTCTAATAATGTATAATTTTCAGCATATCTATCGTCTTGTAAATAAAGTGTAAACCCATATTGATTTAAAAGAACCTCACATTTTTCTCTAAGTTTAGTAGTTTCTTCATCCACCATCAGATGAATACGTTCTTTCTGCTTTTGGAGGTCTCTTTCAACAAGTTGTATTTTCTTTTTTTCGTTTCTTACGAATTTAATATAATAAGTAATTACTTTATCGATATTAGGAGCTACTTCATCTTTTTTTGCATTTATCATAGCTGCCAAGCATTGCATACGAGCGTTATTAATAGAATTAAATAAGCGCATAGGCATAGACCGTACATCTTTTTCAGAAGTTTTCTTATCATGATCGGGCATGACTACATTATAAAATGTACTAAACTGAATATTATTCCCCGCTCTATTCCATGCGTTTATAGCAGCTTGGAGCAATCTCTTTTCTTTATTCTGTTGCGTATCTTCATAATATGCATTAAACACGAGTGGATCACACTCTATAATACCTTTATCTACTGCGTATTCCGGTACATATTCACAAAATAAGGTAAGTGCTTGTTGCAAATAATCATGATCTAAACACCAGTCAATATAGGCTAGTTCATCAGAGGCATGATTACGATGATGTTGTAAAAGGGTAGTATACGACTGCTCAATAGGTTTATGCAATAATTCAATTAATTCTTGGTCAAAGGTCTTATTGTTATCTGTATTATTTGCCATACTATGTACTAAGGATAAGCTATCATCAAGACGAGCTATAGATTTTTCAAATGCACCACGGCTTGAAATATTAATAGCTTCTGAAAAGCTGTCCATGGCTTTTAGCAATTTTTTTGTAGCGGTAGCAGTCGATTCAATATTACCTGTTCCAATATTTTCAGGAGGCTTAAAGTAAGTATTTAATTTTTTGGCACTACCAAATAGTTTAAACTCTTCAAATCCTGCAATAATATCAAAAAGCTCATAAATATCTAGCACTTTATGAACTGTAATTTCTCCTGGGCCGTTCTCAATCTCCTTATAACCAGAGTAATATACATCATCAACAATGATACCATGATAGGCGAGCAGTCTACTAATAACAAGGAGAATCATAGCTGCATTGCGTGGGCCACCAGTGATATCCATATAGAGGCGGACCTCATCTTTATCATTGGTGAAAGTATCTTTAAAATCAAGAATCTTCTTTGACATCTCAATGATGCTAGACTTAATACGACTAATATCATCTAAGTCTGTACCACATGGGACATGATCAAGAGCATCAAAAAAGGCCTGCTCATTGTGGCCCATCACGTTATAAAACTTACACATTTGATTAACAAAGATATCATAAGATGATGGACTATTACTTTGATGTGCCATTACACCATCAGTACATAATAAATATATCTTATCAAAGGATATATCTCTTGTTTTTTCATCCTTCCATGTATGGTATAAAATATATTTCAAAGACGACTCATTCGTGGCAATGCTACTACGAATAGCATCTTCTATATCTGTATTTACAATCGTCTTTATACTCGTATTAGACACCTTACTCAAAAAAGATAAAAATATATTATGAATTGCCATAGCTTTCACCAAACCTACATTAATTGATTAACTACACTAGGTCATCCGTGCATTATCAGAACCTAACCTCGAATTTTATCCTTACATTTTATATTGTATCATGTTATATTCATAATTAAGAATCGTTTTGTACAGTCGGGAATGTACATATTTAAAAGGGAGTCAATAATGGCAACAACAACTAATTATCTAAATGATTTAGCTAGTATGCGCCAATTTATCCGCAGCTTAACCTTCGGGAACCATAATAGAGGTAAAGCAACAGTTCGTGGTATCAAAGAAAGTCAGCACGACGATGTGATTCGTCGCCTTGATTATTTTGATATCATACGTCACATTTACACGCAAAGAATTGGGAAAACATCCATTCATCATTTGGCAAAAGATGATTTTGTAGATGGCTATAATTATCTTAACAATTTATATGAATTATATGCTGCCGTTCCAGAACAAATTTATGTACAGCTCTGCATCTTATCATATATTGGAGCAAACGATGATGTAACTATTACAGATTTATATACTAATTTAAACCAAGAACCATACTTGGATCACTATATTGATTTAGTAAAAAACCTATATGAACAACGAAATAAAAAACAAGAACCCCCTTGCATTATTGACCAACAATATATTCAACGCCAAGTAAAGACTTTAGAAATTTTAGGTGCTATCACCAAAACAGAGCTCACAAAAGGCTATACATATTCAATAAAACCAACTATTATAGAGGAACTATCAAAACAGCAGTTGCAAGAGCTAGCAATGGCAGTATTCTTTTATACTAATGTTTCTATTACTTCAGCAGCAGGTCATATCTTACTCAAGAAAATTATGTATTTAATTAATGACTTTTCTTTAAAAGACCAACAAAAGTCTATGTACTATGACTTTAATAATACATATTTTTCTTTCAAGGATAATAATCCAAATAATGTAATTGATGGAGATATTTTCTACCCTTTAGCCGATGCCTTACATCGACAAAAAAAGGTGCGTCTATCCTTTTATGAATCTGGGAAACCTAGGGAAATCGTTAGTCCATTAGCGTTACAAACCTATTATGGGGAAAATAAAAATATACTATGTAGTATTAATAATGGACGTATCCAATGGAATCGTATCGATCGCATCAAGTCTCTTGAGGTTACAAAATATAACAGTACTAATACTGTACCAAAAATACAAACAAGAGATAAAACATTTGATACTTGTATCATTCACTTCTTGACCTTAAAAGATTATGAGTTGATCTACGATAAATTTATTCGTCATTTCAAAGAGTCACTAACAGTGCTCTCAAGAACAGATGAATATATAGAATTGCAACTAGAAGTACCAGATGCATTACAATTATTACCACAATTACGTAGCTATTTACCTTATGTATATATTACATACACAAACAAATCCAGTATTAAGGATAAATTCTACAATAATTTATACGCCTCTTTAAATATAGATTTTGTAGAACCAGAAGGATATAAAAAGCGAAAGAAAATTAATCGATTCCTTCATCCACTTCAAAGAAAAGAATCTGATAATAACAAAACAAAAAAAGACAAAGACTTAGATGGTACCTATATATCATCCGTTTTAAACGATATCAACGCTATTACCTTTACGACACAATACCAATTGCAATTAGACTTAATTAATGGTGTTGTCCATACAAAACAAGATATAGAAGGATTAATTAATCATCGTAGGCTGCTCACGCCAGCCCCATACAAAAAAGTATTGCGGAATGATGATTATGAGCAATTTCTAGCCGATGCATTAGTAGAGCCGAATGAAAATGGTGAAGAGGTTGAGTCTATTCTTCCAGATTTACCTCTTGTTATTATCTCTGATGCTGAAAGAATGTTCTTAAAGGACCTCATTTCTGATCCTCGAGCTAACTGGCTACTTTCACCAGAGCTATGTCAAATATTATCTACTGAATTAAAAACTGTAGACACTACCTTTCCAAAAGGATCATGGACACGTGTTCCAACCATGACAGACGATACTCCGTTAACAATGCAAGTAATCACCCAGTGCTTACAAGCTATCCAAAATAACAAACGTATCATAATTCAAGATAAGGAGCTATCTCCTTGTCGGATAGAATACTCTGTAGGAAGCAATGGCTATACGCTTATTGCCTATGACCATGCAACGGATACCTTTTTAGACTATCCACTACGCGATGAATCTAATATCATAAAAACGGCTGCACCACGACTAGAAGATATAGAAACTATATATGCTAACTATAGAGATGAATCAAAACGAACCGTAACATTTACCTTGCACGATGCAAACAATGCAGTTGATCGTTGCTTTAACTATTTTAGCAACTATACAATTCAAGCTAAAGATATCAACGATGAAGAGTTTACCATTGAAGTTAGCTATCTTCCCTTCCAGGAAATAGATATCTTACGACATTTATTAAAACTAGGCTGTGCAGTCCGAATTACAGATGATAGTCCGTTAAAAAAGCAACTAGAAACAATTTATAAAACAGCACTCATTCATGCCCCTAGTATCTAATATTTATAAAATTATATGATTAAAAGGACCTAGTCACATATCTCTATGCACTAGGTCCTTTAACTTTCTTGTATCCAAATCAAAATCTACACCAATTATACAATAATACTATGTACTAAAACTTAACGAATCCAAAAACCCGAGGTCACTTACTACGCTCTGTTCGAGATAGTATGAAGCCGGACATATGATTAACTGTCTATACAATTTAACAAAATAATTACTTTTCTAATCCAATTCTATACTTACTCAAAATATCACCACCTTACAAACTTTAACCGATCAACATACATAAATAAAATTACTCTTCAAGTGCATCAAGCACCGCTACTAACACTGCTACTGCAGAATCTACTGCTAAAGGCGACATAACATCCCTCCTATCATTACAACTAAATATACTATTATTGGGATAATCCATTCCAATTAACGTTCATATACTACCTCCTATACCTAACACTATACATATTTTCTACAATCCCCAACAAGCTACCAATGATTTAATACAAAACTAAGATACCCTAAGCATATTAAAATTATTACCGCTTATCGGCTACATCTTTAGTATAGGATGAAATCTAATATAACCAAATTCAAAAAAACTAAGACTAAAAAAACGAGTGAATCAAAAAATTCACTCGTTTTCTATTAGATATAAAAATATAGTGCAACCCCTTATCACCTTTATTTACCTTCAATCTGTATAAATAACTACAATATAGAGGATTTCATCGCCGCGCTGTGCCGCTTCTACCCCACCATCTGTAGTACACATATCGTAACGATAAATACTATTGCAATCGCACTTAATGAAGCAAGAAGTTACCTTGAACGAAATGCAGTTTCAATACTGTAAACGGTAAGTACTATTGCAACTTACAAGTAGAAATTACATTGGGTGAAAACAGTGTAGAGTTTCAATACCGTAAACGATAGGTACTGTTGCAACTGTTGATTGGAGTAAGGTTGCAGTCGATACGCCGATGTTTCAATACCATAAACGGTAAGCACTGTTGCAACGCCGTGTCATACGGAATACAACTCTAAATATTCCGATGGTTTCAATACCGTAAACAGTAAGCACTGTTGCAACACTCCAAATGAAGTACTAAAAGGTCTTATCCGTGGTTTGGGAGAGTTTCAATACCGTAAACGGTAAGCACTGTTGCAACTGAAAATACACATAAACCAGTACCATTTAAATTAGGTCGTTTCAATACCGTAAACGGTAAGCACTGTTGCAACTTATTATGAAGTATTAACCAAACGTGTATCTAAATTAAGTAAAGTTTCAATACCGTAAACGGTAAGCACTGTTGCAACTTCGCATCAAGGCGGGTGGGTCCGAGGCACAGAAATAGGTTTCAATACCGTAAACGGTAAGCACTGTTGCAACTCTATCGCTAGTATCTTAGTCCAGCTGTATGACTATAAACGTTTCAATACCGTAAACGGTAAGCACTGTTGCAACTTTTTATTAAAAGACATTGAACAAGCTCGTAGAAACTAGTTTCAATACCGTAAACGGTAAGCACTGTTGCAACTTACAGTTGATATCTATGAAACTTTCAAAAATGTAATGTTTCAATACCGTAAACGGTAAGCACTGTTGCAACAAACAATTAATTTACCAGAATGTACGTCTTGGATTAAAGGTCGTTTCAATACCGTAAACGGTAAGCACTGTTGCAACCAATAATAGTTAATCCTAACAATAAATTAAATTTTTTCGTTTCAATACCGTAAACGGTAAGCACTGTTGCAACACATTCATGTCTGTTAAACCAGACACGAACACTTTTTCAGTTTCAATACCGTAAACGGTAAGCACTGTTGCAACCAAACGAAAGGAGACGAATACGTCTTGCGACTGCCGTTTCAATACCGTAAACGGTAAGCACTGTTGCAACGTGAAAATGTCTTCGGTCTCGATGTGCTTGTTTCTATGTTTCAATACCGTAAACGGTAAGCACTGTTGCAACTGTCACAACACCAACACAACCAAACCATTATAAGTTTCAATACCGTAAACGGTAAGCACTGTTGCAACCTATAAGCCCTACATAAACGTCTTATATATGCTTAACAGTTTCAATACCGTAAACGGTAAGCACTGTTGCAACTTAGCACAAGTTATTCTTGGCAATTATTTTTCCAGTGAAAGTTTCAATACCGTAAACGGTAAGCACTGTTGCAACCAGCATTATAACCCCAACCAGTATCGACTACTGTACCAGTTTCAATACCGTAAACGGTAAGCACTGTTGCAACTTTTAAAGGAGGCGATTTAATGCCTTTTAAGAATATTGGTTTCAATACCGTAAACGGTAAGCACTGTTGCAACCGTATCTATTTAAGCTCATCGCGTGATTGTTTAATTGTTTCAATACCGTAAACGGTAAGCACTGTTGCAACAGCGTGCCTCAGAAGACCAGTATTCATGGGGATTAAAATTAGGTTTTAGCAAACCTCACACCGTAAACGGTCAGATTGGGTTCCCATTTGATCAAAAATGCCGATGAGTATAGGTAAATACTGGTGGTAAATGATTTTTCTAAGGTTACAGTTATTATAAGGGTTTATAGATTTTGCGTCAATAATTAAATTCATTTTCTTTTCATTTGAGTTTAAAGGAAAATATAATCAATCATCCATGCTCATTACTATTAATCTAAGACCTTACCAAAAGATTCATATCAATCCTCTCACTTAGTAAAATAACTAGTCTGTTAAAATAACGTATCAACTATGCCCAGATAAACAAGCAAAAATTGTACAAAAAGCTCCATCTATATATTTAGATAAAACCAATAAAATATGAATATTAGCTTTTTAACATTCATATATTTCTAGTGGAAACTATTCTATAATTTCACACTTCACGCCACCCATACCAAGTGCTGTTTTAATACCAAGTCCAGTAAATTGACTATAATAACTCAATAGTGCCAAAATTTTTTGCAATTCTATATTTCTTTTAAATTGCATAACAATTTGACCTCGGAATCCTCTTATCTTTATACCTTCAAGACTATAAATTCCCATACGTAGATTATAGTCTCGTATAAATACCCCCTTCTCAAAAGTATCTAAAAGGGAATCAGCATCCATCGTTCCAAAAGTACTAAAGTGATTCCATTGACGCAATAAATAGCGGTATATACGAAATGCTTCGGGGAAGATTGTATATTGCTGATCTACTTTAAAACTTGTGGTACTCATGCACTGTAACTTAGTCTGAGAGTAGAATGCATCACTACTCCAAAACTTATGTATCAAAGCCTCATAGGAAGTTTTTTCCAAAATAGTTCTATCTTTAATATATAAATAACCTCGCTTTTGCTTTAAGAAGATTTTCTCAGGCATTTCTAACGTAGGTCTTACTATACGATTAACTGCATCAGCTGTTACAGCTGAAAGACGCCATATATATTGTTTTTTATGTTTATCAAAGTAAATATATTGGCTATAAGGACGTAAACCAGCCTCATGTAATTGGTCTGCATACTCTGTTCCCACAAGCTCCATTAGTACACCATGTAAAACACTACCTATGGACTGTACAATTTTGATAGATAGATCTGCAACTATAACCAACTCTATAGACATAATCTCTACATTATCAGACAATAAAATTCCTCCTTTCTATCTTACGCATATCTGGATATATAACACTCACGATCTATCGATTTCATTATATATTCATTTCTGATTAAAACCAATAGAAAACTATCTAATTTATACAAAAAGCCAGTATATCCACTAAAAAGAATATACTGGCTATATTTTTGTACCTATATGAGTTTTTGACATAAGAACCGGTCCCGTAAAAGGATTATTTAATTTAACATTAGACATGAATTGCTGCATATCATTAATGATGATTTCCATATGTTTCCGTCCCCTAAAGGGGATCATTTAATTTAACTCTCAATATGTATTCAATGACGGCAAAACTAGCGGCCAAGAAAAAGTGGTTCCGTCCTCATCAGAGGATTATTTAATTTAATAATCACGTAGTATGAACGCTAATGATTATTGCTGGGTTTTATGGTTTCCGTCCCCATCAGGGGATTATTTAATTTAACAATTGGCGAATATTTCGACGATTACGAATTTGCTTGTCATTGGTTTCCGTCCCCACCAGGGGGATTATTTAATTTAACTCATTCCTAAAATCCATCCAACGCAAAAGCCTATATCAGTATTTCCGTCCCCTAATGGGGATTATTTAATTTAACTTGTTTGAATTAGCTGTTATGTTTGGTGGTCGGTGTTATTACGAGTTTCCGTCCCCTAATGGGGATTATTTAATTTAACGAAAAACATCCATTTAAAGTATAACATATCGTTAACCCGAAGTTACCGTCTCCACCAGGGGATTATTTAATTTAACTTGAGGAGGACGAGGAATAATGGGCTATATGTTAATTGGTTTCCGTCCCCCAATGAAGATTATTTAATTTAACTAGCACGATTCAAGATGTTTAATGTCATGTTGAATGGTAACGTGTTTCCGTCCCCATTAGGGGATCATTTAATTTAACACGCAAGCTAGAGGAAAAGGAACAACTACCTGTAGTAGAGTTTCCGTCCCCTAATGGGGATCATTTAATTTAACAGTGCAGTATGGATATTAGTGCTGTACAAATCGTTGGTCATGTGTTTCCGTCCCCTAATGGGGATTATTTAATTTAACTAGGTATGTCCGTAATTTTTACTGAAAGGAGTGCAGTATGGAGTTTCCGTCCCCATCAGGGGATCATTTAATTTAACAGGTAGAATGCAAGAAAGAATACACATATAAAATTGGTGATCGTTTCCGTCCCCATCAGGGGATTATTTAATTTAACTATTAAATCTGGTGCATTTGGTGTAGGCAATACAGTAAAAGAGTTTCCGTCCCCATCAGGGGATTATTTAATTTAACTAGCGTCAATGTAAAATTTAATAAAACTGGAAAAGAGCAATTGTTTCCGTCCCCACCAGGGGATTATTTAATTTAACTGTAATTAGGGTAATAATAGGAGGTGGGAGTAATGCTGAAAGTATGTTTCCGTCCCCATCAGGGGATTATTTAATTTAACTAGCGAAATATGCAAATAAATTGAAAGACAATCCAGATATGCGGTTTCCGTCCCCTAATGGGGATTATTTAATTTAACTCGCAGTATATGAAGCAGGTTTAGAATTAAATGAAAATGAATTGTTTCCGTCCCCTAATGGGGATCATTTAATTTAACATGATTATAAAGCTATGGGTAAAGCAAATACATACTGTGATGTGTTTCCGTCCCCATCAGGGGATTATTTAATTTAACAAAATAATGGCTAGAACAATATTTGGAATTTTTGCTTTATGGGTTTCCGTCCCCATCAGGGGATTATTTAATTTAACTTACAAATCGATGAGAACTCAATGTTAAAGTTGTACAAAGTTTCCGTCCCCATCAGGGGATTATTTAATTTAACGAGATTTTTCGAAATCAATGATATCGGCATTCTCAATGATGTTTCCGTCCCCATCAGGGGATTATTTAATTTAACCCTGTCTTCGAAACAACAGATATTTACTGGTTTTAAAATGCCAAAAACGGCGGAGATTGTAAATCCACCCCGAAAGGCACTTTAGCGAGCTAAAATAATACCGTTTAACCGCGCTACTATCACAACGGCGCAGATTTGGTTTTCAAAAGATTAAATCTAGGTCTATTATAGCATATCACTAGCATTAATGAAAAACATATGAAAATAGAGCCACCTTATATAAGGTAGCTCTATTGAGGTGCAATATTTAACTTATTTTCAATAGTTCATCTGCTCCCGCAGTTTCATTTATTTTCTTATACGCCTATCCTCCTTTTCCAGATTTCTCTCCACCCTCCTATTTCTACTTTCACCGTCCAACGAGTTATCTCGTTAGGTCTCTCCAGGCGATAAATAGTTCGGCCACGACTTGAGGGTTT
>OGES01001800.1_pt1 | contig 15918 bp, 8 predicted proteins | sample 1570711 | NCBI WGS metagenome assembly OGES01 (sample SAMEA2582133, study PRJEB24529) | metagenome | biome: Human gut stool | place: China | collected 2011 | reverse complement strand
GCCGGGCACTTACCATATCTATGTGGTTGCCAATATGAACAAGGTGTTGAGTGGTCAGCCTATCGAAACTGAAGATGATCTCAAAAAAATAGTACTCGATTACAGACCTACAAGTACAACAGGTATGCCTGTATGCACCAATATCCCGATGATTTACGAACCAGAGAAGGATGCCGCAGGCAAACTCGCTGAAACCGTGATTAATGCAGCGGGTGATAAATATACAGAGGTAGCAGCTAACCTGAAGTTTACATGCGTAAAGGTTAAGCTGAATCTTATCTTCGATTCAAGTATCGCAGAATTCGGAGGCAAGACCTTTAGCATCAACAGTATTTCAGCCAAGAAACTCTCTCCTTTTACCCATCTTTACTGGGGCGGTACATTTGAGACTCCAACTTGGGAAGATAATGCATATAATAAAACATACAAGGAGGGTATTAAAAGAACTCCGTATGAGGCATCATCTGGAGCTGCCGTATACTATACCGATTGGACAGACAACAGATCTGTGTCAGCAACAAATAATAAAGACGATATCGTAGGAACTGGAACTGCGAAAGATGCTCCAGATAATGCTGCTGGCAAATGGCTTTTCCAGCAGACCTATTATCTCCCAGAGCGATATATCTCATCAGAATCCGACCGCTGTTATCTTACCATCAATGGTAAGGTAGGAGGTTCTGTAGACAACAATTATCGTATCAATCTGGGTCATAAGAAGGATGAAACCAGCACCACAGAAGTACCCGTATTCCCTCGCGGTACCTTCTATGAGATTACCGGTGCTATCAAGAGCCTCGGTAATATGGAGCTGGATTGCAAGGTAAGTGTGAAGCCCTGGGAAATGGAGACTATTTCTGCCGACTTCAACCATACCACTTTGTGGGTAAGCAAGACGGAGGCGAGCGTAACATCTACCACGGCAGACTCCATTGACTATAAGTCGAACGTAATGCTGACAGAGGCAAATTTCGGTTGCGATGAAAAGGTTGGTGAGAAAGATGTGATTGTGACCAAGCTAGATGCAGTGAAACAGAGAATCACATTCAACATCAACAAGAACATTCTGTTCTCCGAATATAAAGGAAAATACAGGGGTACGGCAAAGGTTTGGATTAAGGCTGGTAACATCAGAAAGTATCTCAAGGTAGCCTATGATGCCTCTCCTTATTTTGAGGTAAATCCACAGGAAGTAACCATCTATTGGAATAGCGACAACAATACCAAGGTGGTACTGTTTAAGACCAACCTCGGCGGTTTGGTTTTCACCGATAAAACCTCTTCCACCGTAGGTAAGTCAACCATTCAGGCATCTTGCGATAATCCTGATACTCCAGAAGGAACCTTCCAAATTAAGGCAATCAGTAACCCTGTTACCACGACAGTACATTACCTCACTGTGCAGCCAAAGGAATCTCCAGAAGGCTTCAACTTTGTCAAGAAAATCAAGGTAACAGTAAAGCCTGCAGTAGGTAACTATCGTATCAACTTCCGTGCCATCAACGACCGCTCACATTATACTGGAGGTAATGGAACTGATAATTATGAGGGTACACCTGATGAAAAAAAGGAAGAGACTTATAATGGGGATAAAGGAAATACCAACTGGGCAGATGGATGGTATGAATATTCGTGGTGTAATAACAACAAAATTTACACACCTCAACCAGACAATCATTATGTCTATGTCTATACCCAGATTGGTGAGACTACTGGAAATGAAGTCAACTCTCCTGTTTGGGAATTTTCAGGAAGATGGCCTGGTGATAAGATGGTTGCGGATAACACGAATGTGGGGTGGTATTACAAGGACTTCTCCAAGGAAGCCAAGCCGCAACGTACAGAGAATGTTAATTCGAATGAAGAAAAAGAAAGGCTCATCAAGCCTGGTGAAACATTGGTTATGTTCAGTAACAATTCTGATATCAATCAAGGTTATTCGCTTCATCGTTGCCCTCATCACTTGGAGCCGGGTATTCCTCTCTTCGACTACGAGGACCGCGAGGGTTGGATTGTCTATGATCCTACATCAGACCCTACTTGGCACATATATGATAACATGCCAACTATTGAGAACATCGCCTTTACCATTTACACCAAATTCCAGACTTATGGATGGTTTAAGGTCTATGGTATTGCCCAACTAAAAAATAACAGTAGCGATAGAGAACAATTCACCATTTTCGACAAAAATAAAAAAAGTTGGAGTTGCAAAGATCTCGGCAATGGTTGGTATGAGACAGTGATTACCCTCAAGGCTGTTAAGGGAGACCACGAGAAGGACATCAGAATTATGAAAGATAATCAAATCTCTGACGACAAATCCATTCTCCTTTTCAATGGCAACAGCTATGAGAAGTATCATGACACAGGCTTTTACGATGGCACTTCTTGGCGCGCTGGCAAGCCATCTGGTGTGGATTAAATAAGATTAGAATCAGATTTGAACACTGTTATAAATCAGTTTAAGCAATGAAGAAGATCAAACATTTAATGATATGGATAGGATTGCTCCTCAGCCTTGTTTCCTGCAAGGATACGATGGAGGCTATCGGACTCGGCGGGGATGAAATCCCTGCCGAGGGACTTGTCTTGAACCTTCAATTGACCAACTTCACCAAGCAACAGATTGGTACAAGAGCGGGGACCTCGGAGACAGTCAAATCGCTCTGGGCTGTGTTCTATGGAGACAATAACGAATACTTAGACAAGGCAGATTGCTTTTCTACCTTATCACCACCGCAGCCTGATGGCAGCTACAAGGTAAAGATAACCAATGTACCTGCTGGTACCAAGAATGTACATCTTGTAGCCAATGCCAGCGATATGACGGATAGCGAGGCACAAGACTTGCAGTCTCTCACTGCTGCAAAGGAGAGAGACCCTCAGCTTGATGCCCCTATCTGCTGGGGTGAAATTTCAATAGATAAACTTTTGGAAGCTAATCCTTCTGTGACGATGTTGCGCCAATGCGCCAAGATTAGTTTGGAGATAGACAAAGGCATCCAGAATTTCACCGATGCAGGCTTGTACGTCTATAACATGGCAACCAAGGCAGCCATAGCTCCTGCCAATTATACCGAGCTAACTACTACCGATGACTTGGCGGAATCTACCGCTCTCAGAACGGAAGACAACCCATTGGGCGGCGGTACCGCAACCACCGTGGCAGTAAATGAAACTTCTGCAGGCAAGGCAATGGTGATCATCAAGGCGAAATATAAGAAAAGTGTAGAAGAAGATTATAGAGAAGGATATTATAAGGTGGCACTCTACAAGGATAGCAAAAAGACAACCCAATATGCCTTGCTCCGCAACCACCATTATACCATCAAGGTAATCAAGGTAAACGACTATGGCTTCTCTACGATTGATGAGGCTAAGAAGAGTCAGCCAGAGAATAGACTGGAAGTAGAGGTGCTGGACGATAATCCTGAAATCACCAGAATGATAGCTTGCAAAGACTATGAACTGGGAGTGAGCGATTATCAGGAGATAAATGCAAACACAACAGAGGCTACCGTAACCATTGTTACTACCTTGCCAAAGGCAACGAGTAGTGATGGTAAGCTATATGGTGTCAAGATAAATAATTCTTGGATAACCGATTGGCAGCAAGAGACCGAGAATGATATACAAGAGACAAGCAGATCTTCTAAAGGCAAGAAATATACCTTGAAGCTTACGCTTGAAAAGAATAACCAATCAGAGAATCCACGACCAGGAATCATCACCGTTACTTCTGGCGACCTTTCTCTTGATATAACCATCAAGCAGGCGGGCTTCGATTTCAGAAAAGAAGATCCTGATAGAACCGTTACCATGCAGTATAATAACTCCACCGTAGCTGCCAACTATTTCAAATGGTTGGACGAGGATGTGCAAGGCATCACTCCTGCAGAAATGCAAGGGGCTGTGAGAAATGATGGTTTGCATTTCTGCGTGGGAACAGCAAATATCACGTATCTTATCCCTAAACTAGATAAAGATATTAGGATTAACAATGATAGTAGAATCAAAGTGGAAGAAGATAATGGTAAATGGAAGGTAAGCCTTACCAATACTACGGCAAACGAAGATTTGTGGAAGTCTTCATTTACCATCATCAACAAGGCTGGCATCAAGATCACCTATCCTGTTTATCATACTGGTATCTTCCATAAGATAGATGATACTGATTATCAGCTGACAGAAAACGGGGATAACACGAAGGTGAAGGGCTGGTTCTATTATGGTGTGGTAAAGGTACAGGGAAAGAAGGCCGATGAAACCGCCACTACTTATTATATGTTAGACCGCAACCTAGGTGCATCCAACAATGGTTACTATGCCCCAGATGTGGTGGCACTGGAAAAGAACAAGAAAGCCATTGGTGGCTATTTCTGTATCTCTAAAAAACAGAGCACCAGCGATGCCAATCAGGATCTCTCCAGCGCCTTGGCACCAGAAGGCTATACCATTCCAACTGATGCCGTGTTCGAAGAGTTAGTTAATGCTGGCAATCTGGAGGTGGTACCACAGTCCACATCGTTAGGAGAAACCTACAACTGCGTGCGTATCAAGACGGTGGATTCCGAGTTGCCGTACATCTATCTGCCTATGGGTGGATTCTTGGAGGGCGAGAGCCATAAGAACCCTATCCATGTAAATCTCTGGACCCAGACTTTGCTGTCAGGTACGCAGGGCTTCAGTACCACCAGTCCTGAATATGGTTTCTGGTATAGATACTTTGATGTTTACAACAAGAAGATAGGATTATCCAATATGAGATTCGTTAGTGGTAGCAACGGCAAAAACAATGGCCGCTACAAGGCGATGCCAATACGCCTGATTCTGTCAGATAAGTGATAAATATAATAACATCTTTTACTTATATATAAATATAGTTTAAAAACAGCAGTTTTACAAAGAAGGGTTGGATTTTCGTGAGAAAGTCCAGCCCTTCTTTTTGTCTGGATACTCCCAACAAGGAGTCAAGACGGCACAGAGAGGTTATTATGCTAGTACTGACGTGGTAAAGACACACCCTCACAAAACGGGTGAATGAGAGCAAGAAAACGAATGAATGAGAGTAAGAAGAGGGGTAAAACAAGGATTTTAACCTACTAAAACAGTTCTTTCAACTAAGAATAAAAGCATTTATAACTAGATAAAATCTCCGTTCATAGACGTTGAATGTCCGTTCAAAAACGTTGAACCGCCGTTCAAAGACGCTGAACCGCCGTTCAACTTCTATGAACGGAGATTTTAATAAGGTTAAAGAACATTTTATCCTATAATCAACCAAGACTTTTCCAGAGATTAACACATTATTAATACTGGAAAGAGGGAGAAAGGAAATAAGAGGAGGAGAGTCCGAATCTTGCGCTTGGCAATGGAGCGGTAAAGTAATAGTTCTGGTCGTTATTCTTATCCAGGAAATTCACCTGCTTCATACCGAAGAATGGCAGACCCTCTGGGAAGAGCGGAGTAAAATCGGTTACACCTCCTGAGAGAGCAGGACTGCCTGCCTGATAATCGAAATTCCAACTCTTGTCGAATGCTAATGGAGCACCATTCTCCACTTTATCAATCTCGCAGTTGATATTCATCTTCTCGCTCTGTTTGAAGTTTTTGAAGAGAGGGTTGAGCTGACCAGCCACGCTACTCTTGATGTCGGTATCACACCGAAGTACCTCTCCACCATCAGCAAGAAAGTCAGCGGCAAATCGCCCTTGGAGTGGATATCGGAATATGTTATGGAGGATATCCGTTATTATCTTGCCAACACGGATCTGACCATTAATGAGATTTCCGATACGCTGGGCTTCCCCAACGCATCGTTCTTCGGTAAATATTTCAAGCAGCAGCTCGGCTGCACACCACTGGAATACAGAAACCGGATAAAAAGAGGGTAAAATCAATATAGAGCAGCACGTTAAGAGTAACTGCTGCTCTCACCTGCGGACGGTTGTCCTCATCGACCGTAGCCCCATGCTTTTGCATATTTTCCACAAACCACCGAGCAAGAATTCTACAAATCACCGAATAAAAGTTCTACAAATCACCGAATGAAAGTTCTACAAATCACCGAATGAAAGTTCTATAAATCACCGATTTCTTTAAAAAGATTCCTGATTTTCAGTTTTTTTTTGTATTTTTGCAGCAGATTTAAATTCAAAGATTATGAACGGATATAGACAGCGCATTGCAGACTCATTATTGAAGGACAAATTAGATGCCTTTGGAGCAGTTTTGATAGAAGGGCCAAAATGGTGTGGTAAGACTACAACGGCCGAACAACAAGCTAAGAGTATTCTTTATATGGCAGACCCTTCTCGCCTGAACCAGAACAAGGAATTAGCTCGCATCAATCCTCAATTTTTGTTGGAAGGTTCCACACCACGCCTAATAGATGAATGGCAGGAAGCACCTCAATTGTGGGATGCTGCACGTTTTGAGATAGACCATCGTAGTGAAATTGGGCAATTTATTTTTACGGGGTCTGCAGTTCCTGCCGATTCCTCACTATTAAGTCATACGGGTACTGGGCGGTTCTCATGGCTGAGAATGCGTCCGATGAGCTTGTTTGAGTCAGGTGAGTCAACTGGTGAAATTAGTTTATCTGCCATTATCAAGGGAGATAAAAAGCAATTTGGTACAAGTCGATTAAGTTTGGAAGATGTTGCTTTTTTGCTTTGTCGTGGTGGTTGGCCTCAAGCTGTAGGCATGAAAAACAAGCCAGCATTAGCTCAAGCTTACGCTTATCTGGATGCGGTGGTAAAGAGTGACATTTCTCGTGCAGACAATGTACAACGCAACGAACTTAGAGCTCGTCGCTTGATGCGTTCTTATGCTCGCCACCAAGGTACATCTGTTTCTATGGCAGCTCTGAGAGCAGATTTGGCTAACAATGAGGAACAATCGTTTGATGAAACCTCTATCGTTTCTTATCTAGATGCCCTTCGAAAGATTTTCGTGATAGAAGACGTGCAGGCATGGAATCCCAACTTGCGTTCGAAAACTGCTATTCGCACTACTGACACACGTTATTTCGTAGATTCTTCGATTGGTGCTGCTGCACTAGAGTTAGGACCAGATGATTTGATGAATGACCTCAACACTTTTGGTTTACTGTTTGAAACGCTTTGTATGCGAGACTTGAGAGTTTATGCTGATGCTTTAGAAGGCAAGATATACCATTTCCGTGATAGTAGTGGTTTGGAATGTGATGCTGTTTTGCATCTTAGAGCAGGAGTGTATGGGCTTATAGAAATCAAGTTAGGTGGCGACAGATTAATCAACGAAGGTGCAGCCAATCTCTTGAAACTTCAGTCCAAGATAGATACCGACAAGATGAAGAAACCTGCCTTTTTGATGGTACTCACAGCCGTAGGTGATTATGCCTTCCAGCGTGAGGATGGGGTATATATAGTACCAATTGGTAGTTTAAAGCCATAAGCAAGGTAAAGAAATTGGAAATCATCAGAAATTTAGATGACAAAAAAAAGCGTGCAGGCGACTATGATGTGGCTTGCACGCTTTTTCCTTTTATATTCTTTTTATATTCATCCTACAACCACGCTCCGAATCTTGCGCTTGGCAATGGGGCGGCAAAGTAATAGTTCTGGTCGTTATTCTTATCCAGGAAATTCACCTGCTTCATACCGAAGAATGGCAGACCCTCTGGGAAGAGCGGAGTAAAATCGGTTACACCTCCTGAGAGAGCAGGACTGCCTGCCTGATAATCGAAATTCCAACTCTTGTCGAATGCTAATGGAGCACCATTCTCCACTTTATCAATCTCGCAGTTGATATTCATCTTCTCGCTCTGTTTGAAGTTTTTGAAGAGTGGATTGAGCTGACCAGCCACGCTACTCTTAATGTCGGTATCAAACCAGATGCCGAGCTCTGCAGCCTTCGCCATCTGTGCTACGCCAGTCTCTGTAGATGCAAAGTAGTAGTTTGGTGTAAGACGACTGTGCTCCATATCTACACCATCCTTCTTTGGCTGCTTCAGACCGAAACGGGAATCGTAGATGAGGTTGTTCACGAAAATTGGCTTAGCTGCCTTCTCTACCCAGACAGAACCACCCTTCTTGTTCTTGGAACGGCGCCAGCCACAGTTGATGATGGTGTTGTTATAGGCGGTCATCTCAGAGAGAGGAATCACCTCGCTATTGCCAGCATTCGAAAGCTTAAAGGCGTTGGTGCAGGCGTTGTAGATGATGTTGTTGGCTACATCGAGCTTGCAACCCGCCTTCACGTTGATGGCCTCACCGCCATCGGCTGCATTTCCGCTATCGGCAAAGATATTGTTGATAATCACACCGTTACCACCGGTAAAGTAAGTCTGATCGTTGTAGTTGTCATGGAAGAAACTGTTTGCCATCACAAACTTGCCGTTTACATTACAGAAGTGAAAGGCTGGCACACCGCCATCGATGGTGGTCTTGAAAAGCTTGTTCTGGAAAGAAGCTGAACTCTCGGTAGGAGTAGCGCCGGCATAGCCCACATCCACGTGGTTGAGCACCACCTCCTCAGAATTATATCCGCAGATGATGCCGCCCCAATCAGCAGGCTTCCTGGTATCAGAAGTAAAGACTACCGGTTTTTCGGCAGTTCCCAGGCAATAAAGATTGCCCAATACTACGATTTCTACCGGCACCTGAACCTCTGATTTGCAGGTAACGGTTACGCCCGGCTCAATGTAGAGCGATGCTCCTACAGGAATCTCAACGCTCTGGCTCAGGGTAGTATCCTTGGTCCAAACCACAGAACCGGCAGGATATTCTGCCACCTTCGTTGTAAAGGCATTTTCTGAACCCTGGTTCCCATTGCTTCCATTACCATTACCATTTCCATTACCGCCATTATTCACGTAATCGTATGGATTGATATTATCGTTCTCGCAAGATGTGGAGAACATTGCAGCTGCTGCCATCAACAGCAAAGCAGCAAAAGTACTTATCTTTTTCATTTTTTACCTTTTTACTTTTTTACCTTTTTACCTTTAAAAGCCTTTTTACCTTTTAAAGTTTGTATCTTACTCCCAGAAGGAAGGTTCTGCCATACTGATAAGTGCCCACGATGGTCTTATCGCTCTTCTGACCCTCATACTCCAGGTTGCTCTTGTTCACGGTCTTCAAGTATCTCTCGCGCTTGGCATCGAGCAGATTGTTTGCCTTGAAGAAGATGGAGATGCCGTTCTTGAATTGCTTCTCGGCACTCAGGTCGAGACCGAACATCGCCTTGTCCCACTGGTCGGCATCCTTGAAAGGAGAAACCAGGGCGAGCTTGGTGCCCGTGAAGGAAGAGGCCAGCTGCGCATTCCAGCCATGCTCCGTATCCTTATATAATAAGGAGATGTTGGCGGTATGAGGAGCCTGGTTAACCAGCGGACGGGTCTGGGTTACGCCCGATTTATACTCGGCACTACCCTCCTGGTACTCACGCTTCGAGGTGGTGATTTCAGAATGGGTGTAAGTATAATTCGCCTTTACTCCGAAGTGGCGGATGTACTTGATGACGTCGATTTCGAAGCCCATGTTCTTGGCATTACCCAGGTTATCCGGCATGTAGTAGGCATCGGTTCCGGCACCAATCTTGCCATCCGATGTTACGAACACCTGCTCTATAGGGTCTTTCAGATACTTATAGAATACGCCGGCAAGAATCTGCTCGGTCTTGCTTGGGAACCACTCCCAGCGCAGATCGATGTTGTCGATGCGGGCACGCTTCAGGTTTGGATTACCTTTTTCCTGATACTCCTCGCCCTGAATCTGATAAGGCACAATCTCGTAGAAGCCCGGACGGTTGATGGAGCGATAGTAAGAGAGACGCACGTTCATCTTCCTGGCTGGCGTCCACTTGATGGATGCCGATGGCAGATAATCCCAGTAGCTCTGCTCGCCCACCTGTCCCATGTTGCGGAAGTGCTGGAGCATGGTGTAAATCTGGTTGGTGTGCTCGGCACGGAAACCGGCATTCAGTTCGCCCACCTCGCTCTTCAGGGTTATCATGGCGTAGGCTCCGCCGATGTGCTCCTTGGAATCGTAGTTGAGCTGAGAAGCCTGAGAATAAGGAGTCTTGCAAACCCAATCGATGTGAGCAAACTGGTCTATTCCGTTGCCATCCAATCGCTGCGAGATGTCGGCAGGATTGAAGATGTAAGAATAATATCTGTTGCTGCGCTCCTTTCTGCGATACTGCGCGCCCGCCTTCCAGAGAGCCTCCACAGAGTTGGCGAAATGGGTATCGTAAGAGAGGTTGATGTAACCCGCCCAGTCGGTATCCTTATTGTGCTGGAACCGGCGTTCGGCACTCTTAGGCAGGGTCTTGGTGATGTTCTTGTCGCCTTCCCAGATGGAACCCGAAACGGCATCGCCGCCATTCTCGGCTTTTCTGCTCACGGTATTCGTCAGGGTAACGTAAGTTCTGTCCGGATCTTCCTCCTTAGCCTGCGAGAACACGCCCGACCAATCTACGGTAAAATCCTTGGTAAGATGATGCGTACCCTTCAGGTTGGTGGCGAAGATGCTCTGGGTGGTTGAGAGAGAGCGCACCTCATCGTCCTGGGTATAGCTGTCGGCTCCGATGTATTCGGTGTTGACGCTGTTATTGTATCTGATGCCCTTGGAATTAGTGTGCACATACATGTTGTACCATTCCAGCTTGTGGCCAGGCAGGGTTAAATCTATCTTGGCATGAGCACCCGTGGTAAGGTCGTGGATGCTGTAGTAGCGATGCTGCAGATTGGAAATGTACATGGCCTGCTCGCCCGAAGCCATCTTTACGGAATTGTAGGTGCGCTCGGTGCCACGGAAAACATTCTGCACGCTTCCGGCAAGCATCACGCCCAGGCGGTCGTTCCAGAAGCGGTTGCCGATGCTCAGACCTCCTATGAAATTAGGAGATGGCATGGAATGGCTCTTCAACAGAACAGGACCGTTCTTGAAATCGCTCATCTGTGCCTTGTATTCAGAGCCGAAAGCCTCGTAAGGAGATTTCTTTGTATAATCAGAGCGATTGCTGGTAAGATAATCTCTGCCATCCTTCCAGAAATAATCACTTGCTCCGATAGCTGCATTCGCCTGAATCTGGAAGCGGGATGGGGCATCCTTCATCACCATATCAACCACGCCACCGGCAGCATCGCCTTCCATATCAGCCGTCAGAGACTTGGAAACCACCAGGCGGTCCATCAGATCTGACGGGAAGATATTCAATGGGATGTAACGGTTTTTATCATCCGGACTAGGAATCTTCACGCCGTTTACCAAGGTGTAGTTGTAGCGCTTGTCCATGCCTCGGAGGATGGCGTAGGAAGCCTCGCCCGATGCATCACGCTCCATGGTTACACCCGATACACGCTGCAGAACGCTCGCCACGTTGACATCAGGCGAAAGCTGGATGCTCTGCTGGCTCATCACGTTGAGCACGTTGCCTGCATTCTTCACGGTTTCTATGGCGCTGCGGTCGCTGCGGTATTCACGATGACCGGTAACCACCACTTCGCCCAACTGCTTCAGGTCTTCATCCATCGGAATATCCACCTTATTTTTCTTAGCCACATCTATAACCATCTCCTTGGTTTTGTAAGACATGTAGGAAACGATGATGGTAAACTTGCCTTTATCAGGCAATTCATGCAGGGTGAACGTACCATCAAGTCCGGTGGTGGTACTCACGTTGGGCAGCTCCTTTACCCGGATTACGGTTCCGATGAGGGGTTCGCCCGTTTTGTTATCCTTGACTACACCATCCAGCGTATGTGCCTGGATGGCGGTAGTTGCAGCGGCAAGAAACGCCGCACTCAGTAAAAATCTTTTCATCTATATCGCTATTGAAATCTTCATTCGTTTCTTTTCGCAAAAAAGCTCCTTTTACCTTTAATATAAAAGCTTGGAGAACAGCGATGGAATCGCTGGGAACGGGGGTGCAAAGGGGTTAAAGCTCTTTTTACTTTTTTACCTTTAAAACCGTGTGGATGATTTTTCCATCCTTGTCAATCATCGACATTCTCAGCTGCTTCTTATCTACTGTAAATACAGAGAAACCATCGGCTGGACTGCAGAACACGGTGCCATCGATAGGCTTCACAGGACGAGCCAGAGATGAAGAGGAATTGACTACGTAGTCGATGTTGTCGCCCTTCTTCTGGATGTGCTGGAAGTTGTGGATGTGACCGCAGGCATAAATCGCCACATTATTATATTTATGGAGGATAGGCAGAAGGTGCTTCTGCATGTCGAGGCGCTCATTCTCCTTCTTCGTGGTGTAGGCGTAGATAGGATGATGGCCTACCACGATGACCCAGTCTTCCTTGGCATTCTTCAGGGTTTCGTCGAGCCATGAAAGTTGAGCCTCAGCATCCTGCTTGCAGGCATCAGGATAGATTTCTGAATTCTTGCGGTAAGAATCGATAAGAGGTGTGGTGTCGAGGAAGATGACACGGATGGTAGTTCCCTTGTGGTCAAACACCTTGGTGTAATATTTGGCTGACATCATCCAGCGGCGGCTCACCTTACCGTATTCCATAAAAGCCTGAGTATTACCACGATACTCATGGTTGCCACAAACCGGGAACCAGTCGAGCATCAGGTCGGGATGAGAATAAACATATTCGTAATTGGTAAGCCACAGAGGGTCCTGGGTGGAAGTCACGCCATTGAAATGGTGGATGTCGCCTACGGCAAGTACGCATTCCGGATCTACCGTGCCCGCCATCTCGCCCATCAGTTCGGCGATAGACTTCTGGTCGTAGTAGCCGTTTCGGCCCATGTCATTGGTCATGTAGAGGGTGATTTCGCCCTTCAGTTTCTGCCATTCGGCAGCATTCGCCTTCCAGTTAGGATTCTGCGGAATGGCGGTTGCTGCACTCTGAGAGCAGGTGGTTAATGCTGCGTTTTGCGCCTGTGCAGTCAAGCCTCCACCCAACAATAAAGCCGAAGCCAAAACTACAGTTGCTACTCTACCTTTCATCATAGCAAAGCCATTCATGCTGCTATGCTTACCCGATACTTTCTTTTCCATTTTTTCTTTATCTGACTATAATACTTTTATTAAAGATTTCCCCTTTCGGGGTAATACCTGTTAAATTTCGGGTGCAAAGGTAGAGACATTATGTGTCAATGAGGTTACAAGGATTTTAATTAGCAGATAAAAGATACTACAATCTTATTACGGGAGTTTCCCCCGATGCTTTTAGGGAAAATCATACATCAGATTATGGTTTTCCCCTTGTTGTTTTCAGCTATTCTCTCTATCTTTGCACCATCAAAAAGTTGATAGCGGCACCAAGTAGCCTCTTCAATTAAAATAAATGCAGTAATAACCCTTTAAAGAGAAGATAGTTATGAAAAGAATGATTATGACATTGGTAGCAGTATGGATGATGATTACATCTATGAATGCTCAGAGACTGACAAATATTCAGGCAGAAGCCCGTTTTATCACAGATAAGATGGTGGTGGAACTGGGATTGAGCAGCGCCCAGCGCAACAGCATCCTGAACATCAATCTCAATTATCTCAATGGCATCCGCAGCTATCGCGACATTGATGCCTACGGCTGGCATTATCGCAACAAGCAGCTCAAGCGCATGATGACCGCCAGACAATGGAAGAGATTCAAGAACTCATACTATTTCTATCGCCCTATCGGCTGGCAGAATCATGTGTATGTTCACCATATTTACACCAAGTATCCAAAGCATAACTGGGGACACGACAAGCGCCGCCCTCGCCCTGAGTGCAGCTACGGAAGACCAGGATGGCCAGGCGGAACCCATGTAACTTATGGACCAGGAAAGCCGTGCAAGCATCACAAGCACGATAAGAAGTGGAAGCACGACAAGAAGAAGTGGAAGCACGATAGAGATTGGGATGATGATGATGACGATGATGATGATGATTGAGATGATGACTAAGATTAAGATGAGATTAAGACAAACATTCGATGATAAAACAGAAGAAATCCAAGCTAGAGATCATTCTCCGGCTTGGATTTCTCGTTAAATAAAAACTAACTATGCCGTCTAACTAATAACTAATCATTAATAATTAATCATTAATTACTAATAAGATGTCTTCCACAATCTGCTCATCGAGCAGACGATTATCCGAAAGCAACTGCTTTACATCGTATCTGTCGTAGAGTCCCTTCCTGATGCCGCCCACCATCACCTTCATTTCTGAAGTGCCATAGTAAGAGGCGATGCGCTCTCCGAATCCACCATCCTTCGAGCCATCTTCCAGGGTTACCACCAACTGATGGTTTGCCTTCAGGCTATCCAGCATCTCGGCATCCACCTCGTTCAGATAACGTGGATTGATGAGCGTTGCATCGATCCCCTTGTCAGCCAACAGGCGGACTACATTCTCGCCCTTCTGATAGAATGAACCGGCGGCGATGACTGCCACCTTCTCGCCCTGGTGCATCACCTTGTACTTTGCCTCGTAACCATACTCAGCATCAACGGTTTCAGAAGTATGAACCACGCCATTGCTTGGCACGCGGATGGCGATAGGTTTCTTATCCTGCAGAATGCTCCAGCGGAGCATGGCGAAATACTCCTCGCAGGTGGTTGGAGCCAGATAGATGAGCCCCGGAATGCTGCAGAGCATCGGAATATCGAAAAGGCAGATGTGGGTGATGTCGTTCATCGAGTTCACTCCGCCTCCTACCACGTTGATTACGGCTGGGTTGGAATTGATGCAGAGGTCTTGCGCTATCTGGTCGTAGGTGCGCTGGATGAAGGTGCTGTAAACCGTCCAGACAGGATGCAATCCGCCCTTCGCCATTCCCGAAATCATGGCCACAGCCTGCTCCTCGGCTATTCCCATATCGATGTGCTGATTGCCAGCCAGTTGGCGCTTATCAGCAGTAAATCCGCCTGCGGTAGGAGTACCTGCGGTTACGGCGATGAGCGTCTTATCCTGCTTCATCTGGCTGAGCATCCAGTCAGAGAATAATGTGCCGTAATCCTCTGTTGGAGCAACCTCCGGGAGGGTTCCATCGGCATTCCTTCTTGGTCGCGAACCGTCTTCCAGATTGAAAGGCATTCCCCAATGCCAAGCCTCCTTGTTGGCTACGGCTGGCGCAAAACCATAACCTTTTTCTGTGTGAATGTGAACCATGGTAGGCTTATCCGTATCCTTCACGCTCTCGAAAACCTGGATGAGTTTTTCGATGTCGTTACCCTCTTCCAGGTACTTGTATTCAAAGCCCCACGCCTTGAACCAGTTGTGCTCGCAGGTGCCGTTGCTCTGGCGCAGGGCACGCAGGTTCTTGTAGATTCCGCCATGATTTTCGGCGATAGACATTTCGTTGTCGTTCACCACGATGATGATGCCCGTGCCGAGTTCCGAAGCCTCATCCAGTCCCTCGAAAGCCTCGCCGCCCGAAAGGGAGCCGTCGCCGATAATGGCGATGATGTTCTCATCGGTACCCTTGACGTCGCGCGCCTTCTGCAAACCGGTAGCAAGACTCACGGAAGTGGAAGTATGCCCCACCTCGAAGTTATCATACTCCGGACATTCGGCAGGAGAAGAATAGCCCGAAATGGCATTCATGTCATCCACATCGCCGAGGAATCCCGCAGCTCGTCCGGTGAGCACCTTATGCGGATAGCATTGGTGGCTTACGTCAAACACGAGCTTATCCTTTGGCGCATTAAAAACGTAGTGAAGCGCCACGGTAGCCTCCACGAATCCCAGGTTCGGTCCCACATGACCGCCATGCTTGCTTACACGGTTCAGCACAGCCTGTCTGGTTTCATCAGCCACCACCTGCAGCGCCTTCAAATCCAGCTTCTTCAAGTCGGCTGGCGACTTTATCTTCTCAATATACATATTTTTTATACTTATAGTTATAATTCTATTCACTAGTGTCCCGTTAAAACGAGACGATTATTAAATAAGTTATTAATACTCAAAA